>Ga0326727_10016392_pt1 | contig 15654 bp, 15 predicted proteins | sample MB2enrmetagenome_FD_207643 | JGI IMG/M metagenome (GOLD analysis project Ga0326727, IMG submission 207643) | Lab enriched peat soil microbial communities from McLean, Ithaca, NY, United States - MB29MY | ecosystem: Environmental > Terrestrial > Soil > Wetlands > Peat | place: USA: New York... | reverse complement strand
TTCATCTTCTTCTGCAAATCAACTCCCCTTTGCCGATTGGCACGATCAGCGCATCCACCCTGTCGTCAGCCAGGGCGCGATCGAGCATAGGCTGCAAGGTCGCGCGGTGATTGATGGCGTTATCGGCTACCAGAATGCCACCCGGAACCATGCGCGGCGCCACCAGTTCATAACAACGCTCGTAAATTTCTTTCTCGGCATCCAGGAAACAAAAAGCAATGGCCTGGTATTTCGGCAGGTGTTCCAGGGCATCGCCGTGAACCAGTTCGACGGCGTCGCCCACCCCGGCGACCTCAAAGGTCGAGCGTGCCAGCTCGGCCTTTTCGTCCAGAATCTCGAAAGTGGTGATCTTCCGGCTGGTGGCCCGGCACGCCAAGGCGAGCCATAGGGTGGAATATCCCGCGCTCGTCCCGATTTCAAGGCAATCGCCCGCCGGGGCGTTCGCCGCCAGGAGGGCGATGAACCTGCCCGTTTCGGGTGTAATCTGGCGGAGCCGCTGCAGGCGCGGCGTTCCATCGCTGCGGTCGCGCAGGTCGATTTGCTCCAACTCGCGCATCCGCCTCAGAACGTTTTGCGGGATGTCGTGAAACATGGCCTTCCCCGATTTGTGGACGGCACACCGCCACGAAATCCCAGTCTACTAGACAGATGCGTTTCCCCGGGCGGGGCGATCACCTCGCCTAAATCAAAATTCAAAATTCCTCTGCGTCCTTTGCGTCCTCTGCGGTGAAGGTTTTCTGATTCCAGCGCGCCCTATCTATTTTCTCCGCCCGCACTGCCCATCGCAGCGGATATGCGCGCAGCCGGAACAGATTGGTTCCTCTTCAATCGCTGCAAAACACTCCAGGGGCGGAAGCACCCGTCCATATCTCTCCGCCGCCCGCGATTCAAACAGCCACAGGGCCTCTCGCAGATGCTGAATAACCGGCTGATTACGCGGGTCGGGGGCCTGGCTGTTGAGGAACTTCACCCGGTCGATGAGCGCCCGCATCACCTCCTGGCAGTTGGTGCCGGGGTGGGGGCTCACATTGCCCGGATAGCGCGCCCCTTCGCGCTTCACAAATATCAGCATTTCCGTGCTCTGCGGCTCATCGGCGGCGATGTCCAGCATATCCAGCGCATAGATATGCCCGGGATCTATGGTCTTCACAGCTCTGCTCCTCTTCCTGCCCCACCGATTTTATCCTCCAATGTTATCTTTGTGGGGGATTGGTCGTAGCGGCGGAAAGGCAACGTTTCCAGTTTCCTGTTGCCAGTTTCCGGCGGGCTGCACTAGAAGCGGGTATCTTACGAACTGGAAACCGGAAACTGGAAACCGGAAACTGGAACAATGGACGTTCTCAACCAGCTTTTTGAGCGGCATTTCCACCTGCCCGTCCAGCAGGCCCAGCCCCTGCAGGGCCAGCTAGGCGGTTCGGGGCGCAAGATTATCCGGCTCAGCAGTGGCCCACTGAGCGCGATTGGCGTGCTCTATGACGTGCGGGAAGAAAACCTCGCCTTCCTGGAATTTTCCCGGCACTTCCGCCGGCACGGCCTCCCGGTGCCGGAGATCTATGCGGAAGATCTGGGCCGGGGCGCTTACCTGGAAGAAGATCTGGGAGACACCACGCTGTTTGAGTTTCTTTCCCAAAATCGCACGGGCGAAAATATTGCTCCCCCCGTAGTGGACGTATACCGGCAAGTCGTCGGCCTCTTGCCGCGGTTTCAAATCGAAGCCGGCCGCGATTTAAATTACAAAGTCTGCTACCCCCGCGCCAGTTTCGATCGCCAGTCGATCGCCTGGGATCTGAACTATTTCAAGTACTACTTTCTCCGCCTCAGCGGTGTTCCTTTTAACGAACAGGCGCTGGAAGATGATTTCGGCCGTCTGACCAAGTTCCTGTTGAGCGCCGGCCGCGACTACTTCCTGTACCGCGACTTCCAGTCCCGCAATGTTATGTTGCGCGACGGCCGGCCGTTTTTCCTGGACTATCAAGGCGGCCGCAAAGGCGCGCTGCAATATGACATCGCTTCCCTGCTCTACGACGCCAAAGCCGATTTGCCCCCGGCGCTGCGCCAGGAACTGCTGGATCATTATCTGGACCGGCTGTCCACATTTGTCGCCTTATCGCGCGAATCGTTCCTGCAGCACTATTACGCCTACGTTTATGTCCGCATCATGCAGGCGCTGGGCGCTTACGGGTTTCGCGGATTTTATGAGCGCAAGCCCCATTTCCTCCAGAGCGTGCCCTACGCCCTGAAGAACCTGCACTGGCTGCTGGAACACGCTGCCCTGCCCATCGCCTTGCCGACCTTGATGGAGACCTTCCAGAATCTGAGTGCCGCGGAGAAACTTCAGGGCCTGGATTCCCCCGGGCAAACTCTGGTAGTGCGGATTGGCAGCTTCTCCTTCCACCACGGCCTGCCCCAGGACGAGACCGGACATGGCGGCGGGTTCGTCTTCGATTGCCGCAGCCTCCCCAATCCCGGCCGCGAAGAGCGCTTCCGGCAGTTGACCGGCAAAGACGCGCCGGTGATCGAATTCCTGAACCAGCAGGAGAGCGTGCATCAGTTTCTCGCCAACGTGTTGTCGCTGGTGGATGCCAGCGTGAGCAATTATCAGCGTCGCGGCTTCAACAGCTTGAGCGTTTCCTTTGGCTGTACCGGCGGACAGCATCGCTCGGTATTTATGGCGGAGCAGTTGGCGGAACGTTTGCGCGGCCGGAGCGGGGTGGAAGTGGTCGTACGCCATTGGCAACAGGAGAATTGGGGCAAATGAAAGCGATGATCCTGGCTGCCGGCCTCGGTACGCGCTTGCGGACGCTTACCGACCATCGTCCCAAAGCTCTGGCAGAAGTGGCCGGCCGCACGTTGCTGGAGATCGCCCTGGCCCGCCTGCGTTCGGCGGGAATCGGCGAGGTGATCATTAATGTGCATCACTTCGCCGACATGATGGTGGAGTACTTGCAACGGAACCACAATTTCGGCATGCGCATTGCCGTCTCCCGGGAAGAGGTCCTGCTTGACACCGGCGGTGGCCTGAAGAACGCCGCTTACTTTTTCTGTCCGGGTCCGGACTCTCCGGACGAACCCTTCCTGCTGCACAATGTGGACGTCGTCAGCACCATCGATCTCCCGCGCATGGTGCGCTTTCACACCGACCATCAGGCGCTCGCCACCCTGGCGGTACAGGAGCGGAAGAGCTCCCGCTATCTGCTCTTCGACCAGCAGCTCCAGCTCTGCGGCCGGCGGTCCGGCACTGAGGGTGAGACGGAAATCGTTCGGGCAGCGCCGGCAGAGTTGCAGCCGCTGGCCTTTTGCGGGATCCACGTAATTTCTCCTCGCCTGCTTGGCAAAATGCGGGAAGAAGGCGTGTTCTCCATCATCACCTCCTATCTGGATCTGGCCGCCCGCGGAGAAAAAATCCTAGCCTTTCGCGCCAATGAATACTACTGGCGCGACCTCGGCCGTCCGGAAGATTTGCTTCAAGCCGCGAAGGATTTGCAATTGTCAGATGCCACAAATCCATCCTCCCAAAAACACCCGTCATTCTGAGTCCCGCGCCCGACATAATCCGGACAGGAGCAACCCCGCCAAGGCGCGGGGCGAAGAACCTAATGTATTTCGGCTCTATCTATTAGCGCTATTCGTGCGCGAGCAGCAGATCAAAGGCGCGCTATTAAAACCAGTATGATTGGGTGTGGCCTGCCCTTATCGCAACGCTTTGGGTGCCTCTTCCTTGCCACTTTCCTTCCCCTGTATCATCTCTTATATATCCGTATTACCCGACAGGAGGGATCGTGAAATTTCGCAAGCTGGGGAATAGCGGGCTGGAGACTGCGCCGGTGGTGCTGGGCGGGAATGTGTTTGGCTGGACGATTGATGCGGCAACTTCGTTTCGCATCCTGGACGCCGCGGTAGACGCCGGGCTGAACGCGATCGATACCGCCGACATGTATTCCCGCTGGGCGCCGGGCAACCAGGGCGGCGAGTCCGAGACCATCATCGGCCAGTGGCTGAAGCAGTCGGGCAAGCGCCACCGGGTGCTTATCCTCACCAAGGTTGGCAACGACTTCGGCCCCGGCAAGAAGGGATTGAGCAAGGCGTACATCTTGCGTGCCGTCGAGGATTCGCTGCGCCGTCTGCAAACCGATGTCATCGACCTGTATCAGTCCCACACCGACGACCCGGAAATCCCCATCGAAGAGTCCCTCGAGGCCTACGCCAAGCTGATCGCGCAGGGCAAGGTACGCGCGATTGGCGCCTCTAATTTTAGCGGCAAACGTCTGGCCGAAGCGCTAACCATCAGCGCGCGGAACAAACTGCCCCGCTACGAGGTGCTGCAGCCCAAGTACAATCTGGTGGAACGCGCCGAGTACGAACGGGATCTAGAACCTCTGGTGCAGGAGAAGAAGCTCGGCGTCATACCCTATTATGGGCTGGCCGCCGGTTTTCTGAGCGGCAAATATCGCAGCCGGGCCGATCTGCAGCAGAGCCCGCGGGGCGCCAGAGTCGAACAGTACATGAACGAGCGCGGCGAGCGCGTGCTGGAGGCGCTGGACGAGGTCGCGCGCGCGAAGAACTCCAACCCCGCACGCGTTGCCCTGGCGTGGTTGCTAGCGCGGCCTTCGATTACCGCCCCCATCGCCAGCGCCACCAAGCTGGAACAGCTCACGGATTTGGTCGAGTCAATCAAGCTCACCCTCGATCCGGCCTCTATCGAGAAGCTGAATCGCGCCAGCGAAACCGAGCCGGCACTGCGCTAGTTCTCAGTTCTCAGTTCTCGGTTCTCAGTTCTCAGCGCCTGAGTCTTACTGAGAACTGAGAACCGGGACGGGTGGGCTGTCCGCCGCAACAATTGTCCCATGCGACAAATCCCCCCCCAAAAAACACCTGTCATTCTGAGTCCCGCGCCCGACATAATCCGGAGAGGAGCAACCCCGCCAAGGCGCGGGGCGAAGAACCTATGTATTTCGGCCCTATCTATTAGCGCTATCTGTGCGCGAGCAAGAGATCCAAGGCGCACTATTAATCGTGACTCCGCGTGCGTTTGGAGACGGCTGACGGGTGACCAACCCTCATCGCGCCTTTTCTAGCGTGGTAGGTGGGGCCCTGAACAGCCAAATTCACCGGCAGTTCCCGATTCTCAGCTCTCAGTAAGACCCAAGCGCTGCCAACCGAGAACTGAGAACTACTACCGCACCGCGCGGCACTCTTGCTCCAGCAGAGCCAAAAGCTGATCCATGTGCTCGGTGCGGGTACGGAAGTTTACGGGATTGACCCGAAACCAGGTTCTGCCCTTCAGTTCGGTGGTCGAAATCCAGAACTTTCCGCTCCGTTCCACCCGGCCCGCCACCTCGGCATGCAGTTCCTTGGATCTCGCTTCGTCCGGGTCGGCTCCCAGATAGCGAATACAGATCGCCGACATCGGGGGATCGCTGGCCGCTTCGAATTCCGGATGTTTGGCGACCAGCGCATACAGGTGCTTGGCCTGGCGCAAATTGCCGTCGATCCACTCCCCAATCTGGCGCGCGCCGTAGCGTTTGAAGCTCATCCACACCTTCAGGCCGCGAAAACGCCGCGACTGCTCGAAGCCGTGGACGTAGTACTGATATCGCTCGTTCGCGTGATCCAGTTCGTCGGTAAGGTACGAGGGTTTGAGCCCGAAAGAAGCCGTCAGCCGCCGTTCGTCCTTCGCCAGTACCGCTCCGGCATCCAGCGGCGCGTAGAACCATTTGTGGGGATCGATGGTAATGGAGTCCGCCAGCTCCAAACCGCGATCCCGCATGCACGATTGGCGCGAGAGCAACATGCCGCCGCCATAGGCGGCGTCGACGTGCAGCCACATCCCCTCTCGATCGGCAATCCGCCGCAGCTCGCGGATCGGATCGATGGCGCCGGTGGTCGTGGTTCCGAAAATGCCCACGATGCACATCGGCCGGATCCCGTGCTTGCGGTCCTCCGCGATGGCCGCCTCCAGGGCATCCAGCCTTACCTGAAATTCCGCATCGGTCGGCAGCGCGCGCAGCGCCGAGCGGCCCAGGCCCACGGCGTCCACCGCCTTGTCCACGGAAACATGCCGCTCTTCCGACGCGTAGACGGCCCAGCGTTCCTGAACCCCGTCCTGCTGGATGCGGTCGCGTGAAGCCCAGTCGCGCGCCAGCTTGAGTCCGGTGAAATTGGCCATCATCCCGCCGCTGGTAAGATTGCCGCCGGCCTGCTCGCCGTAGCCGGCAAGATCGGTGAGCCACCGGATGACCCTTCGCTCCATGGCGACGGCGGCGGGGCCGATGCTGTACGCTCCCAGGTTCTGGTTGAGGGCGGAGCAGAGGAAATCCCCAATGACGCCCACCGGACTCGGCGAGGGCGTAATCAGCCCCATATAACCCGGATGTCCCACATGCGTGCAATACGGAAGCAGCTTCTCTTCCAGTTCGCGTAATACCTGCTCCGGTGGGCTGGGGTCCTGAGGCAGCCGCTCGGCAAACAGCTCGGTCAAGGTTCGCGGTTCCACGTTCGGGAACACCGGCTTCTCTTCGATATGCTCCAGGTATTCGGCAAGCAGATCCACCACCCGGTGCCCGAGTTCGCGAAACTCCTTTGCGTCCATGCGTTCCTCCTCCGCGGCCAGTCTAATTTTTTCCCCTTCCCAGAGCCAGTTTCCCGATGAATAATGCTCAACGTCATTCCTTCACTCCCTAAAAGTCCAGGAGGCAGCATGAAAGCTGGGTTGGCGTTGCACATGGCCCTCTTCGCCATCATTCTCTGCGCGGCATGGACGGACCAGGTCTTGGCGCAGAGCTTTGATGTGAAACCGCAATACTACAGCGTAAACAACTTCCGCCTGAAGTCGGGGGCCGTGCTTACCGAGATGAAAATTGAATACGGCACCCTGGGCACGCCGCAGAAGGACGCCGCCGGCAACATCATCAACGCCGTTGTCTGGTGCCATGGCTGGAGCGGCAACTACCTCCAGGGAACCACGATGTACAAGAAGGTGTTTGGGCCGGGCCGTCCCATGGATCCCGCCAAATATTTCATTATTTTTCCTTCCGCTCTGGGATCGCCGGGTTCTTCCTCGCCTTCGACCTCCGGGCTGGGCGCCAAGTTCCCCAAGTACGCCATGGCGGACATGATCCAGGCGCAATACCTGCTGGTCACCGAACATCTCGGGATCAAGCATCTGGCTGGGGTAGCCGGAGGGAGCATGGGCGGCTCGCAGACTCTGCAATGGATCACCCAGTACCCGGACTTCATGGACTGGGCGATTGCCATCGCCACCGGACCTTCCACCACCGGCCGTAACGTGGGCATTTGGGGCTTAATGTCGGAGACCATCAAGGCCGATCCGGCCTATCGAAACGGCGACTACAAGGAGCAGCCGAAAGACGGCTTGCGCCGCGCCTTCATGGGAACCTATCTGTGGTACTTCTCCCCCGCCTACTACCAAACGCAATTCCGGACTCCTGCGGAAGTGATGAAGGGCATCGAGAATGCCGGCATGGGCAGCGAAAAAATGGACGCCAACGACATCATCTGGCGCAACCATGCCATGATCTCGTTCAACGTTGCCGCCGACTTGCCCAAAGTCAAAGCCAGGACCCTCGTAGTGGGTGTGAACAGCGATGAACTATTCCCGCCGGCGGAAGAAGTTATCCCCATCGCCATGGGCATTCCCGGCGCCAAATTGTTCGCCTACGACTCAATCCTGGGACACTTGGGCAACATTCACGATATCGACAAGGCCAACCCGGCCATGCTCGAGTTCTTGAAGAAGCAGTAATCAGGGGCCAGGGGGCAGTGGTCAGAAAAAACAAACCCTTTCACCGCAGAGGACGCAAAGGACGCGGAGAAACACGGGAATTTTGGATTTCGGATTTCAAGACAGCTTCGATGATGTTGTAACTAGCCGGTGGTGCCAAGGAAATCCCGAATCCGAAATCCCCAATCCTAAATTTTCTCTGCGTCCTTTGCGTCCTCTGCGGTGAAAGGGTTCTCCTCATTTAAGGTACTCAATCGGCGCGCGGCAGATATCGGAAATATGCTGGTGCGCGATGAGCAGCCGGCCCTCGGAATCGAGAACGAAGACGTGGGTTCCGCGCCCGTCCTGCACCGTCCGGTTAAAGCGCTTGCCCAGGGTTGGTTCTTCCAGGTTGGTGCCGTAGGAGCGCATGGTATGGGCCGCCACCGCCACATTGTCCGCCAGGATTTGCACTTCGATGGGCCCGATAATCTCGGCGCGGTAACCGGATTGGGGTTTGAAGTACTCCCGCTCCTGGCGGGTTGCCGACACCCGTCCCGGCTCGCCACGCGGAGTAAACGGATTGAATACCACTGAGTCGTAGGTGTACATCTTCTCCAATTCACCCGGCGATTTTGCGCTCATCACCGCAAAATAGCGCCGTACTGCCGCCTGTACCTGCTCGACTGTGATCTTTGCCGCCACATCCACCTCCGCCTTGTTTCTCCCGCAGCACTATTTTGAAACCCGGGATGGAACCCCGCAATGGGAAAACGCAACCGCCCGTAACTCAGTCGTCCACCGCGGCGCCGTCCCTGCCCCGCGGCTCATTTCACCGGTTCGAGCGGGGCCCGGAAGATGTCGGATATGTGTTGGTGCGCGATGAGTAGCCGGCCCTCGGAGTCCAGAATGAAGATGTGGGTCCCACGGCCGTCCTGCACGGTCCGGTTGAAGCGCTTACCGAGGGTCGGTTCTTCCAGATTGGTCCCGAACGAGCGCATGGTGTGCGCCGCCACCGCCACCTTGTCGGCCAGGATTTGCACTTCGATGGACCCGGTAATCTCGGCGCGGTAACCGGCTTCGGGTTTGAAATACTCCCGCTCCCGGCGGGCGGCAGACAGCCGCCCCGGCTCGCTGCGCTGCGTGAAAGGATTGAATACGGACGAGTCGTGGGAGTACATTTTCTCGATTTCGCCCGGTATCTTCGCCGACATCAACTCAAAAAATCGCCGTACTGCCGCCTGCACCTGCTCGACGGTGATCTTTGCCGCCACAGCCACCTCCGCGTCTGGTTGGATTTGGCTTTCGCCTTCGGTGCGTCAAAAAGCGGCCACGGCCGTTTCCTTTAGTTCAGCCGCGGCGCGCTTTCGCGACACAGATATATTGGCTGAACCGCACAAGGGGAACAAAGTGACCCTCGTAACGCCAAAGGCTACGGCGCGAGGAACGGCAGCAAGGCACGATAGAACTGGTCCGGCGCCGCAATGTGGGCAATATGGCCGGTATTCGGCACCACTACGAGTTGTGAATTCTTGATCAGCGCCTGAGTCTTGCGGCCCAGTTCGGGATAATTTCCGGCTACGCTCTTCAACTCCGGCGGCAACCGGTTTTTTCCGACCACGGTTCGGTCCAGTTGCCCCACCATCAGCAAGGTAGGTACCGCGATATGCGAGAACTCATAGCAGACCGGCTGCGTGTAGATCATCTCGTAGGTCAGCGCGGAAGACATCGCGTCCCGGGGATACTCGCCGGTCCCCAACACCCACGCCTGATCCTGTACGTACTTTTCGTATTCCGGCTTCCAGCCATCCGGGTAGTAAGTTTTCTGGTAGTTCAGCATGCTTTGGTAGGTGGCATGCAACTCCGTTCGGTAAAGCTCCTCGACCGAGGCGTACGGCACCAGCACGCGATAGTCTTCCAATCCGATAGGCGACTCCAGCACCAGCTTCTTCACCCGGTCCGGATACATCAGCGTGAAACGCGTCGCCAGCATGCCGCCCATCGAGTGCCCTACCACCACCACGCGGTCAATGCCCAGCTTGTCCAGCAGCGCCTTGGTGTTCGCCGCCATCTGCTGGAAGCTGTAATAAATGTCGGGACGCGAGGAAAGCCCAAACCCCAACTGGTCCGGCGCCACCACGCGAAACCCCTTGGCCGCCAGCGTCTGCATCACTCCTTCCCAGTAATACCCGGAAAAATTCTTGCCGTGCAGCAGCAGCACCGCTTCTCCGTTCGCGGCGGCGGTGGGCGCCACATCGCGGTACGCCAGGCGCAAGTCCTGGCGTTCCACGGTCAGCTCAAGGAAGTGGACCGGATAGATACCGGTTGGCGGCTGTGCCGGCTGCTGCGCCAGCGAGGCGGCACACGCGATCAGAACCACCAATGTGGCTGTGGCTAGGTATCTCATGATTATTGCCCCCACCGTTGGATAAGATTGTTGCCCTCACCGTTGGATAAGGGCGGAGAGTTCCCGGTTGCCCGCGCCAACACTTTACAACCAGCAGTGGACTCATCGCCACACGATGAAAATTTGGTCAGCAAGGGTTTGTGGTGGTGAGTTATAAATTCGTTTACGAATTACCTGTCATTCTGAGAAAGTGTGAAAAAATACAAGACCTCTCACCGCGGAGGACGCGGAGGGAATCTATATCCATTGTTTTCATCGTCCTCTTTCCTCTGTGTACCTCCGCGTCCTTTGCGTCCTCCGCGGTGAGAGGTTTTTTCACCCCGGCTCCGGCAACATCGACCCGTATTCCTGCAAATTCGCGTACAGTTCAAAACAACGCCGCAAGTCGTGCGGAATATGTCCCTGTCCCGAGCAGCGCACATAGTTTCGCAGGTAATCGCGGTACGGCGGATAAGCGCAATGGTCGATAATGCGCGCGGCCCGTTGCAGGGGATCGAGTCCGCGCAGGTCCGCCACGCCCTGCTCCGTGACCATCACGTGGACGGAATGTTCATTCTGGTCCACATGCGGGCACATCGGCACCACGGAAGAGATCTTGCCCCCCTTGCGCATGGAAGGAGTCATGAAAATGGCCAGCCGGGCGTTGGAGGAAAAATCGGCGGCGCCGCCGATGCCGTTCATCACCAGGCTTCCGTTGAAGTGGGTCGAGTTCACATTGCCGTAGATATCGAATTCGATGGCCGTATTCAGGGCGATCACCCCCAACCGGCGAATCACTTCCGGGCTGTTGGTAATTTCCGAAGGCCGCAGGACAATCCGTTTCGCGAAGTAATCCATGTCATCGAAAATCGCCTGCCGCTTGGCCGTAGGAATCGCCAGGCTGCCGGCGCTGATGCCCGTAAGTTTCCCTTTAAGCAGCAGATCCACCAGCGACTCCTGGAGTAACTCGGTATACATGGAAAACTTCGGGAACCGCGCCTGTCGTTCAAATCCCGCCATCACCGCGTTGCCGATATTCCCCACCCCGGCCTGGATGGGCGGCAGATCGGCGGGAAGATTTCCCCTCTGGATCTCGGCCAGCAGAAAAGCAACTACATGCCCGGCAATTCTCTCGCTGACTTCATCGGTCGGCGTGAATGGCGTGGTCTGATCCTCCTGGTTGGTCAGCACCAGCCCTGCCACCTTGCCCGGATCGACGCGCGCGTGGTCCGCGCCGATGCGGTCCAGCGGCGAAACAATCTCCAGGGGCTGGCGCAGAGGTATATCGGGAACCAGGTAAACGTCGGTGAGCTCCCGCAGCCGGCGGTGCTGATACTCGTTGATTTCAACGATCACCTTCTCGGCATGGTGCAGCAGCGAAGGGGTAATGCCGACGGAAGTAGAGAGATAGACGCGTCCATCGGAAGTGATCTCCGTCGCCTCGATCACGGCACAGTTGACGCGTCCGAAGAAGCCGGCGGTAATGGATTGCCCGACCTGCGAGAGATGCAGGTCGACATAGCCCACCTGCTGGGCGTTGATGCGGTCGCGCGTCAGCTTGACCGCCTGGTAGGGGCAGCGCCACGCCAGCGCATCGCTTTCCGCCAGCACGTCGTCCAGGGTAGGACCGCCATTGGCCCCGGTAAGCACCTTGATCTGAAATGGCTCCCCCTTGCGGTGATGCTCAGCGGCCCGCCGCGCCAGCGCAGCCGGAACCGCCTTGGGGGTCGCCGCCGCAGAAAACCCGCTGAACCCCACCAGATCGCCGTGCTGGATAAATGCGGCAGCTTCGTCCGCCGTCAATATCGGAAATCCGTTGATGGCCTTGTGCCCCATGCCCTCTCTCCGGTAAGAAGTGACCAACCCATACGTAACAAATCCGCACCCCCAACAACTGTCATTCTGAGTCCCGCGCCCGGCCGAATCTGGACAGTTGCCATGACGCCGGGGCGCGGGGCGAAGAACCTATGTATTGCGGCTCTATCTGCGGTTGCTCATTCATGCGCGAACAAGAGATCAAAAGCGCGCCATTCAACCCCGCCCCCGACGCCCTACTTCCTCAAATCAAACTTCCGCTGGAACACATGCCGGGCCAGCATGTTCAACTGGGCTTCGGTAGTGCCGCCGCCGATCTTAAACATGCGCACGTCGCGATACATTCGTTCCAGGGGAAGATCCTCGGAATAGCCGGCGGCGCCGAACATCTGCAGGCTGTCGCTGACCACCTCGATGGCAATATTGCCCACATACGCTTTCGCCATCGACGCTTCGTGCATTTGCGGCATTTGCACGTTGTTGGCCAGACGCTGGGCATTGCAAGCGGCCTGGCAGATCAGCAGATGGGCGCAATTGAGCTTGATCTCCGCCTGCGCCATTTCCCACTGCAAACCCTGAAATTCCGAAAGGGTCTTGCCGAAGGCTTTACGCTGCAGCATGTAGCGAACCGCCAGCTCATGCGCTCCCCTGGCCAATCCCAAGGCTACCGAGCTGGCCCCGATCCGCTGGCCGTTATACCCCCACATCAACTTCTTCATGCCCTCGTTGCCGTCGCCCATGACCACCACGTTTTCCTTGGGAATGACGCAGTCGTCGAAAAGCAGCTCCGTTTCCGGGATGCCGCGCAGCCCCAGCGCTTTCTCCACCGTGCCGAAGGTGAATCCGGGAGTTCCTTTGTCCACCAGGACCCCGCCGATGCCCAGCTCTTTGCCGTCATCGAAGAAGCGCACAAAGATGAGATTCGTTTGGGAAATGCCGCCGCCGGTGATCCAGTGCTTCCGCCCGTTAATGACGAAGCCATCGCCTTTCTTGTCGGCGCGGGTGGTCAGGTCGGTCAGCGCCGTGCCGGCTTCCGGCTCGGTCATGCCGATGGCGGGTTTGTCGCCTTCCGCCAGAATGCGGTGCGCCACTAATTTGCATTGCTGTTCCGTGCCGTAGGCCATGACACAGCCCAGCGCGCCCATGTTGGTCTCCACCAGAATGCGCGCCGTCACGCCACAGTACTTGGCTGTGGTTTCAATCGCCAGCGCCGCGTCCAACAGCGATCTTCCCTGGCCGCCGAACTTCTCCGGAATGGTCATGCCGAGGAAGCGCAGCTTCTTAAGCAGCTCGATGTTCTCCCAGGGATACTCATGGTTCCGGTCCCAGCGCGCGGCCCGGGGAGCAAATTCCTTCCTGCCCGCCTCTTCCAGGGTCTGGATCATCTGTTTCTGTGCATCGGTAAGAGTAAAGTCCATTGCTTCCTCCGTGTGTGCCGTGGCATGAGCCCAATTCTCCTCTGCGTCCTTTGCGTACTCTGCGGTGAGCAGGTTTCGCCGACTGCTGATTACTGATTGCTGATTGCTCCTAGGGTTTCGCGCCTGGCGGCCGTGGCTGGCGGGGCGTTTTCGCTTCGCTTGTGGCAGTGCATGCCGCGGAAGCCTGTTTCTTGGCTTGCAGGGCCACAAGTTTCTTCCACTGTTCGGGGGAAAGTATCCGGCGCGGAGCTACCGCCATGTCCCCCAGAGTCTGCACCAGGCGTGCGGCGGCCGCGGACAGGTCCCCGACCTGTCCCTTGTAGGCGGTTTCATCCAGTTGCTCGGCGTCCAGCAGCGCGCTTAGCTGGGCCATCGCCTTCAGACCGTCGGCGCCCGCGTCGATCAGTGCCAGCTGTTGCGTCAGGGCGCCCGCGTCCAGCTGTTTTTTCTGTGCCTCGGTAAGCTGCAACTCCCCGGCGGCGGCCGGATCCTTCCACCACTGATCGAACATCCCTACCGGAGGCTTTAGACCGCCGGGCAAAGGTAGCCCCAGCGGACTGCCGGATGCGCCGGCGGCTGGCGCCACTGGCGGCATCGGCTGGGTCGCAGGCGCGGCTTGCGTTTGCGCATTGGCCAAAAAAGATAGCAGGAGAAAAACAACCACCATCTTGAGCTTCACTCGTAATACCCCCGTGCAAGATTACGCGATCACGCTTAACTATACCCTGAACTCTGGATGATCAAATAAGATGCATAGCCCCCTCGGCTCCAGCACCGAGAACTGCCTATCCGCTGGAATTGGCCGGAAGCAACAGCTCCATACTCCACAACGCCTGTCATTCTGAGTCCCCCGCCCGCAAGACCCTGGCCAGCTGCCATTCCGCCGGGGCGCGGGGCGAAGAACCTAATGCATTTCGGCCCTATCTGCTGTTGCCGTTTATGTATACGCAACCAATCAAAGGCCGCACACAAACTATCGCACCCCAACACCGGTCATCCCGAGAGATGTGTGCCCACCCTCATCGCGTTTGCCTTTTGGGGACATTAGGGCGGGGCACTTGCTTGTTGCTTGTGGCTTGTGGCTTGTAGCTCCCCTGCCTCAGTACTTCAACCCCAGCGCCCGCGTCGTAAACTCTACCAGCGGCGCCATGGTGCGGCATGCGGCAGTGAAGTCCCGCATGAATTTCACGCTGCACACCTGTTCCTCGCTGAACGGGACCGAGGCGACGAAATCTTTCCGCCGGATGTCGTCGATAAAGGGATGCTCCGCGTCGTATCCCCGAGGTGGACGGCTCAGGGTGTCGCCTTCCAGTTCAAGCCTGCCTCGCGCCTTCGACCACTGCTCAGGCCGGGTGATGATCGCCGTTCGGATTCGGGTCAGCGCCCGCTGGTCGGGATGCCAGACTCCTGCCGCCGCAAAGCACTCGCCCGGTTGCAGATGCAGATAGAAGACGGGTGCATGGACATCCTTCCCGGCGTGGTGGAAGAAACGAATTCCGACATGGATCTTAAAGGGACGCTTGTCCGCCGAGAAACGGGTATCGCGGTAGATTCGGAACAGGGAACCTCGGGCCGGCCGGGGATCGGCCACGAAATGAGAGCTCAGCTTGGACAAGTGCGGGCCGAATCCGCTAATGAATCGCAGGGCGGGTTCGACGGCTACCTGCTGGTAACGTTCTTTGTTTTCGGCAAACCACTCCCGATTGTTGTGGCGTTTAAGCTGGCGCAGAAACGTGAACAATTCCGGGCGGAAAAAAGCCTTATCAAGCATTAGTTAACATTAATTTACAACACTTTACACAAACGCCAGTAACTTTCCCTGCGCACCCGCGTCTATCCAAACAGAGGATTACGATGCTACGTTTAAGAGGTGAGACCCATTCCCCCGAGGAAAGAATGCAGAAGAAGAACTCTGTACAAGAGAACATCATTACGGAAGCACAGCAGAGACTGGAAGAGGAGCGGCAAAAGCTGGTAGTGCATAAAGTGAGACTGCCCAACGGGGCCACCTTTACTAGGTTGAAACCGGCAACCAGCAGTTAAGCTTCGCAAGTATCCGATGCACCTGCGTGGAAGTTACGGACACGCCAGGCACATCTAATCTTCGGTAGTATCGCAACTACAGAAAACGACTACCACCCCGATATTTCAGCTGATTGGTTTCCGGCTGGGCTGAGAAGTAGTCTCAAAAATAGGAATCGGATTCATCAACAGCCTGGCCCTCCCACAAATTGTCATTCCGAGTCCCGCGCCCGCCATGATCCGGACAGTTGCCATAACGCTAGGGCGCGGGGCGAGGAACCTATGCATTGGGG
>Ga0326727_10016389_pt1 | contig 15655 bp, 14 predicted proteins | sample MB2enrmetagenome_FD_207643 | JGI IMG/M metagenome (GOLD analysis project Ga0326727, IMG submission 207643) | Lab enriched peat soil microbial communities from McLean, Ithaca, NY, United States - MB29MY | ecosystem: Environmental > Terrestrial > Soil > Wetlands > Peat | place: USA: New York... | reverse complement strand
TTGCAATTCGGACCTTACGCGGGTAGATTGTCTCTTAGCCATTTCACACTCCTTTTATGATTTGGTCAGGCCATCGCTGGCCCTATGCAGGCTGGCGGTGGCCGAACTGCGCGCCAAGATACACGCGGACACCCCCTTTGTCAAGACAAATCTTTCACAGTTAAGTGTTAAACATTTGGTTATCACTAAGGTCTAACACTCTACTCAACACATTGCTCAACAGGCTGTTTAGCGGTTCGTTGAACTACGCGCGCGGTCGCCGAGTTTTTTCAGGCGGACTTTTGCAAACCTGCTATTATAGGCTGGCCGCCTAGCTCGACGGGGCGAAAGCCGGGGCCCCTACCCGGTTGGCGGCAATTCCTCATAGGGAGTTGCTGAGGGAGCAATGACACAGGAAGACCTAAAGACAGCCCACCCGCAAGTCGCCCAGCCCCCAAAACCCGCGAGAGAATTCGCTGGAGGTGGCTGGATAGCCTCAACCCCCCAGGGTCTTGCACAGCCCGAGGGCTTTCCGCCGTACTTCCCCAACGAACTCAAGACGCAAACCGAGATCGTCCTCAGGAAGGCCTACCGCGCGTTCAAGACGGGGCCGGAGATTGTTGATTTGTGCAAGCACGTCATCGCGGACCTGTCACCACATCTGCACGCGATGGTCAAAGAAAAGACGCTGCGAGCAGACTTGGCCCTGCGCGCGATGGACGGCCTGATGATTTCCCAGATTAACTGGAATTCTAAGCCGGCGCAGCGGGATGGGCTTTTGCAGAAAGTTAAGGTGTCGGATGAATGGCTACGGCTCGCCGAGGGTTGCGCGCCAACTGCAGCCCCCAACCAGAAGCCCAATGACCCGTCCCTGCCGAACTGGGCGAGGATCGAAGTCGTATTTACCAGCGATCATCGGGTTCAGATCATCAGAGACGGGAAGCCGAACGAATCGCTGAACTATGCTGACATGGGCTTTAAGGATGACAGAACCGGAAACCCCATTCTCGCTTGGAATACGTTCTGCGAACTGGCAAAGGCCAACGGCGTGATCGGCCGCCCTTCCGCGTGGAACGGATCGGGGAGCCGCCGAGCGTTGACCAGCCTTGAAAAGCGAATACAGGAGATCCGTAAGATTCTCAAAGCCCACTTCCACGTGTCCTCCGACCCTATACCACTCACCCCCAGCGGCAGATATGAAGCGGCATTCAAGGTCGGCCGCGCCCCCTCCTACGACACGTAGGCGAATTTTCGGCCCTCCCCCGAAATAATTTTTGATTTTTCTCAGACCTATCCCTTCAACACCTTGCGGGGGTTTTCGCTGAAGACAGCGTCTCCCTGTCGAATTTTCGCCGTATTCCACGGGAAGCAAATGAAGATGGTTCACAGAAAGGAGGAACGGAATGCCTCAAATTGAAGAAGTAATGAAGGCATTGCGGGAAGCCGTGAGTAAGAAATTCTGGGGCCAGATTCAAATCGACTTCCAACACGGCGAACCGACAGTGCTTCGAGTCTCTGAAACTCGCAAACTCTGCAACGCGAAGGAGAATAACACGCGTGACACCATCACCTACCCCAAGTAATCCAACCCCAGTCATAGACGAAAGCCCCCCAGGCTCCGCGGCCAGTGCAGGCCTTTGCTCTCGGGAGGAGGACTATAAGCCACCCTACATGTGTTGGTTCGAGGGGGACTTCTGGGCAGATAGGGACGTTATCAAAATGACCTGGCTGCAGAGGCATTTCTACCGGGCCTTGCTCCTGGCGGCTTTCCAGTGCGACACCCGCCCGTATCTGCCCGATGATGATGGGCGGCTGTGGAGATTGGCGGATGCCCGGAACGCGCAAGCGTGGAAGGATAATCGAGAGGCGGTGCTTTCCAAATTCACCCGCCTTACGGATGGCAGAGGCCGCAACGTGTTAGCCAACAAGCGCGTGCTGGAAGAGTGGCGGCGCGCGATAACTCAACACGCGATAGCGGTAGAAAAGGGAATTTCTGGGCGCAAAAAACAACTTTTCGGCGTTTCTGATAAGGCGTGTGTTTCCAACACAGCGCTCGGGCGCAGCCCAGGCACAGCCCAGGAAAGTGCGGGCACAGCCCAGCACATCTACAACCACAGTACACAACCACAACTACAACTACAGCCACAAGGCGTTTTTTCTTTAGGAAAGAAGGAACCGAAGAAAGCGTTTGTCCTGCCTGAGTGGGTCCCAAAGGAAGCGTGGGATGCCTACCTCGAAATGCGACGCAGAGCAAGAAAGGCCGCAACTCCCACGGCTATACGGCTGGCCATCAAAAAACTGGGCGAACTGCGAGAGCTGGGAGACGACCCAAAGGACGTCCTAGAGCAGAGCGTTCTCAATTCCTGGCAGGGAATCTTTCCGCTGCAGAATCCAAGGAGAAAAGGAATCGCAGGTTATGGACACATCAAAGGCGACCCCAATGTCAATCGAGCGGCGGCAGCAGAAGCCTTGCGCCGGATCGAGGCAAGAGAGAACGGAAATTCTCAAGCGTCTGACCGCACTAGCTACAGCGGTGGGCGAGAACCTGACCCCGGAGCGGCTTGACGTTTACTATCAGGCACTCTCTGACCTACCGGGGGAAGATGTGACCGCAGCGCTTGAAAAGCTCCTGTTCACTAGCAAGTGGTTTCCCAAGATTCCGGAGATTCGGGAATTGATCGAGGGCAAGCTCGAGGATATCGCAGAGGCAGAGGCAGAAGCCGCATGGCAGCGAGTGCTCCAGTTCGCCAACGGGTGGCATCCCGACATAGGCCGAATGAGCGGCAACAAGATGCGGTTGACCCGGCGAGAAACAATCGCGTTGGGCGCGATTGGTGGAATCGAGCGCCTGTGGGAAGAGCAGGACGGGGGACCTGGGTTGCCCTTCATGCATCGAGACTTCGTCAAGACGTGGAAAATCTCCAACCATGTCGAAGATATCTTAGCTCTCCCAGTCGGCGCGGAGCGGCCACGGCTGAAAGGATCGGGCTTTCGGGGTCTGGCGGAAATTCTGGGCACAATAAAGCTTCTGGGTCCGTCAGGGGAAGAGTTGTGAGCGAGGATTCAGCCGACCGAGTTGGTATAGAACGGGGCGCCACCGATGACAGACAGCATTGAGCCGCTTTTGGACAGTGAGAAGGTCGGAAAGATTCTCGGGATTCACCCGAAGGTGGTAGAGCGGAAAGCGAAGCGAGGGGAGATCCCCGGATTCAAAGTGGGCAAGTTCTGGCGGTACCGCGCGTCGGCGCTTGACGCATGGATTAACTCCTGCCTACAATCGAGCCGCCAAGCGTGCCGCATTGAACCTGAGTTTTAGGAGGCACAATGCAGGCGCGATACCAGTACGGAGATTTGACGATTCGACAGCGGAAGAAAGGTCCAGACGTCTGGCAGTTCCGCTATTTCGAGAACGGCGGGAGAAAGTCAGTGTTGGTCGGGACGGTTGAAAAACTTCCCACTGAGGCTGACGCGGCGAGGGCGGTTGAGCACCTTCGCCACAAGATCAACGCGCAGAATCCGCAACGGCAGTTCCACTCAGTAAGTGTGGGCGCCCTGATCGATCGATTTATGGCCGAACACGCTTCCCAGATTCGCAAGGGCACGAGGCAGGTGTACGCGAGCTTATTCAAGAACCACATTCGGCCGCAGTGGGGCGCGTTTTTCGTGGAGGATGTGAAAGCGATGGCCGTTAAGACTTGGCTGGCGTCCTATCCCCATTCCCGGCAGATTAAGGCCCACATCAAAGGGCTGATGCACATTCTGTTCCAGGTGGCCATGCTGTGGGAGGTGGCAGCAAGCAACCCGCTTGACCTGGTTCGCCAATCGTGCAAGCGGCTGAAAACCCCAAGGCGACTTACACCGGAGGAAATTCGCGCCTTGGCCGCACAGCTAACAGAGCCGCACAGAACGATGGTACTGACGGCAGCCTGCCTTGGTCTACGGGCCTGCGAGTTGGTAGGGTTGCAGTGGGGCGACATCGACTTTCTCAATTTCACGCTGAAGGTCGAGCGAAGCGTGGTACAGGGTGAAATCAACGGAACCAAAACAGAAACGTCAGAAAGCGTGTTACCCCTTCACCCGGCCTTGGCCGCACTACTCCAAGCACACCGGCAGTGGTCGGCCTACGTCCAGGCAACAGACTTTGTTTTTGCGGGTGATTCTGGCCGCCCCCGCTGGTCCAGCGAGATCGTAAAAAACTACATCGGGCCGGCTGCGACCGCCGCAAAGATTCAAGGCAAAGTAGGCTGGCACACCTTCAGGCACAGCTATTCCACGCTCCTGAGAGCCCACGGGACGGACGTAAAGGTGCAACAGGAACTCTTGCGACACTCGAACATCCAGACCACGCTCAACGTCTACACGGAAGCTGTGTCAGAGCAAAAGCGAGAGGCCGCGGGGAAGGTGGCGGCAGAGTTGTTGCCTGTGGTACCAGTTGGTACCCGGGCGATTCAGTGAGGGTATGTAGGGCAAAGATGGGATTCGGGTTATCGGATACTCCCGAAACTCAACCTTTGAAAATCTAGCAAAAGGGCGATACCCTGTCAAACTTGAAACTGGGGTGCAATTATCCCATTGGACCGTTCACATTGCTGGACTTCGTAGGCATTGAGACCACATACTATGCGTCAGGGGGACTCAATATGGCTTTCGAGAACTTACTCTACGAAAAGCGAAATGCGATCGGGTATGTGACCATCAACCGTCCCGATAAGCTAAACGCACTGAACCGGAAAACAATGGAGGAGCTGTATGAGTGTTTTCAGGAGATCGAAAGGGACGATGAGGTGCGGGCCATCATCCTCACCGGGGCCGGTGAAAAGGCCTTTGTGGGAGGCGCGGACATCAACGAGCTGGCGGTTCAAACGCCTGTGGAAGGCCAAGAGACCGCTGTTCGCGGCCAGGAGACTCTGGACTTTATCGAGCACCTGGGCAAGCCGGTGATTGCCGCCATCAACGGCTATGCTCTGGGTGGAGGCTGCGAACTCGCCATGGCGTGCACATTGAGGATAGCTTCTGAGAATGCGCGGCTCGGACAACCGGAAGTAAAGCTGGGACTTATCCCGGGCTATGCCGGAACACAACGCTTGCCGCGCCTGGTAGGCAAAGGACGCGCCCTCGAAATGCTGCTGAGCGGCGACCCCATTTGCGCCTCTGAAGCCTATCGCATCGGCTTAGTAAACCAGGTAGTCCCCGCGCAAGACCTCATCGCAACAGCAGAGAAGCTCGCGCGAAAAATCATGGCCAATGCGCCGCTGGCCGTGAGGTTCGCGCTCGAAGCCGTAAGCCACGGCTTGGAAATGCCGGAAGCCGAGGGCCAGTTCCTGGAGGCCACCCTTTTCGGTCTATGCTGTTCGACGGCGGACATGAAGGAAGGCACACGAGCGTTCTTGGAGAAGCGGCCGGCTAAATTCACCGGCAAGTAGCCCCGCCGCTTCGAAACTCGAAATTCGAAAATCGAAAAACGAACTCGGTACTCGCGTCGGTTTTCGAATTTCGATTTTCGAGTTTTGACTTTCGAAGCTCACTCGTCGCTGGTAGATGGGTTCACGAAGAAAATCCCGCGAATTTGCAATGCAGATGCTCTACCAATGGGAGGTCTGTGGGTACACCCCCGCCCAGGTGCAGGCGACCTTCTTCGCCAACAATAGGGTGGATGCTGACGTGGAGGGTTTTGCCCGCGACCTTTTCGAAGGCGCAGTGGTTGATATTGACCAGCTCGACCGCCTGGTTCGTGAACATGCTGACAACTGGCGTCTGGAGCGCATGGCAGCCGTTGACCGCAACATCCTGCGCGTGGCCCTGTACGAACTCCTCCACTACCCGGAAACTCCTGCCGCTGCCGTGATCAACGAGGCGCTGGAGATCGCCCGGCGCTTTTCGGGAGCGGGTTCTGTCGAGTTCGTCAACGGCGTGCTCGATGGCATCCGCAAGGAGCTTCCACCGCGTGAGCCGCAGTCCAAGTGAGCCTGGCCGATACGGTTACAACTGTCTCCGGGAAAACGCTTCCATCTCGACGAGCAGAGCTTTTACTTGCTCGGCGGAGGGAGCCTCAGCATAGAGACGCAGGACGTTCTCCGTACCCGAGGCGCGCACCAGGAGCCACGCCGGGTTCCTGAAGCGCATCTTGGCGCCGTCCAGGTCGTCCACGGAGGTCACCTTCAGTCCAGCAATGCGCTTGATCTTGTTCTGCCCCACCAGACGAACAATGCGCTGGGCAACGTTTTTATCGATTTCCAGGTCGACGCGCCCGTAATAGTGGGGACCGAACTCCTGAGTCAGTTCCTGTACCAACTCCCCAAGGGTTCGGGCTCTGTCCGCCATCACCTCCGCCAGGAGCAGGGAGTTCAAGACTCCATCGCGCTCAGGCAAGTGCCCCTTAATGCCGATTCCCCCGCTCTCTTCGCCGCCGATCAGCACGTCGCGGGTGAGCATCAACTCGCAGATGTACTTGAATCCGATGGGCGTGACGTGCAAAGGAAAGCCGTATTTCCGGGCCAGCTTGGTCACCATCTCAGTGGTGGAAAACGTCTTCACCACCTCTCCGCGCAGCCCCAGGTCTTCTGCCAGGTGCTTGAGCAGGATGGAAAAGATCTTGTGGGAATCAATAAAAGCACCAGTGCGGTCCACGGCGCCCAGCCGGTCGGCGTCGCCGTCCGTAGCGAAACCGGCATCATAGCCGCCCTCCAGGACGGCCTGGCGAAGCTGCTCGACGTGAGGTTCGATGGGCTCCGGATTCATGCCTGGGAAAAAGGGGTTGTGCTCTCCGTGGATCTCGCGATAAGGAATTCCTGCCTCGTCAAGAAGCCGCGCCAGGCACCCGCGGGCGGCGCCATACATCGGGTCGATCACAAAGCGCCAGCCCGAAGATCGGATTCGATCGAGATGAACAAGGCTTTTGAGCCGCTCCAGGTAAGGGCCCACCAGGTCCACGGTCTGGATGGCAGCCGGTTGCCGTTTCCGTGGATGTGTCCTTGAACGATCCAGGCGGCGAAGATGGATTTCGATCCTTCGTATGATGGAGGGAGCCGCAGAACCTCCATAGGGAGCCTTGAACTTTACCCCATTCCAGCGATAGGGATTGTGGCTGGCCGTGATCATGATGGCGCCGGCCGTCTGCCTCGCCACCACAGCATAGCTTACTGCGGGCGTAGGCGTGGCCCTGTCAGCCAGCAGCACGGGAATGCCTCCAGCCGCCACCACATCACTCGCGCGTTGCGCAAACTCAGCGGAAAGGAAGCGAGTGTCGTAACCCACTACGAGGCCCTTGGCCGGGTCACCCTCCTCGCGGACGTACTGGGCGATGGCTTCGGTCACGCGCTGGACGTTCGCAAAGGTAAAATCTTCCGCGATTACACCGCGCCAACCATCAGTGCCGAATTTAATCTTACCCAACATACGCTACAGCAGATCTTGCCGACCCAGGCGATTGAGTTCCTGGACTGCTTTTCCGACATCCTGGGACCGGTCACGCGCGCAAACCAGTAACGCGTCATCGGTCTCGACGACGATCAGGTCTTGAACCCCGACCGTAACCACAAACTTCTTTGGCGAAACCACCATATTACCTTGCGAATCAAGGCTGAGGCTGGCGCTGGACCGGACGTTCTTCTCCGAGTCCTTATTGCCCAGCTCGTACACCACCGCCCAACTCCCTACGTCGTTCCATCCAATGGCAGCGGGCAGCGCATAGATATTCGAGACCTTCTCCATGAGTGCGTAGTCAATGGATATCTTCTCGAGCTTGGGGAAAAGCTGGCGGAAGGCACGCGACCGGACTCCCCCTGCATCAGCGATTTGCCTCAACTGCCTTGCAATTTCAGGCTGGAAGCGCTGGAAGTTTTCAATCAGCGTCGAAGCTTTCCAGATAAACATGCCGCCGTTCCAGAGATAGCGTCCCGAAGACAGATAACGGCGCGCGACAGCAATCGTCGGCTTCTCTGTGAAACTCTCTACGTGGAACACTTTGTGCCCCGCCACGTTCCCTTCGCGCCGGCCCAGGCGAACATATCCGAAGCCGGTTTCGGGTCGCGTGGGCTTCAACCCCAGGACCACGGAACGCCCAGCCTTAGTAGCCACTCGGCATGCCGAACCCAGTATCCGCCGAAAAGCCGCCGTCTTTGTGATGACGTGATCTGAGGACAACACCACCATTAGCCCCTCGGGGTCACGCCGGGCAATCTCATGTGCGGCGACTCCCAGGGGGGGAGCGGTATCCCGCGATGCCGGCTCGCCCACAATCTGATCCGAAGGGATACGTCGCAAAAGCTGGCGAACCTTCTTCAATATCACTTCGCTGGTGAAGATGTACACATGGTCTAACGGGATGGCAGGCTGGATACGCGCCACTGTTTGTTCCAGGAGCGAGTCATGGCCCAAGAAAGTCAACAACTGCTTAGGGTATTTGCGACGGCTGAGAGGCCAAAAGCGTGTCCCGCTGCCACCGGCCATGATTACGACGTAAGTGTGTTTGAATACGGGATCGGTAGCCATGCTTATAAATCAAAGACAACTTTCTCCACGTGTTCAGGGGGAACGTTGCGAGCCGCCAGCGGCCGCCTGAAGTCCTCCACGAGGTTGGGGACATAAAACTTCAGCAAGTGGGTTCCCTCCTGGGGAACGAATCTATAGGCTCCCGCCGCCGGGGGTATTATCCACGTCTCTCCGGTCCGATAACCCAGCCAGCCTGACGTGTTCTCGACGCGACCCTCGCCTTCAAGAACGGAATAAACCTCCACGCGCTGCGGCGAACTCTTGAAGGTGGCCATCTTGCGTAGGAATATCTCCTCGACCGCGAAGTAACGGCAAGCCATAATGTATCGCCGGGTGCCGAAGGCCTCCTGAAATTCCCATCGCGGGAGGTGGTGGCGAGGGAGCAAGTCTTCCTGGATAACGTCCATGCCTTTCGCCAAATGGAGAGGGCGGGGTTTCCCGTCCAGTCCGACTCTGCCAAAGTCATCCAGGCGATAAGTCAGGTCTGAATTTTGCTCGACCTCGAACAGAACCAGCCCGGGGCCTAGCGCATGGACCGTGCCGGGCGGAACGAAGATGGCCTCGCCGGCCTTGGTGTAATGACGTTCGAGGAGTTCCTTCGACGTTCCCTTTTCGAAAGCTGCTTTTAGCGCATCCTTGGTGACCCCTGGCTTTACACCCAGAAGGATTTCCGCGCTTGCGTCGGCCTCGAGGATATACCACATTTCGCACTTGCCAACATTGCCCGGGTCGTGGACTCGCGCGTACTCATCGTCCGGATGAACCTGGACTGATAGCCAGTCGCTCGTGAAGATGTACTTGGCGAGCAGCGGAAAACGAGTGCCAGTCCACGCCCGCCCATGGAGTTCGGGCCCATACTTTTCGGATACTTCGCTCAGCGTAAGACCTGCTGCGGGGCCGTTCAGAAACCGGGAAGCATCGTCGGTGACCCAGACTTCTCCGATCAATTCGCCAGGTTTCCCTGCGCCACCTGAGATCTCCGCTTTCCTCGAGGCCGGGGAGTCAGTTTCCCCCGGCGCCGAGTATATAGGCGAGAGGTCCTTCCGGCCCCAGATTTTTGGTTTGAGGGCCGTGGAAAGTTGAAGAGGAGTGTTCAGCGCGGACATAATTCAGTCAGATCTTGGAGAAGAACGCTGCCATACGTCGTAGCCCCTCATTAATATGTTCAAGAGAGGTTGCGTATGAAATACGGATGTGTTCTTGAGTTCCAAAGACAGTGCCGGGCACTACGGCAACGTGCGCTTCCTGCAATAGCCGCTCCGCCAGCACGGATGTATCTCCCAACCCATCTTTCTTCAGGTAATACCCGACATTCGGGTAGGCGTAAAAGGCGCCGTGCGGGGGAACGCAACGTATGCCAGGTATAGACCGCAATCCCTCGAGGACACGATCCCGGCGGCGTCGGTACTCGGCAAGCATCGCGTGCACGGGAGCCTGTGGTCCCTCGACGGCCGCCAGCGCAGCCTTCTGGGCGATGGACGTGGGGTTCGAGGTCGAGTGGCTCTGGAGCTTCAGCATGTTGGCCAAAAGTCTTCTCGGACCCAGGGCAAATCCAACTCGCCATCCCGTCATGGCATAAGTCTTGGAAAAGGAGTCGACAATCAGCAAGTGTTCCCGCTCCTTCGAGGAACCAAGGGAAAAAGGCTTGCGGCCGTCATACAAGAAATGGCAATAGCATTCGTCGGAAATCAGAAGCAGGTTATGACGGATTGCCAATGCCAGGATTTTCTCCATCTCCCCCGGGGGAACCACCGCGCCCGTGGGGTTATGGGGAGAGTTAACAATCACCAGCTTGGTCTTGGGAGTGATCAGTTTTTCGATGGCCTTGGCATGTACCGCGAAATTCTCGCTCTCGCTAGTCTCCAGCAGGACGGGCTTGCCGCCTTCGTATTTAATGATCTCCAGGAAGGTCACCCAGTGGGGTGTAGGCAGGATGACCTCATCGCCATCGTTCAGCGCAGCGGACATTGCCTCAAAGATGGCCTGCTTCCCTCCTACGGTCACCAGGCACTCCTCGACAGTGTAGTTCGATCCAAAGTCCTTCGCGTGCTTCTCCACCAGGGCATGCCTCAGCTCTCGGGTCCCGCCCGTGGCAGTGTACTTGGTGAAATCCTCCTCAATGGCCTTGATGGCAGCTTGCTTGATGTGGTCCGGAGTGGGGAAATCCGGCTCACCGGCGCCAAAGTCTGCCAGCTTCGTATCCCTAACCTTCAGCCTTTCCGCCTTTTGCAGGACGGTCGCGATAGTCGAAACCGAAATCCGAGAAATGCGCTCCGAGAGCTGCAATTCACCCTCCCCTAAATTTTATTCTGAAAAACCTTCTGGTGAAGCCGATCCTCGACCAAGGGGGGAACAAGGCCCTTCACTGATCCCCCGTTCTGGAAAATCTCTCTGACCAGGCGGGAACTGACGTAGGTGTAGGACTCTGCGGGAACCAGGAAAACTGTTTCAAGGCTCGGCTCGAGTTTGCGGTTCATGATCGCCATCTGCAGTTCGTACTCGTAGTCCGTGAAGGCGCGTATGCCGCGCAGGATGATCCCCGCCCCTTTTTGCTTGGCGTATTCAACCAGCAGCCCGCCAAACGTGTCCACGGAGACGTTGGGCATTCCACGAGTGGCTTCCTGAAGCATCTCGACGCGCTCCATGACGGTGAAAAGAGGGAGCTTGTCCGGGTTCGTCAGAACCGCAACAATCAGACGTCCAAAGACCCGCCGGGCCCGCTCGATGAGATCGAGATGACCGTTGGTGATCGGGTCGAAAGACCCGGGATAAACCGCTAGAATTTCAGACATAAACTGTCTGGTAAACCGCGCCCCCAAGGATTGGACCCGGGAATCAACATTCTAACGTTCAGCGCGGAATTTTGTAAACGACAATTTGGAGACGCGGCGATTCCGCCTCCCAGTTGTCGTTGCTACCCGTCACGTTCGTCCCCCCGCACGCCCAACAATCTCCTGAAGATCAGTCGCTTCAAATCACCTGCGATTGGCGCGGTAGATATTGGGACCGAACATCGGAACGCGGGCGGATCAGCGGAAGTTACTGATCAGGATGACGTCGCTGTTTTCGCTGCCTCGGGTAAGCGCGAGTTGCTTGCCGTCACGCGACCAATCAAAGGCAAAGATCAGTCCCGACTTGAAATTCGTGATCTGTTTCGGCGGTCCACCCGTCAGTTTCTGCTGCCAGATGTTGGAGACGCCCTCTCGGGTCAAAATGTATTCAACGGCCTTGCCGTCCGGCGCCCAATGGGGACCACCTGCTGCCGCCGGCCAGTCGAATTGGTAGATGGGTGTACCGCCACCGAAAGGAACGACTTTCATTTGATTGGGTTCAGAAATGGCGTTGGGCAGCGCGACATAAACGATCAGCTTGCCGTCGGGAGAGATCCAGATGGAGGTGTAAGAACAGTCCTGCGTGACTACTTGTGGAGGCTTCTCACCCGTGACAGGCACTCGGACCATGGTACTAGAAGCGCCCTGCCGATAAACCACCCACTTGCCATCCGGAGAACATTGCGGGGCCGACGCAAAGCTCTCGTCGGCCAAGCGGACGGGGTTTGAGCCATCGGCATCCATGCGCCATACCCCGACCTTTTGTTCCCGGTTGGAGAGGAAGACGATGTAGCGCCCATCGCCACAAGACGAGGGCGACCAGTTTTGCCATTCGCTGGGGGTTAGCAGGGTGCGGCTACTTCCATCCGGGTTTACGGCGAAGAGGTTGCCATCCTCATTGGGAAAAACAATGCTGCCGTTGGGCATCCAGGAAAACTGGCCAATAATGGGGTCCTTCGAGGTGATTTGCCTTGCTCGTGCGGCATCTCCCGCTGGGGCTACCCATAGATCGGAGACCGTTGTCGTCTCGGTATCGACGAGAGTTGTGCCATCGTGAGTAAGGTCAAGCCAGCCGAGTTGGTAAGCAGTCAGATCGTTGGTGAGGCGGCGCACCTCTCCCTTTGGAAACGGGATGTACCAAAGTTGCCCCCGAAAGGCCGGGGGGTCTCCCATCGCTACCAATAGACCACGCCCATCGGGCAGCCAGCGCGGACGGCCAATGGCGTGCGGAGCGGAATAGACTTCGCGGACCGATCCATCCGCGGCAGATATGGCCCACAGCACAGCGCGCAGTCCCTTCGCCGTCTCATAAGTTGTAAGCGCCACCGTCTTTCCGTCGGGAGACCAGGCCGGGCCGAGCAGGGTGCCGATGGCAGAACGTGTCACGAGTACCCGTTCGCCACTCCCGTCGGCTTTGGCAATCAGAACACAGACCTCACCCTTTTCGGGGACTCCCCGTCCAAAAGCGAACTCTGTGCCATCGGGAGAGAAACTAATGGGCGTGTCGATATCGCGGATCAGTAAACGCGGCGTTCCGCCGAGCACGGGCATCTGGTAGAGATTGCTGTAAGCAGGGCTGTTCTTGTCGGAGTGGACGAAGTAAATGTAGTTTGCGTCCGGAGAGAACGTCAGACCCCTGAACCCAACTTCGTCCGGCGGCAGAATCTGCACGTCGCTGCCGGTGGCCACCTGGCGAACGTTGAGGCTCTGTTTTTCCCCCTCACGCAGAACGTAGACCACATAGTGCCCGTCCGGGGAAATCGCCACATTCGCGGCGTTCCCACTCTGCGTAACACGGGTGATCTTCATAGCCTGTAAGTTCCATTCGCTCCTGCGCGTATTAAGCTTGAACAGATAGATTCCCAGTACAACCAGAAAAAGCACCAGCCCAAGCAGCATCAACGCCAGCGCGCCCTTGTGGCGTCGGGCTTCATTGAGTATGACTGCGCTACTGGAGAGGGGCCCTGCCTCTGGACCGACGGAGGCTATGGGACCGGCCAGGGTGATCTCACTCACCATGCCCGAGTGGCCGGAATCCGTGGCGCGCTTCAGCCGCTTCAGGTCGCTGCGGATGTCTGAAGCGTGCTGATAGCGCAACTCACGGTCTTTCTCCAGGCACTTGTTGATGATTCGCTCCAGCTCGGGGGGCAACGCGGGATTTAGTCGCACCGGAGAGGTCGGGGCCTTATGCAGAATCGCGCCAAAAATGACTGCCGAAGTACTGCCGAAAAAAGCCTGACGGCTCGTGGCCATCTCGTAGAGCGCCACCCCAAAACTGAACAGATCCGTCCGTGCGTCCAGCTCTTCACCGCGCGCTTGCTCCGGGGACATGTAGGCGACTGTGCCCATCGCCGTGCCAGGGCTGGTCAAAGCCTCCTCGGACGCTCCCGCCGTAAGCTGGATACTAATGCCAACCGCCTCCGCTACATTCTTCGGTTGGGGCGCTAGCTTGGCTAAGCCGAAGTCGAGAATCTTCACTTGACCCCGTGTGGTCACGAAGATGTTCGCCGGCTTGATGTCGCGGTGGATGATGCCCTTGGCGTGCGCTGCATCCAGCGCATCCGCGATCTGGATCGCCAGATCCAGCGTTTCCTCGGTTCCGAATGGCCGGGTGGCAATGCGATGCTTCAGCGTTTGGCCTTCCAGCAACTCCATCGCAATAAAGGGCTGGCCGTCGTGCTCGCCGATTTCGTAGATCGTGCAGATGTTGGGGTGATTGAGTGCCGCCGCCGCGCGCGCCTCGCGCTTGAGGCGCTCGAGTCCCTGGGGGCCGCGGGCCAGTCCTTCCGGCAGGAACTTCAGGGCAACAGGTCGGCCGAGGGACAAGTCTTCGGCCTTGTACACCACACCCATGCCGCCGCCCCCGAGCTTTACCAGAATGCGATAGTGGGAAATAGTCTGACCGATCATGGCGACACGGCCTCGGAACCCTTGGAATCAGAACTTCGGACTGTTGACTGTGTACTGTTAACTGGTTTTCTGGCGGAGAGGGTGGGATTCGAACCCACGTGCCCGCTTTTGGCAGGCAAGACGCTTTCGAGGCGCCCCCGTTATGACCGCTTCGGTACCTCTCCGGGAAAGTCGAATAGTTGAAGGTCGACGGTCGAGGTGCTAGGGGCTGGGGGCTTAAGCCCGTTCACTCCTCCTGCCCTCCACTCGTCACCCGCCGCCGCTCTTCTGGCCCCTGACACCTGTCACCTGAAACCTATCTCCTGTTTTTCTGCGGTGGCGGAAGAATTCGCGCAGAATCGATGCGCACTCTTCAGCCAGCACGCCGGAAACAACCTCAACCTGATGGTTCACTTTGGGGTGGTTGAGGACCGCCAGGGCCGACCCACACGCGCCCGCTTTAGGATCCGGCGTTCCGTAAACCACTCGGCGCAGGCGTGCTTGGATAATCGCGCCGGCGCACATGGCGCAAGGCTCAATTGTAACATAGAGGTCGCAGCCTTTCAGTCGGTAGTTCCCGAGTTTCTTTGCCGCGCGCCTCAAGGCCAGGACCTCCGCGTGGGCTGAAGGGTCCGTGAGGGCAAGGGGCCGATTGTGCCCTCGCGCTATAACCTTCTCACCCTGCACCACTAAGGCGCCGACGGGGACTTCCCCTTCCGAATCGGCCTTTTCTGCTTCCCGAAGGGCGCGTCGCATGAAATCCGCGTCCGCTGTTGAGGAGGTCCCAGGTGACAATCGACGGCTCATTGGGTTATCGTAGCAACGAAGAATGAAACTTGAAACTAGAAATCAGAAAGCAGAAATCAGAAACCAGAATGAGGATGCTGGCGCTTTCTGATTTCTAATTTCTGCTTTCTGCTTTGTCTCGATTGTACGCCTCTACAGTGAGATTCGCAGAGATGAAGTCGAATCACATAGGAAGGAGATTATACCTTGATGATTAACCGAAGAGATTTTATACGGAGTACAGCCGCAGGCGCCGCAACAATTGTGGCGGGGACTAAGTTAACGCGCAATCTTTTTGCAAACCCCTACGGCAAACCCATTGGATTACAGCTCTACACGGTGCGTGATGAACTTGAGAAGGACGTGCCGGGAACGATCAAGAAAGTTGCCGCCATCGGCTACAAAGAGGTCGAGATTTATGACCTCTACGGAATGTCACCGGCCCAATTCACGAAGCTGCTGAAAGACAACGGCCTCGTCGGCGTTAGCCACCATTTCCTGCTCAAAGATGAGCAAACCCATTGGGAAAAGTCGGTCGCTGAAGCCAGGGAATTGGGTGTTAAGTACATGGTGCATGCCATACTGGACCCTCCGGAGCGCAAGTCGCTTGACGATTATAAGCGGCATGTGGAATTGTTCAATAAAATCGCAGAGCAAACGCACCAGGCCGGCATGCAGTT
>Ga0326727_10016388_pt1 | contig 15655 bp, 14 predicted proteins | sample MB2enrmetagenome_FD_207643 | JGI IMG/M metagenome (GOLD analysis project Ga0326727, IMG submission 207643) | Lab enriched peat soil microbial communities from McLean, Ithaca, NY, United States - MB29MY | ecosystem: Environmental > Terrestrial > Soil > Wetlands > Peat | place: USA: New York... | reverse complement strand
TATTCAGTTCAGTATATAGCTTCGGGAGTACCTTCTCAATAATACAATCGTAAGGGGAGGCAATCATCGCATCATAATCTTCGACGGCTAATCCTTCAACCTCCGGATGCTGAAGGAAGCCATTGGACCCCATCACGAAATTCTTAGAGCCTAATATTTTGAAGACTGACGGGAATCTTATATTAAATAAGGGCATGATATCCGAGGGGATCTCTCGACATACTTTGTCGCCTATTTCCTCCAGCATAGTCGTATTCCATTGGGCTTCCATTAAATCCTTGCCCGCATATTCGATGGCAAATTCAAGCGGCAACAGACTGAGCAAGGGGACTCGCTTAGGAATTCTTCCTTCAAAAACGTCGGCAAATAACTGATCTCTCTCCTGAGCCAGGGCTTTTATATCACTCATCTTATTTCACCCACCCTTGACAAATTTTTAATCCTTCGGCAGCGTTGGTTGTGAAAGTGTCTGCCCCAACCATCCGGCAGGCTGCTTCAGTGACCGGATTACCGCCGATAATAACCTTTACGCTCTCCCTCAGACCGGCTGACTTCAGTTCCTCAACCGTCTTCTTCATTGTATCGATCGCCAGAGTTAAGACTCCGCTCATCCCCATGATTTGGGGCTTAACTTCTTTAACCTTCTCGACAAACGCGCTGGGCGATACGTCGATCCCTAAGTCATACACTTCAAAGCCCGCTGCTTCTGCCATGCTGCCAAAAATATTCTTGCCGATATCGTGTAAGTCTCCCTGAACTGTCCCGATAACCATGGAACCTATCTTTTCCGAACCGACTCCACCCAATACCGGTTTTATGGCATTAATTGCCTGATTAAGCAAATCCCCCGCAAAAATCAGGTCTCCTACATAATACTCGTTTTTTTCAAACAAATCCCCGACAATAGCCATCCCTTGCTGGCATGCCTGAACAACCTCCTGCGCTTGTTCTGTGCTGGGATTTGTGGCCACAAAATTATTAATTATGCTTAATACCGCTTTCTCGTCGAGGTCTCCTACCGCCTGGGTTAGTCCCTTTAAATCTAACATAATCTTTCCTCCTCATCAATTTGTCGTAGCACTCATCAAGTCCTCTTTATACTCGTACATCATTAAAACGATTTATTCCGCCTTGTTGCTCGCCGGATTATAGAATTCCAGGGTTAACCTGATTCGAACTGCATGTATCTGTATATACATGTTTGGGCAAACGAAGTCCCCTAACTTGCTTAAACTTTGACTGGTCCGATCTTATTTTTGCGATAAGCATTGGAATAGTTCCTGCAATAACGATCGCGCCCCAATAAAGCATCGGTCACCAGCAGCGTTGTCACCATATCCCGGTTACACGGGTCTATGATCGCCGAATCCATTCCTGCATAGGTCGCAAGGGTTAAAAAATGCTGATTAACTACTTTTCTGAGAGGCATACCAAAGGATATATTACTTAAACCGGAAGTCACTTTAATCGTTGGATATAACTTTTTAACTTCTTTTAATGTTTCAATGAAATTGATCAAAGATTGATTATCCGCAGAAAGTGCCATTACCAGAGGGTCAATATGGATTCTTTCGGGACTAATGCCATACTTTTGGGCTTTTTCAACCATTATTCTTGTTATCTCCAGCCTTGTTTGAACATCCTTGGGAATGCCCCTATTGTCACAAGTCAGTGCAATGACTTGCCAGGGTGTTCCCTTAATGAGTGGGTAAATCACTTCACACTTTTCACCTTCTTCGGAGACGGAGTTGATTAAGCCGGGACGTTTGGCGTAAGGGAAAACTTTCTCGATGATTCTGGAATTCGGACTGTCTAAACATAAAGGTGTATCAACTGCATCCTGAACAATGCCCATTAACCAGATTAAAGTGTCCACTTCAACATCCGGCGCAGTGCTTGCACAGATATCCAGATAATCCGCACCTGCTTCCGTTTGCCTAATGGCCAGATTTCGGATAAACTCTGCATCTTTTTGCTCTATTGCCGCTTTAACACTTGGTATAGTTCCATTAATTTTTTCACCGATAATGATCAAGATCGATTAATTCTCCTTTCGCTTTAGATTATACCTGTATATACCGGTATTTATATTAATATATTATCAATATTCAGAAAAGAAGTCAACAATTTAAATTCTGTAGGAGCAATTCCTGAATCCCTACCGAACCTATTGACCGGCAGGTATTTATAGTAAAGCAATTGCAGGTAATAAAAAAGGGCCGAGGCCGCAATTAACTATTTGCCTCGGCTTTTCTTATGAATTCTAATTGCCTAAAAGGATTTTTACGATTTTCCGACTAACATTTGGCATTAGGTACTCCTGTGGAGGCTCCCAATCGCAGCCTTGACTCAACACTGTTTTTACAGCCTGTAAGATGGCTTCCGGTTCACATCCCGCAATCAGGTTACTCCCTGCCTCCAAGGTTTCCGGTCGTTCAGTCACATCCCGCAAGGTTACATTCGGTATTTTATAAAGACAGCACTCTTCTTGAACTGTCCCACTATCGCTCAACACACAGCAGGCATTTTGCTCTAAAGCCACAAAATCAAACAGCCCTAAAGGTTCCACGACCCGGATGCCTGTTCCATCGAAGGTCTGGCTATGCAGCTCTAACTGAGAACGGGTACGAGGATGGAGGCTGCAAATGAGAGGAAGCTCGTATTCGGCAGATAACCTATGCAGAGCGGTGCTGAATTTGGTCAGTCGTTCCCTGTCGTCGACATTTTCAGCCCGATGCAACGTCACCAGAAAATACCCTTTGGCGACCACTCCCATCGCCTGCAGCACTTGACTCTGGGCAATTCTATCTGAGTAATAACCCAGGACCTCCCCAATCGGGTTACCCGTCACATAAATACGTTTTCCCTCGATCCCTTCCCTGAGCAGATTGGCTCGGCTTCGTTCCGTGTAGGGCAGGAGTATATCGCTGCAATGATCCACCACGCGCCGATTGATTTCCTCCGGTACCCGGTCATCATAACAGCGGTTACCTGCCTCCATATGGTAAACCGGAATCCTGAGCCGTTTGGCAACCATCGCCGTCAAGGCGCTGTTGGTATCCCCTAAAATAAGTAGGCGATCAGGTTTTTCCTTGAGCATCACCTGTTCACACTTGCGAAGTATCTCACTAATTTGGCCCATCAAGCTCGACGCTTGGCAGTCGAGCAGGTAATCCGGAGCCCGCAGCTTTAGGTCGGCAAAAAATATATCGTTTAACTTCCGATCATAGTTCTGACCGGTATGCACGAGAATATGATCACATAGTCCATCCAGGAGAGGAATGATCCGGCTTAAGCGAATAATTTCCGGACGAGTGCCCAATACCGTCATAATTTTCATGTCAATGTTTTCCTTTCTAAAATTAAAACCTCGGCTGCTCTTTGGTCCTTTGGCAATAAGAAATCATTCTCCCCGACAAATGCCTGCCCGTCAATAGCTGCCGTAGGAGCAATTCCCGAATTGCCCCTACAACTTATTTTTTCTGAATTGAATAATTTATAGAAGACTTAAACTATGGTCGCTATAACCGTATTGGTGCTGCCATTGATGACCGAAAGATTGTTGCTGCCATGATTTCTGATATAGATTCGATTGGTTGCCGGATTCACATTTACTCCTTCCGGAGACTCCCCCACCGCAATGGTCGCTATAACGACATGGGCAAATCCATCAAGCACAGAGACATTGTGACCTCCCCGGTTCGTGACATATATTTTATTCGTTTCAGGGTTTACACCCACGCCAACCGGGTTGATACCTACGGTAATGGTGGCAATGACCGTATTGGAGCTTCCGTCAATGACTGAGACATTATTGCTGCCAAAGTTGGCTACATAAATTCGATTGGTTAGCGGATTCACGCCCAGGCCGCAGGGTCCGGAACCAACTATCACATTCCCCAGGCGGGTATTGGTCTTTTCGTCAATAATCGCAACACTGTTGTTGCCGGAGTTGGGAATGTAGATTTGGCCTCCCCGGCCCTCTGAAAAAAGCTGGACAGGTACCAAGGGATGAACTGTGGTCAATTCTCCCGCGGCATTTTTCCCCCAGGCTGAGATACTTACCGCGTCAGAGCTGGTGACAAAGCGAAACTCAAAAGCGTCAAACTGGGCGAAATAGTTATAATCTGCTGCTTCCCCGGCTGCCAAGGTTAATAAATCCAACACATACTCCGTCTTACTGCTTCCACTTCCATAGAATCCATTGATTCGAACGGAAGCACTTACCGGGTCAGGATTAGTAATTTTCAGGGAGAGCGTTGAACTTGGTCTTAGGCTTGAGACTTCAGTATTTCTAATCAATCCGGTCGTCAATAGAGCCATTGCTCGGCTGGCCTCCTCTCCTTATCTTGTAATCACAGCCAAATTTAGAATCATCTTTCGAGCCAAGCCCGCTGAGTTGAATTATGGGTTCGGTTGTGTCTATTTTCCAAGCAGAGACTTCCGCTTATTTTAAAGAAGTCTCTGCTCGGGTAAGAAAATAGCGATTTTCATGACGGTTTATGCTCCACTGGGGCATGGGGGTTTCGTAGAGCTAAGCGAACTCAGCTCAGCTTAGCCACTCGGGAAATAGCCGTTTAGCCCGCTCTTGTACAAGCAGCGAACATGCTTCGTCAGGGTTCTGGCTCATATTTTCGCCGTGCCAGCGATAAGCCAGCAGATGTTCCGCCAGAAAACCGCATGGATAATTACGCAGAAAACGGAACCACAGGTCGTAATCATGAGCTTGAGGCAAACCTTCGTCAAAGTTTCCTATTGTCTTCAAGGCAGAGCTCCTCATCATCACCGAAGACCCGTTAATAAAACAGCCCTCCATCAGTTTCGTTGCCATTTCCTGTTTGTCGGGGAAATAAGGTGAATTCACTTCATATTGCTTTTCGCCCTTGCCATCAATCACCACAAAGCTCGTATAGCTGAAGCCCAGGTCCGCTTCTCTTTCCATGAGCTCAACCTGTTTAGAGACTTTATTTTCGCTGAAAATGTCATCCGCGCTTAACCAACAAATATATTTACCGGTCGCCAGAGCTAAGCCAAGATTTAAGGCGCTGGGGGTTCCTCCATTTTCTTTATAAATATAATGAATATTCGATTGATAGGGCTTCATTAGCTGGGCTGTGCCATCGGTGGAACCGTCATCGATTACTAATACCTCGATATTCGCATAGTCTTGCTTGAGGACACTATCAAGAGCGTAAGGGAGATATCGGGCGTGATTATACGTAGGAATGACGACACTGACTTTTGGCGCCAGCATTAGCGACCCTCCCGATAAATCTTCTTCATCCACTCCACGGTTAAGGGCAATCCTTCTTCGAGCATCACTTTAGGATCATGGCCCAGATCAGCCTTGGCCTTGCTGATATCCGGTCGTTTGCTGACTGTATTGTGCTTGTCTTCCGGAAGATATTTCACTAATTTAGGATCGCCTTCCGTATATTTGAGTACCAAATCACTTAAATCCTTGACGCTGCGGTATTCCGTTCCACCGAGGTTATACACCTCGCCCGGTTTGAAATTATTCAAGACATTAGCTATTGTCGGAATTAGGTCATCGACATACATAAAGACCCGGTGATATCCTTCAAAAACATCATAGGGTATCCCTTTTAGGGCCCGATAAACAAAGAGGCAAACAACACTGCGATAGGAATGATAATATTCGCCCGGCCCATAGGCATTGAATAAACGCAATCGAACAATCGGAGACTGGTATTTTTTTTCGAAATTTATAATTTGCACTTCATTGGCCCACTTAGTCAAAGCATAGTCATTATGCTGGATAATCGTCTTTTGGAGAGGTAAATCTTCTGTCAAAAGAGGTTCGGCTGCTTCCCCGTAAATTTCGGAGGAACTTGTAAAGATCAACTTAAACCTTTTCTTCAATTGCCATTCTAAAACGTTGCGCGTCCCAATTACGTTGGTCTTCCAAAGCGTGTCATAGTAATGTTCCCCATTGATACGACCAAATTCGGCCGCTAAAAGATAGACGCAATCATAGTCTTGTTCAAAAACACGTTCCAGTTGACGATATTCAGCAATATCTGCCCTAATATACTTCTCGCCAAGATGATGCTGCAGATCAACCTCCCAAACCTCATGTCCCCTATTTTGCAGCACTTCTACTAATCGCGAACCTAACGTCCCTTTACTACCCATTACTAAGATTTTGGCCATCTTATTTACTCCTTTTTCCACTAATTATCGCTCTGGGAATTACTCAAAATTCACTGATCGTCCCTCAGTTGACCTATACCCTATTATTTTCGATCCAATTCCAAGGATTTTTGCCGCTCTAAAACAACCCTATCCATGGTCTCATCCTGCTTTTCTTTCTCCGGATCACCCTTCTTATAAGCCCTAAAGCCTGCTTCACTGAGTTCCGCCGGAGTATATAAGGGATCCTCCACCCAAACAGTATTCCCGGCCGCTTCTAAGGCTCTGACTAAGTCGACCCCTCTGCTATGCTTAAGATCCTTAACCCCTGTTTTATAGCTTAAACCTCGGACTAAGACCTGCTTACCGCTTCCCACCTGTTGCACGATCCTGGCTCGATAGTCCCGGTCCGCATCTTCTGCTCCTTCTAATAAAGTCGAGCAACAAACGGTTCGTAAAAAGCTCATGTCCTTGGGCAGACACTCCCCGCCAATCCCCCAGTCGGTACCGAGCAGTTCGACGTTGCTTTTACTATTCACCGCCCGTCTTAGATCGTCATAATCCATTCCCTGATTGACGCAATAGCTATAAATGTCCTGAGCAAAAGCAACATCAACATAACGCTTGACATTTTCCACTACCTTGCAGAGCTCCGCCACCCGAACGTCAGAAACTTCAACCAAAAGAGGTACCAACGGAGCATAAAACTGACGTCCTTTTTCTAAACAGGCTCCTGTGAAAGCGCCTATCACCCGGGGAGTGTCGCAAACCGTTTCATCAACACCAAACATTACTCGATGAGGTACATGAATTAAGAAAATATTAGTCCCTAACTGAAATCCTTTCTCTTCTAAAAACTCACGTACGCGCCTCATTGTTCCGGGTGGCAAGGTCGATTCGACGGAAATCAAAGCGCCCGGGCAGATTATCATTTGTTTTAAGGCTGCAAATAAGTTTTGTCCTTGATTACCGGTAGAAGGAGCCATTAACCAAACATCGATCCCTGTCAACGCCCGGTAATCCGCGGTCACCCGATAACCCTGGCTCCGTAATTCTTTGACCCTACTCTCATTCACATCTACCCCGATGATCTCTCCCGGGAATTTCTGGCAAAGGTATGTGAAAAGATTAAAGCCGATATTACCCAAACCGACGACACAAATTCTCATTATTGGATCCATCCTCCCCTAACCTAATCACTATATGGTATGGCAGTCCACCTATTATTGACACAACATCAATATTTTTCTTGTTGGTAAGAGCAGTCGAAATATTGGTTTACAGCCTTGCCAACCACTATCGCGGCGAATGCAACATATACTGAAAAGACAGCATATTTCGCTCGCCAAGGACTCGACTCGACTGGCACGTTCGAGCTCAGAACATCGCCAAGGATCGCGAACAGAGACTATTTTAGTTTAGGAGGACCCAAGTATGAAACTAGTTATTCCCGTCCTAAGTTTGGAAACCGGGGGGACACGCTTTATTTATCAGTTAGCCAATGAAATGGTGGATAAAGGACACAGCGTAGAAATCGTTCTCCCTGAAAAAGCCCCAGTGGCTTGGCCTCTGCGGGCACAAATTACCCGGGTCAAAGAACTTACTCCTGCTGCGATACCGCCGGGGGATTTCATACTTCCCAATTTCTATCCTACCGTTTTCCCCGCCTGGGAATCAAAAAAAGGCCGCGTCGTTCGACTCAGCCTTGGGTATGAACCTTTATGGGTAAATGAACCGGAGAAAGCCTTGGCTTCTTACCTTATCGATGCCCCAATAATTTCCTTATCTCAATGGCATCGTCAATTAATTTTACAAGGCACGGGGCGGAACAGCACGGTAATCCCCGGAGGAGTTGATTCCACGGTTTTCAGTCCCTTTCCTAAAAAATCTCTCTCCTCCGGCCGCCTTTCGATCGCGTATATCCTGCGTTCCAAGGAACACGGTTATACTTGGAAAGGTACCGAAGACTTTTGGGAAACCTGCCGGCATTTAGCCCGGTTGGTTCTGCCCTTTGACGTCCAAGTCGTTACTCCCGAGGGAACGACTTCCCCTGCCCTCCTTCCTTATCCCTATGAGATCGTGAAAGCCACCTCCGACCAGGAGATGGCTCACTTCTATGCTCAGGCCGACATTTTCGTATCGACCTCCTATTTCGAATCATTTTCGATGCCGCCTTTAGAAGCGATGGCCTGTGGCACAGCAGTCGTCACTACCGATAATGGCGGCAACCGGGATTATACAAAAAACGGAGAGAACTGTCTAATCGTTCCCCCCAGCGATATACAACAACTTACCCTGGTTCTGGCGCATTTATTAACTCAAGAAACGGCCCGGAATCGACTTGCCCAACTCGGTCAACAATTCGTCCGCTCTTGGACCTGGAGACATTCTGCTGACAAATTAGAGGCCTTACTTTTGCAGCTAGCTCTCACTTAAACAACATTTTTTACTCAAACCTTGCTCTGACTTCTGACCTCTGTTAGCCTACAATCCTTCCAAGCCAACAGAGCATCGATGGGTTCAGCCTCCCGACCATAAACTTCTAAGAAAGCCAAATTCTTTTGATCATGGAACTTATCGAAAACAACAACCTGATAACCAAGCTTTTGGAAATCCTCAACCTCCCATCCCGATCGATGCCGCTGGAAGCTTTCTCCGCCTAAACCGTAATGATCAACCTCAAGTTGTTGAAAAAAACCCCGGGGAGTAAAGACAATAACCTTTTGGGCAGCGATCTCTTCTGCTTGACGCAAGACTTCCTTGGCAACCTCTTTCTCAAAATGCTCAATGACATCAATCAACGTGACACAATCCAGCGACTTAGGCAGAAAAAGTTCGTTCAAGAGCTCTGCCTTAAAGTTCAGTTTAATAAATCCGCCATCCTTAGCATGCTCTAAATATGGCCGATGGGCATCAATCCCAATTTTTACCGGGCAAGAAAAATCTTTGAGAGTCTCACCCACCCCGCAGCCAATATCCAGGACCGTACAGGAATCTGACAGGAGTTCATTAATCGCAGCTAGGAAATTTTTATGATTTACGACATTGACTGTCACTGGCTGAACATCCTTCCAATGTTAATTTCTCTCTTTATTATGGTATTCAAAATTTTCCCTAAAGTACCATTCAATACACCAGTTGCCTACTTGAACGCATAATATGTAGTACCGGAAATTAAAAGGGAGGACAAACCATGAAGATCGTGTTTCCTGTTCTTAGTTTAGAAATGGGCGGGGGGGCCCGTTTTATCTATCATCTGGCAAATGCCCTAGCTGATAAAGGGCATGATATTGAAGTGGTCATGCCTGAAAAGGGAGTCCAGATCTGGCCTTTGCGTACCAAATTAAGACGGGTGAAAGAATTAACTCCTTCCTCCATCCCTTCAGCCGATTTTATACTCCCTAATTTCTATTTAACGGTCAAACCAGCCTGGGAATCTCAAAAAGGCCGGGTAGTACGCCTCAGCCTGGGCTATGAACCCCTCTGGGTTCCCGATTCGGTAACTGCCAAACAGACCTATCTGCTTGGCGCCCCAATCCTGTCTATATCTCAGTGGCACCGCCAACTCCTGCTTCAGGAAACCGGCTTAGATAGTAGGGTCATTTCCGGCGGGGTAGACACCTCGACGTTTCATCCTTATCCTAAACCATCCGAACTGACAGGCTGCAAGAACATTTTCTACATTATGCGCGACCCTTTATCCGGGTATACCTGGAAGGGCGGTGCAGACTTTTTCAAGGCTGTCACCCGATTGAAGGATCAGGTTAATTTTGACTTAACCGTTTCACTTCCTGAAAACGCCTTGTTCACCAGCCCGGTGCCTTGTAAGATTAAGACTTCAACATCGGATCGGGAACTTGCCCGGCTTTATGCGGAGGCAGACCTCTTTGTGTACACCTCTTACTTTGAAGCACTTGGCTTACCTCCTCTTGAGGCAATGGCTTGCGGCACTGCCGTAGTAACCACCGATTGTGGTGGAAATCGCGATTACGTTCAAAGCGGCGAAAACTGTCTTTTGGTTCCCCCCAGTGATGTCGAACAACTAAGCTCAGCTATTTATCGCCTCTTGACAGAGGATGTCGAACGTCGGCGTATCGCCGCTGCAGGCCATTCTTTTGCCCAAGCTTGGTCCTGGCAACGCACCGCAGATCAAGTCGAGGCTTTCTTGATGAGCCTCTAGACCACGAACCAGGGAAGCCTTCTATACTTTCTCAGGCTGTCAGATTGCTTATTAGTTAGGATATAAGTTTTCAGAAGATATCGGATTATACCAAATCGGAATCCCCAAGGCAGCAAGGAAATTATGATAATTTGTGAGAAGATAGGAGATAGAAGATAGGCTATGGATTATGAAATAGTGATAATATCCAACAGACCTCACCTCAGCCAGGAAGCGCAGTTATGTTTAAAGGACTTTAAGCACAGAGTATTCGATGGCACAAATTATCCCTCGTTCTCGAAAATAATCAACGATTGTATAACATCGAGCAAATACGAGACTATTATCATTTGTAACGATAAAGCGAGACCCACACCTGAGGCTGTGAAAAAAATTCCGGTTATGCTGCAAGAAGGCTGGGGAATGGTTGCTCTTTATCGGTTTGGCTTTTTCGGGTTCAAAAAGGATCTAATCCGAAAGATCGGCTTTTTTGATGAGCGCTTTATTGGCGGTGGTTATGAGGATGTCGATTTTGTTCGGAGGCTGAAAGAGGCAAACATTGGCTATTATGAAAGCGAGGAAATCGGCTATATTTATTTGCCTACCTCTTGGAATTATGAAAAAACAAATTTCGCCAGAAATCAATACTTTAAAAAGTGGAAAGAGGAGGGAAATGTGATAACCAGGCAATTGGCTGAGGAAGATTACAACTATGATATCGGGCCCTTTCAAAACTCAAATTTTTTTGAGTTCGAGAAATCCGTCTTATTACCTTTTAACGGTAATATCAAGGAAGTAGTCATGCTAACTGATTTAGTGGATTAAATATTTGGATTCGTCAGACCCATTCCCTGCTTAGCTTAGCTTAGCTTTGCTACTTATCTGCAGCATGTTAATGTGCAGTCACTGCAAAGGATGCCAAAATCCCTCCTGCCGAAAATGGTGGGAGGGATTTTGGGCACTTACAAATTTAACATGATCTTCACACAAAGTTAACGGGAAAGTAACAAATATGGTTTATGATAACTACGGTAGATGATTATCCTGAATAGGATGTGACTAAAGATGTCAATTATCCTTGTAATATTAATAGGTATAGATTGTATCATCCTTATCAAGAGTATGGCTAGCGGCCAATTCCCAGATTAATTTATCCGGCAGTTATGCTCAAACCCATACCTGATAAAAAAATAGAAGCAAAGTTCTCTCAAACCCGCTTCCTGTAAGGCTTTGTTTGGTGGAGGTAAGCGGGATCGAACCGCTGGCCTCTAAAATGCGAATCTAGCGCTCTCCCAGCTGAGCTATACCCCCAACAATTATTATTTATTATAATCCAATGCTCTGAAATTGCAAGTTTTTTAAGTAATACCAAACCTCACTAAATATGTATACCGTATTTTAAGGTGAAAGCACGACTACCTGCTTTCACCTTTTCCAAGTATCTGATATCGATTATGCTAAGTTTGGTTACTGACCATTCTTCATAACCAACCTAGTGCTCTAGAGCTTTTCTTGCCAGGACAACTGAACCTGACGTTTTCTGCAAATTGTTAAACCCGGCGAAACCGGGATCGTCATCAGCTCATACGATCCTGTTTCCTTTAAAAGCTCTCCTACTGCTTGATAGGCTGTACCACACCATTCCGGTTGCATCATTTGCTCATTTCCGGGATGGGTATCATGCAACAAAATGAGACCATGGGGAGCTACAAATGGAAAAAAATCTTTGAAATCTTGAACAACTGCCGCTTTAGAATGATCCGCATCAATGAATAACATCTCAATTTGTAACGGGTTAAGCTCTACTTCTTTGGCGAACTCCTGTGTTGTACCTTGAAAAAAGCGCGTTTTCGAAGATTGTTGCATATAGTTGCCGGCTTCCGCGCTAATATCCACTCCAACTAATTGTTCAGCAAAAGGAATTATTCGATTGAAAAGTGCACAATGATACAATCCAAGTTCCACGTAAACTTTTGGACAGACAAGGCTGGCTAGGTGAACAATAAAGTCTTCATGCCAGTTTAATACTACCACATTATTCAACCCCTTCTTCTGAAATATTGGCTGGTCCGTTATCAAGTTCTTGCTTTTTGTTCTTTCCTAAAACGCCCTCTAAATAATTTTTGTTGTACAAAACCTGAGTGTTTTCCGGTCGATACTTTCTGGCAATCTCGTTATGCTCATAAGCCAAGTCTTGTTTACCCAAACGATCATAGCAAACACACAATTGTAAATGCGGCAGCCATGTCCAGCAGGCTTCAATTATCGGTCCCCAGCTATCCAGCGGCTTTTCCAATTGAGTTGCGAGTTTATACCAAAAAACTCCTTGTTCATATTGCTTTGATTCCAAGAAATAAAACCCTAAACGACAGCAGAACTCAGCCCTTGGAACAGCATATTCAAACGATTTAAAGATATATTCGAGTTGCTTTTCCTTCATTTCTAATTTTTGGTAACAATCAGCCAGTTTTCCGCAAGCAGAAATATTATCTTCGACCCATCCTTGCCCAGTCTTTAAAAACTCCTGATAAGATTCAATCGCCCGATTATAGAATTGGTGTTCAGACAGTTCATTAGCGTAGTAATATAAATCCCGTGGGGAAAATGCTTCCCCTTTGGCTTTGCGCTTCTCATATATTTTAAGGTTTCGGTAAGAATCACCACCTTCTGTCCCTTTGTGTGTTACACAAATATCAGAGTTTAAAACATGTCCGTACACCTCCAAATACTCATGCACCGCTCCAATCCATTGAAAGTTCATACTTCGTTTAACCAAGCGATTCCTTCTTAGACTGAAAGTAACTGCGCCAAACTGGTCGAAGGCTAAAAGATAGGGCATATTAACGACATCCATTAAGGGATCTAAATTTTTCTTCAGCTTTAAGAACTGCTCACGGTCAGAATCCGCCAGAACATCATCTGCATCAAGCCAAAGGATATAATCCGCAGTCGCTTTGCTAAAAGCAAAATTACGGGCAGCCGCGAAATCATCAATCCAAGTAAAGTCAAAGATTTTATCAGCATATTCTTTGACTATCTCTTTCGTACGATCTGTGGAGCCGGTGTCAACAATTACTATTTCATCAGGAATACCTTGGACGGAATCTAGACACCTCGCAATTGTAGTCTCTTCATTACGAACTATCATACATAGACTGATTCTTATTTCCTTGCCCTCCATTTTTTCTCTCCTTTTTAAACATGGTTACTGTATAGTATTCAAAATTAATTTTTTGGGAAGTTTATTGATAAAAAGTAAACTAAATAAAAAGTCCCTTGGCGTTTTACCAAGGGACTAGAATAACCCGTCTAATTCAGTCTGTGAATAACAATGGAGGCATTTCTTATCAACGGTTTGTTCTGTGATTGTGTATTGATTGATTTAAATTTACACATTTAAAATTCTCACCTCAAAAGAGTAGTTATGTTTCCGCAGAAACGATGATTATCTTATCACTTTATTGTTTCCTCGTCAATAATAGAGGGGGGCTGTATAATACGCTGATGTTCCAGCGTTTTGATACAGTCCCCTTTAGGCTACTTTTTGATACAACCCCATTATTCAAAATCATTTCGATTTGTTATATCTACACCTTGCTTCTTTATTTCTGCATCTAAATGCCTTCTATACTTTTCCACGAAGCTAAGCATGATATCAAATTGTTCCTCGCTTACCTGCTCAAATACGGCTTTATCCCGCTCTTGAAACTCTTTGTGCAGTTCCTTATGGACTTTGTTAATTAATTTCCCTTGCGGAGTCAAGCGAAAATAGATTTCTTTCTTGTTATCCGGCTTCTGGTAACTTTCGATAAGGCCTTTTTTTATGAGCTTCTTAGTTAGTTTACTTATAGCACCTCTAGTCATATAAAAGGTCTCCGCAAGTTTTGTCACGTTGGAAGCTACATTTCTTCCAATGTATTCGATGCAATGTACTTCAGAAGACTTATAACCCTTAAGACTGTCTTCCATCTTAAACTTATTAAGTGAAACCATTTTATTTAATAAGTCCCTGAAACCCATTATGACCTGTTCTTCTTTGTTCATGGCCTGTCCTCCCACCCGTTGGTACATTAACAATATTATATTAAACTTTTGTTTCTGTTGCAACAATGTTAAGGTGATTATTCTAAGATTGAGTCACATCTGAAAAAATAGAGACAAAGAGGGATATCCATTGAAAGAGGCCAGAACACGCGGGTTCTGACCTCTATGTTTCAACTCGGCGGTCATCGTTTTAAAACATTAGACCCGTGGCTTTGCGTCGCCGTCTTTTGACGATTTTGCTAAACAGTTTTCACTCTTATACTCGGGCAGCAGGTGAGCATCTTCGGCTCTGATCCTGATATCATTTCGCGGATGGTTGACCCGCTAGTGACTTTCTGCCCTGAAATAAGAATTCATTTCATTCATCAGTGGTGCCGCAAAGCGGCATGGTAGTCTGATACGTATATAAAGTCCCTTGGCGTCACCACAACCAAGGGACTTGAATAATCCGTCTAATTTAGTCTGTGAATAACAATGGAGGCATTTGTAGTAGTTAAAGTTCCTCCGGCACCAGTTGACAATGTGACTGTTCCTGAGGATGAATCATTGTTCCTTAGCGTAGCAGTAGCACCGGCCTCTGCCTCAAAGATCATTTGACCATAATTCGGTAGATTAAACAATGCAGTTTGCTCTACACCAAATCTACTGCCGGTTACCTCAGTTCCACCCAAATACACTGCGAATTGGTTCGATGCACCTGTTACACCTAACTGGAATGTCAACAGGTAAGTGCCCGCATTATCGATCGTTAAATCTGCATTTCCGGCAGTGTGCTGAATGCCGAGCAACGGACCATTGCTATCAAAAACCACATCACTTCCAACCGCAACCGCTTGGGAACCTGTATTATACACAAAAGCAAATGCTGAGGATAACGCCCCGGTGGCTCCGGTTGCACCGGTCTCTCCTGTAGCACCCGTCGATCCTGTGACTCCTGTACCTGTTGCTCCTGTAGCTCCCGTCGATCCTGTGGCACCGGTCTCTCCTGTGGCTCCTGTACCTGTTGCTCCCGTTGCACCCGTCGATCCTGTGGCTCCTGTGCCTGTTGCTCCCGTTGCACCGGTCTCTCCTGTAGCACCCGTCGATCCTGTGGCTCCTGTACCTGTCGCTCCTGTTGCACCCGTCGATCCTGTGGCTCCTGTACCTGTCGCTCCTGTTGCACCCGTCGATCCTGTAGCCCCCGTCGATCCTGTGGCTCCTGTACCTGTCGCTCCTGTTGCACCCGTCGATCCTGTGGCTCCTGTACCTGTCGCTCCTGTTGCACCCGTCGATCCTGTAGCACCCGTCGATCCTGTGGCT
>Ga0326727_10016387_pt1 | contig 15656 bp, 14 predicted proteins | sample MB2enrmetagenome_FD_207643 | JGI IMG/M metagenome (GOLD analysis project Ga0326727, IMG submission 207643) | Lab enriched peat soil microbial communities from McLean, Ithaca, NY, United States - MB29MY | ecosystem: Environmental > Terrestrial > Soil > Wetlands > Peat | place: USA: New York... | reverse complement strand
CAAAAATTAGGAGGCGAAGATACCCACAGGACCAATGCCCTCATCTTTCGCCTGTTCGCGAGATAGTGTTTCTTGGAAGCCTTGAAGTAAAAGCACTCTCCCTTTCGCACCCGGTAGGTTTTTACTCCAAGAATCACCTCAATGCCGCCCGACAAAACAAAGCCGAATTCCTCTCCTTCGTGGGGCTCTTCTTCTTCCGTCTTCTCACCGGCGTCAAGTTCGAGGAGTGCCGGGTCCATCTCCCTGTTCTGAGCAGCAGCTACAAGGATCTCAAACTTCGTCACGTGCTCTTTTTCCAGCTCGACCCTGTCGTCCGTCCCGAAAACGATCTTTTCATCAAATCCTTCGTCAAAAAATGTGGAGGCTTTCTGGTCGAGTGCATCAAGGATACCGAAGAGGCTCTCGACAGAAAGTGACGTGAGGTTTCTCTCGACCTGGGAGATAAAACCTTTTGTCAATCCCGCCCTTGACCCAAGTTCTTCCTGGGTGAGAGACTTCGCCTGCCTTATCATACGTATTCTTTCACCTATGCTCGATCCGTCGATCTTCGCCATAAACAGTAAACACTCACAAAAAGTTTAAGTTACTAAACTAAATCAATTTTAAAACCATGTCAAGTAGATTTTTATTTAACTTTGAGATGCACTATGCTAAACTCGTAAAAATGGAGTAATCATGCTGGGAAATGGGGCTATTGTACGTTTTCTGGAAGGAAAAGGCATCAGATATATCTTCCATTTGCCCGGTATTCATACCCTGCCGCTGAACCGAGCGCTGGCCGAGTCGAAGATTAAGGTTCTCATGGGAAGACACGAGTCTCACGCAGGGTTTACGGCCGACGGTTTTTCGAAGGTGACAGGTGGGGCTGCCGTGCTCCTTGTGACGCCGGGTCCGGGTCTCGGCAATGTCGTGACCTGCTGCATGGAAGCCTATGGGGATGATGTGCCCCTGCTGATTATGGTCGTCGAGGTGGAGAGAAAGCATGTGGAGAAAGGCATACTCCACGGCGTCCGGGAGCCTGAGGCGCTCTTCCGGAATATAACCAAGGCGGTTTTTGTCGTTTCGGGTGAAACGGACCTCCTTGCCACATTGGAAGCCTCCTTTCGGACAGCGGTATCAGCCAGGCAGGGACCGGTGGCCGTTTTCATTCCCTATCGCCTGCTCGAAAAGGAGGTGACCTTTCCCGTGCAGGGGGACGTGGCTGACGAGGAGAGGGAATTTGACCCCGGGCCTCTTGAAAAAGCGCTGGACGGCGGGCAGAGGCCCGTCATCATAGGCGGGAGCGGCTTAATGGAGGACGGGATAAGGGGTCTTCTCGAGGCAGTCTGCAGGGACTCGGCGGTCCCCTTTCTCAGCACTACGGGGGGGAAGGGCGTTTTGAGGGAGGATGGCGGCTGCGCATTGGGTAATGTCATGGCAAAAGGGGTCGCGAGAGAAGTGCTGAGAACGGCGGACCTGACCATTGCTCTAGGGACGAGACTTAGAGAGGCGGATACGAAAAGGCGGGGGGTAAAGCTTGGCCGCCTCGTACATATAGACGTCGATAACCGGTGGCTTGGGCGCAATTACCGGACGGACGACTTCGGGATGGCAGGCCATATGAAAGAAGTGGTGGAGTCCCTTCACCGTAGTATGAAAGGAAAAAGGTCGACCTGGGACATGGAACAACTGAAGAGGACGAGAGAGCGCGAAGAGGCCCTGCTCGAAGCACACCATAGCGGTTTTCGGATCGTGAAGCTTTTAAGGCGGCTCATCCCCGACGAAACCGTGACGGTATGGGACCTCAACCTGATTACCTATTGGGCTGAGCTCTACTTCCCCGCATACCATCAGCGCAGTTTTCTCAGCCCGAGGGGGAGCTCACCGATCTTTTACGGATTGCCCGCCGCCCTTGGGGCCAAACTCGGGAAGCCGGAGAGCCCCTGTCTCTGCATCACGGGAGACGGCAGTTTTTCCGCCGTCGCGGGAGAACTTGCAACCGTGAAACACTACAATATCCCGATTGTCATACTTGTGTATAATAATGGGGCTTTCGGCTTGCTCGAAGACTATATGCGGAAGCGGTACGGCGTTTCGCACGCCATGGAGCTCTATAACCCGGACTTTCTCGGCCTTGCCCGGGCTTTCGCTATCAAGGCAAAAAGGACGAGGAGCCTCGACGGGCTCGAGCACATATTTCGCCACGACATATCATGGGACGAGCCGTATCTGGTCGAATTCCGCTACCCGCTTTTTTCTCCTCCCTGGGAATAACGCAAAAGAGAAAAGGCGGCGCAGGCCCCATGCTGCTTTTTCTCCCTGTTGCCCTTGTCGGCGTGTTGCCTTATGGCTGGGGCGAGGCGAGTTTCGATGGATAATGCGTAAGACCGAGGGGCCGCCGACCGGAGCGTACTTTTGTACGTGAGGATCGCGCGACCCCTCGGTCGAGCGCATTAGACGCGAAAGGCGCCCGCCCCCACGCCTAGACCATCAGGTACCGCTTCTTTATCTCATCGTTGGCTTCAAACTCGGCAACGGTCCCTTCAAACCTGATGCGGCCGTTGTCAATGACATAGACTCTCTCGATTAATTTCATTGCCGACTTTATGTTCTGCTCCGAGAGCAGGATGCTGATGCCTGCGTCTCTTAGCCGCAGGATCTGCTGTTCAAGATCGCGGACGATCAGCGGCGCCAACCCTTCCGTCGGCTCATCGAGCAAGAGCAGCTCGGGAGCCGTCATGAGGGACCGGCCTATGGTAAGCATCTGCTGCTCACCGCCGCTCAAATTGCCCGAGCGCCGGTCCTTGATCTCCCGGAGCGCCGGAAAAAGGTCATATACCCGGTCTTTATTCCACTCGGCAGTTCGTCCGTACGTGATCTCCAGGTTGTCGTCAACGGAGAGGTCCGCAAAGACCCTCCGGTCATCGGGGACATAGGCGATGCCCTGCCTCACCAGCCGGTAGGCCTGTTTGCCCGCGAGAGGCTTCCCATGAAAGGTAATGGTTCCCTGTCTCGGCGGCGTGAGCCCGCTTATGCTCCTCATGGTCGTGCTCTTGCCGGCCCCGTTCCTCCCGAGAAGGCCCACGATCTCGCCTTTCGACACCTCGAGGGACACATCGTAAAGTATATGACTGAGACCGTAGTAAGTGTGAATTCCCTTTACGCTGAGCACACGTCACTCCCACCGAGATATGCATCCTGCACGGCCTGATTGCATCGCACCTCGTCACAGGGGCCCTGCACGATAGTGGAGCCCCGCACCATGACCATAATCCGGTTGGCAATGGCGAAGACAAGCTCCATATCATGTTCGCAGAAAAGTATGGTGAGACCGAAGTCTTTCGAGAGCTTCCGTATGAGATCGATGCACCGGCCGGTCTCTTCCGGTGACATACCGGCGGTAGGCTCGTCGAGGATCAGAAACTCGGGGTTGCCGCCCAGCGCTATAGCAATCTCCAGCACCTTCCTTTCGCCATGGGAGAGGGCAGTGCTTACCCGGTTCTTCTGGCCGGTAAGGCCCACGCTCTCGATGATGCGCTCCGTCTCGGGCGTAACCATCCTCGTTGCAGGCGTGAACATATTCCACGTTTTGTTTTCCCTTGCGAGGACCGAGACGCGGACGTTCTCGAATACGGTAAGTCTGGAGAATACGTTGACCACCTGGAAGGAGCGCGAAAGACCCTTCTTGCACACCTGATAGGGGGGCATACCCGTGATATCCTCTCCCCTGAAGCGGACGCTGCCGGCATCAGGTTTCAAGATGCCTGTCACGAGGTTGAAGAGTGTGGTCTTGCCGGCGCCGTTCGGTCCGATCACGGCGACGACCTCTCCGTTTTTGACGTCGAGGTTTGCGCCGTTGACCGCCTTAAACCCCGAAAACGATTTGTGGAGGTTTTCAACCTTTAGCATCTAGCGATCCCCCGCCAAAGCGGCCTTTTGCTCATCATTTTCCCGGCCGGTCTTGCGCCCTTTGCCCGAGAGCTGCATCAGCCAGCCAAGGACGCCCTCCGGCAGAAAGAATATGACGAGCATCATGACAATACCGAGGACAAGCGCCCAGTAGACGGTATAGGTGCTCACCAGGGTGCGCAGCGCCACGACCACGGCGGCGCCGAGCATGGGCCCCATAAAGGTCAGCCAGCCGCCCAGGAGGCACATGATCACCATTTCCATGGAGAGGGTCCAGAAGAGCATATCAGGGAAAGCGGTCGTGTCTACAGCCACGAAAAGACTGCCGGCGACGCCCGCAAAGAAGGCCGCAATGACCAACGCCATGAGCTGGTGCCTCCTCACGTTCACCCCGATCATCTCGCTTCTCACGGTATTGTCCCGAATTGCCTGGAGGACGCTGCCGAAAGGCGCCTTCAGGATCCTGTACGTGACATACATGCAGATGGACGTGACGATCAGCGTAAAATAGTAAGCGGCCGAGCCGGAGGAAATGAGGTCAGGCACCGGGATGCCGTGTATTCCGTCGTCTCCGCCGGTAAACGAGTACCACCTGTACACGATGGCCCAGACGAGGGAGCCGAGCGAGATCTGGAGCATGCCGAAATAGAGCTTGGAGAGGCGAATGCAGATGAGGCCCATGACAAGTCCCAGCAAGGCGGCAATGAGAGGTCCGACAATAAAGCCAAGCCACGGTGAAAGACCCGTTTTCGTCATCATCAGGGCCGCCCCGTAAGCACCCACTCCGTAGAAGACCGCATGGTGGAACTGGTACAGCCCGCCGTACCCCAATGCCAGATTGCAGCTCGTTGCCGCGAGACCGTAGATGAGGACAATGGCGGCCATGTAAACATAGAATCGCGGCAGTATCGCGGGGAAGAGGAAGAGCAGGACCACCGAGGCGATGATAATAAGGTTTTTCTTACTCAATACCAGCCCCATGCCGCTCCTTTACCACGTCGATTTGAGAAGCCCCGTCGGCCTGAAGAGAAGAACCGCGATCACCGCCATGTAAGGAAAAATGATGCCGAATTGCGGCCATATAAGGATGCCGAGGGATTGGGTAAGGCCGAAGATCAATGCACCGAGAAGCGCCCCCCACACATTGCCCAAGCCGCCAATGATAACGATAAGAAAGGCCTCCATGATCAGTGTGGCGTCCATGCCGAGGGTGACGCTCACTGTGGGAGCCACGAGGGCGCCGCCAAGCCCGGCGAGGAAGCAGCCGATCACAAACACACAGGCAAAGATCCAGCTCACGTTGATGCCGACCGCCCCGACCATCTCCCTGTCAACCGCTGCCGCCCTTGCGATCTTTCCTATCTTCGTCTTGTTCACAAGAAGCCAGAGGGCAGTGGCGACGACAGGACCCAAAATCAGGAGAAAGAGATTATATATGGGGAAGGGCAGCCCCCCGAAGAGGGGGACAAAACCCTGGAAGACCGGGGGCACGGGAACCGACTTGTATTCTCCGCCCCAGACGAGCTTCACGAGGTCGCCGAAGACGAGGGAAAAGGCAAAGGTAAGCAGAAGGAGCATCAAATGCTCCCGCTCATACAGATACTGAAACAATCCACGTTCGCAGACCAGGCTCAAAAGGGCCACGCCCAGGGGGGCGCCTGCCATGGCCAGCCAGAAACCAAGGCTGCCCCCTCCCGCCAGCTTCGAGATGCTGAAGGCTATGAAGGCACCGATCATATAGAGAGAGCCGTGGGCAATGTTGGGGATGCGAAGCACACCCAGTATGAGAGTCAAGCCTGACGCGACGATAAAGAGAATGACCGTGCGGCTCAAACCCACAAAGATCTGGCACAACACCCCGGGAGGACAAATCGAGTAGACGACGTCCAACTGCTTTCCCCCTTATACCGCGTTCCTGCTTTTGCGGTGGCTCAACGATAGTGTTTAACCACACCACACATTATTTTGTCAACCAGAGTTTACGGTTTTCTCTTTATTTTTCTTAATTGTTCAGGCCGCGCACATGGTTTTTTCGAGGCGCTCCCGGTTCGTCCATGACGGGCAACGCTGCTATCGGCGCGCGTGGCGCCCCCTTTTCGACTGTCTGTCCCTGGATTGAAAGACCGGCTGCGTCAGGGGCGACCAAGAAAGGCGGACCTTCGGGGGTCCGCCTTTCTTGCAGTATTTTTTGCAGTAAGGGGTGCTAAAACCGGTAGACAGCCCGTACGTAATAAACGTTCGCCTTATACGACCCGTCCGTGTAGGCGCCGCTGAGATAGGAGGGGCCCGGCGCCACGTACTGGTAGCCGTTGAGCTGGCCGTCGTTCAGCCTGAACTGGCTGTAGAGGAACCCGAAGATGAGGCCGAAATCTTTGTTATAGTCATACACCAACCGGGCGGAGATATTCTGCCTCGTGTAGTCGTCCCACGGCCCGATGTTTATATTGCCGTTGTTGATGCCCAAGTTCGTATTGGCCGCAGTGAAGCTCTGGGACGTGAAGTTTGCGGTGCCGTTGTTCTGCTCGAAGTCGTACTGGACGATGAAGGCGAGCTTGTTCTTGATTATGGGGAAGTTCGTCCCTGCGCCGTAGGCATAGTTGTTGTTGTGCTGGTTGGCATTCCAGTTAAAGGCTGAGGTGGTGGGGGCTGTGTTTGGGTTACCGCCGCCCTCCCTCGCGGTCTGCTCGGTAGAGGAGACGTCGTAGTCGAAGAAGGCGAAGAACTTCATGCCTTTCCAGACATAGCTGCCGTCAACGATGAACTCGTTCTCCTGCGCCTTTGTCAAGCCGAGGACGGTGCTGTTGTAGTTGTCGAGCTTGTACGCGTACTCGAAAGACACATTGAGGGCATCGCCGGGTGAGATGTCCGCGGTCAGTTTGAACATATCCTGTTCCTGTTTCCCTATGTCGAAGCGGGAGACGTTGTTCGCGAGGACATTGGCGGTTCCCGGCTGGAGTTCGGTATCGGTGCCCCTGTAAAGTTTCTGGTACTTAAGGCGCGTGCCGAGCCAGTCGAAGGGATTGTAAACGATCTGCGCTTTGAACGTGTTGTCCACCGTACGGGGGACGTTATCGATACCGAGGGCTGAAGACGGAGACGTGAGGAAGTCCACTCCTCCCTCGCGCCTCGTGTCGGTGAAGTCATACCCTATGATGCCCTTGAGGTTTTTGAGGAAGCGGTATGTTGCCTCTGCGCCCACGCTCGTTTTATTGTAGCTGAAGAGGGAGTTCGTCACCGAGCCCGATGCGGGACTCGAGGGGTTCGTGAAGGTCACGACGTCCGAATTGTCCCTCCTGTCGAGGTATTTGAAGTAGAGCTTCGTGGTCAGGTCCTTCATCGGGTTCGAGGTGAGGTTCGCCCCCACGTTAAAGTAGTCCACGTTGCCGTTAAAGGTTGGCTGGCTCAGGCGCAGCGTGGTGACGGTGGGGGCTGCCGCTGTGCCGGTCTCGATTGTATTGAGGAGCGTCGTCCGGGACGTGTTGTTCTGAAAGCCGGCGTTCAAGGCAAACACAGAGGAGAGGGGGAGCTTCGCGGTGCCGTTGAAATTGAGGGTCCACGACCTGTTGTCGGGAGGGCCGACGAGGGTGCCATATGCCTGCGTCGCACCCGTGGTGAAGGGGTCCTGAAAGCGGGTGAACTCCGCCTGGTTGCCGTACTCGCTGAAGCCCCCGCCAAGGGCAGTATAGAATTGCTTGTTCTTCCAGCCCAAAAGTACGTTCGCGTTGGTCGTGTGGTCGTTAACAGGGAGCGGCAGTTCCACGGTTTTCCCGAAATTGTACACGTCATGGCCGGACCAGGGCATGTCCCCTTCCCGCTGCAGCCGATTCGACGTCACGTTGAAGAAGAAGGGCGATATGGCGGTCACATCCAGGGAGCCGCCTATGTCCTTCCTCCGGATCCCATAATCGAAGGATGTGCTCGGCCACAGGGCGGAGTTTTGCGGGGTGGCCGAGGCTTTGCCGGGCAGGGTGAGGTTTTGGGCGCCGGGGTTGGTATAGATGGTCCGGTCCTCGAAGGAATAGTTGTGGGGGAATTCCGTGTAGTAGAGGGAGTACTTGAAGCTGCCCCACTTGCCGCCCTTAAGCTTCAGGTACATGTCGTCCCCACCGAGGTAGGCCGCATCTGCGTCGAAATGGTACTTACCCGTGTCGTAGCTCACATTGCCGCCCCCGACCAAACCGGGGGCTATGGCGTTGTATTCGTTGAATTTCGCGCTCTGGTGGTCGAGGTTGAGGGCGTTGCCGCCGAGAAAGATACCGCCGGAGAAGGGATTGTCTTCCCCATAAGAATACGAGGCAAAAAACAAGCCAAATAAGCATGCGAGTAAGAGTCGGCGTTCCATATCGTCCCCCTTACCTGAAGAAGTATGCGCCGGAGTTGAATCCGTTCGCGGGGTTCGCAGAGCCATTGCTGCCGTGTATGTTTACGTGGCAGTTCAGGCACGCGCGGCTGACACTCTGGATGGCCGGGGCTTTTCCGGTGAAGAGCGTTTCCCTGCTGTACCTGTTGCCCACATGGCCCGAGGCGTCGTGACAATTCTGGCAAAGGTTCGGCACCTTCTCCACCAGGAGCCACTCGTGGACGCTGCCGTGGGGTGTATGGCACGCGGCGCAGTTCTCGTCAACCGGAGGATGCTCAAACATATAAGGACCCCTCTTCTCCGCGTGACACTTATAACAGAGCTGGTTGACGCTCGGGGCCTTGATCATTGAGGGATACATGGAGCCGTGCGGCTGGTGGCAGTTGGAGCAGGTGATCCTGCCTTCCACCAGGGGATGGTGGGCCCTCCTGTTGAACCGGGCCTTGATGTCGAGGTGACACTTGCCGCATACCTGGTATTCCCACGAGGGAGAATAGCCGAGACCGGCCAGGGTGGTGCCGTAGCCCGCAGGAGCCTTGGGAGACCCGTGCACGGTATGGCAATCGCTGCACGCGACATCCATTTTCTTGTGCATGCCCGAATCCCACATGGCGACCACCGTGCTGTTCCCGTGACAGGTGAGGCATACCGCCGATTTCCGATCGGCCCTAACCTTCTTGCCGAAGGTAATCAACCCGCCCACACCCCTTCCGCCGCCCTGCTCTGCGTGGGCGGCGCCGGGGCCGTGGCAGGACTCGCACCCCTCGCTGTTGATCGGGGCGCCGGGGACTGCCTTTTTCCAGTGCGGGCTCTTCGCCAGGAGCCGGACCTGCTTTTCATGACATCCTATGCAGACATCAGAACCCGCAAAGCTGTTCGCGTCCGCGCCCCGGCTGCTCGCGGGAAAGGCAAGCAAGAACATCACGAGCGGCAGAAAACTCAATCCTCTTCTCATGCGACCTCCTCCGATGGGCGTTTCAGTTCGCCCGCCCGTCCCGCCCGTTTCCGTCCCAGGAGCTCAGGATAAAGCCCCGTTCAAGCTTTTCGGGTTCGTCGTTTCCTTCCAAGCCTTGCCTTCCCTGCCCCGGTTCCCGCCGGCTGGTCGTGCACATGGAATAACGCTGTCAGGGGCAACGGGAGCGGCTGTTTACCCTAGTACCCCAGGATAAACAGGCCCCTCATTTTTTACTGTAGGAATCGAGCGGATTATTGTCAAGCAACGAGAAAAGTTTTTAATGTTTTTTTAACAAATGTTGGCATCAGCGGACGGGCGGGCGGAAAAGCTCTATAACCGTCACTTCGGGAGGTGCGAGAACACGGATGGGGGGCCCCCATGTGCCCGAGCCCCGGCTGACGTAGAGCGCCGAACCCGCGCGAAGGTGGTAGAAACCGGCTATAAAGGGATAGAAAAGACGGGTAATAAGCCTGAAGGGAAATATCTGGCCATCATGCACGTGCCCCGAAAGCTGGAGATCAAAAAGACCTGCGCTCTCCTCATCCACCACGGGCCTGTGCTTGAGGAACAGGGTAAATTTTCCCTTTGAAGCGGAGGAGAGAACGGCCTTTTCCCCCGTGCTCGACGAGCCGTAACCCGGTCCTGACGGGTCGTCAACGCCCACGATATTGATCACGTCTCCGACGGTGACCGTCTCCCCCCGCAGTACATGAAAGCCGGCCTTATTCGTAAAGGCAAGGGCCTGACCGAGACCGGCGTAGAATTCATGATTGCCGGTGATCGCAAACTTGCCATATCTCGGTGTGACCGCTTGCAGCAGCTCGACAGTCTCCTTCCGGTCGTCCATGCTGCCGTCGACAAGGTCGCCCGTGGAGACGAGTATATCCGGATGTGCTTCTTTCACCAGGTGCATAATCCTTTTTAGCCTGTTCCCGCTGACCGTCAGTCCAAGGTGCACATCAGAGATCTGGACGATTCTTAAGGGACCGGCATGGACGGGGATCTTTGACGTGGCAATTCCAATGGTCTCGACTCGTACCGCCCCGGCCTCAAACCAGCCATAGAAGCCGATAGCAGCAGCACTTGCGAGGGAGAGCAGGAAACATGATCGCGGGGAAAGCGTGAGCCACGAGAGCCTGCTCCCCGCAGCCGCAGCGGCCAGATATACGGAGAGGCGGTAAAGGTCGGTCACCAGTAAGGTGCAGAAGAGAAGAAAGAGCAAGGCCATCCAGGTATACCCCACATAGGCCGTGACGCGGGCGAGGAGTCCGAATCCGGCATTCTCCGAAAGGCGTATCGCTATTGGTGCGGTTATCATGACGACCAGAAACAGGGCGAGGGGAACGGCAACGGCCGGGCCAAAACCCAGGGCCGTTTTTGCCCTCACGAACAGGTAGAAATGAAGCAGGCTGTAGATAAAGAAAAAAACGGTGAGGAAAAGGCCCATGACACATAGTATGGGCCACAATATACCTCATTGCCAGGAAGTTGATCGCTTCTCCCCGTATTTCTGCTGCCAATATAGCCCCCAAGAGCACTTTTTTATTGTGAAGGCGCTGCAATAGTTTTATATTTAGAGACGAACGTTGGGAAAACGATGCCGACACCTGTGAAAATCATGGTTGAGGACGTACTGGTCGAAGCGGAATTCTTCGATACGGTCTGCGCAAAGGAGGTCGTTCACGTGCTTCCCGTGGAGACGCGCCCGCATGTGTGGGGAGATGAATTCTACTTCGAGATTCCCGTAAGGTGCCCCCTCGACGAGACAGCCACATCCCGCCTGACAGTCGGTGATATCGGTTATTGGCCGCCCGGTTCCGCGCTCGCCCTTTTTTTTGGTCCGACACCTTTAAGCCGGGGGCCAGAGCCTGTACCCGCGAGTGAGGTGAACCTGATCGGTCGCATCAAAAGTGACCCTGCAGCACTGAGAAGAGCAAAAGGCGCGGCGCGCATCAGGATCGAGCGCCGTGAGCTTCAGTAGGAGATCGTCTCGAGCTGTACATAAGGAAACCGTGACGCCCTCGCGCGTACGGACCAAGACATAGGGTTAGGCGAACCGAGCAGGACAAAAAAGAGATGGGGAGGGGGGTGATAAGAAAATGGCAAAGACGGCACCGAAGGCAAAAGCAGCGTCGGCAAGTGCCACAAAGGCCAAGGCTGGAAAACCGGTAGGGTCGAAGGGCACAAAGGAAGCGCCAAAGCCTGCAAAGAAGGCAGCCCCTAAAGCAGCAGCGAAACCGGTGGCCAAAACGGCTGCGGCGGCAGCCAAGCCCGCCGCAAAAACAACAAAAGCACCGTCGAAGACCGCCAAGGCAAAAACGGCCAAAGCGCGCAGGGGGGAGAAGCTTTACTGTGAAGCGTGCGGGCTTGTTGTGACAGTCGATGAAACCTGTGGTTGTGTAGAGGTATGTGATATCGTCTGCTGCGGCGAGAACATGCAGCCGAGGAAGTAGATTTTCGGAATCGGTTCGCCTAATTCTCTTTTTGTGTGTGCTGCACCTTTTCGAATCGCATGGGCCCGGTTCGCGGGTGAAAAATAGCGACTGAAGAAGTTCCCGTTGCATCGAAGGCGCCGTGCCGGCGGAAAGCGGGTAGCGGGAGCGCGTGTGGTAACCTTCTGAGGTGTGCATGAGTGATAACCAGCTTATTACGAGGGAAGAGAGCCTTCTTGTGATCATCGATATGCAGGAAAAGCTCGTGCCCGCAATGGCTGAAGCCGAGAGGCTCACTGCGAATATGAAACGTCTCCTCGGCCTCGCGGCGGTTATGGGGCTTCCCGTGATCGTCACGGAACAGGAAAAGCTGGGTCTGACGGTAAGAGAGATCAGCGAGAAAATCACTTCTCCGGAGCCCATCTCAAAGAGCACTTTCAACTGCTTCCTGTCGGAGGCGTTTGCCGCGCGAGTCGGAGAGACGGCGAGAAATACGCTGATCATCGCCGGCATTGAGGCACATATCTGCGTGGCTCAGACCGCCCTCTCCGGCCATCCCCGCTTCCGGATCCACGTCGTCAGTGACGCGGTAAGCTCCCGCTCACTTCATAACGTCTCCGTGGCCCTTGACAGAATGCGGGCAGCCGGCATCACCGTCACCTCTACGGAGATGGTGATCTACGAGCTGCTCCGGAAGGCGGGTACCGCAGAATTTAAAGCCATGCTTCCCCTTATCAAGTGATACCAAAGTCACGTTGCGGAAAGAGCCCGGTCGAGCAGCCGTGAGACGTAAAGGCGATGCCGCCCGCACCGTGCCGTATAAGCCTTCAGGTCAAGGACGATCACGGTAATGTTGTCCATGCTTCCCTGCTCCATGGCCCTGGTTTGGAGCAGCCTTGCCGCCTCATCCGGTCCCGTCGCGTTCCGGGCGATTGCCACCGCTTCTTCTGAGGTCAGCACATCCCAAAGCCCGTCACAGGCAATGATCGCTACATCGTTTTCCCTGCCGAGAACCCCTTCCGCTATTCTGGGCTCGGCCGTGACAAAAGGCTTGAGGGGGGCATCCCCGAGGGAGCGACTCATGGAGAGTAATCCCTGCACGCGCGGCACATCATAGGATACGACTCTGCCGCCCAGGGCCTCGATCCTGGCCCTTTCACCGGGAAGATCGGGCTTGTGGTCGATGGTGAGACTGATTGCCTCCGGTCCATCCCCGATCACGATCCGGACGTCGCCGGCATTTGCCGCAAGGAACCTGCTTTCACGGAGATAGAGCGTACCTGCTGCAGTCCCGCTTATAGTCTGCTGAGCGACAATATTCCGGTCTATGGCGAGATACGCGTCCCGCAAGTCCTCCGGGGTAAATCCTCTGCCGCCTGTCTTCTCGCACGCCACGCCTTCTCCGTAGAGAAAGCAGGGCGTGAGCATTTCGGCGGCAATCCTTGCGGCGAGCGAGCCGGCGTGCCCGTCGTAGACCTCGGCGCTGAAGACCCCGCATCGCTCGTCGTCCCGCACCGAATGGGCATCCTCCATTTCTTTGCGAAGGCCGATGGTCTCTGCTATACCATAAGAGATGTTCATTTTTTGCGTTTCCCTCGCTTCCGCGCGAACGCGTCTTGCTTCTCGATATATTCTAGTACGTGGATTGCATAAGGGCAGGGCGGGAGCGAAAAGCGCAAGGTCAGGGAAACCTCCCTGAAATCAACACAGAAAATTACCCTCTCGCTGCCGGAAATGCTCTCAACGCACCCTTATACTATAATACATGCTTCCTGACACACGGTGGCCTATTTTTCTGTGCTCGAACGTGCCCAAAAGGCGAGCCCTTATCAAACACAAGGGAATTCTTGCCCGTGCGGACTGCACACGCCCGGATGGCCGAGGCCGACCATCCGGGTACACATGTGCCGCCGGCCGATGACACCTTCCCGGCCGGCGGTGATAAAGGAGATATGATGAACCACGACGCATGGCCCGCCCTTCCGTACGACGCATGGATGCCCACGAAGAAGACGCTCCACATGTGCGCGCAGATGATCGGCAAAGCAAGGCTGGCGCTTTCGCCACCCCAGCCGGAGTGGCTCAACACATGCCTGTATCTCGACGGTCGGGGCTTCACCACAACTGCGATGCCGCGCGGCACAGACATCGTATCGATGGGCATCGATGTATACGACAGTGCCATGTGGATCCGCGTGAGCGACGGTCGGGTAGCGACCGTGCCGCTCAGCACCGGCCGCTGCGTCGCCGACATCTGGTCGGGTTTCCGGGACGCCCTCGCCGGCCTGGATCTCGTGCTCGATATCTGGGAGAAGCCCCAAGAGGTCGGGGACACCACACCGTTCTCGGAAAACAGACACGACTGCACAATTGTCGCCGGGGACGCTCAGCGTTTCTTAAGGGTTCTTACCTCGATCGACGCGGTCTTCGAGGCATTTCGCTCGCGCTTCTTCGGCCGCAGCGGCGTGCAGCTCTGGTGGGGCGGCTTCGATTTGGCGGTGCTGCTCTTCACGGGAAAACATGAAAAGGCGCCGGACGATCGCGGCTACATCATGCGCTACGACCTCGACGCCGAACACATGAACGCCGGCTTCTGGCCCGGCGATGATAGTAACCCATATCCCGGATTCTACGCCTACCTCGTCCCGCGGCCGGATGGGTGCGAGACCGCCCCGATCGGGTCCGAGCACGCGGGGTGGGTCGAGGCAATGGGCGAGTGGATGATGCCCTACGAGGCCGTTCGCACGAGCAATAATCCCCGTCAGGCGATCCTCTCTTTTCTCGACGGCGTGTATGGTGTCGCGACCACCCTCGGCGGGTGGGATGCGGAAGCGTTCACCTACAAGAAGCCTGTGCCCGCACCGCGCAGGTAGCGGGCGATCGCCCGCATGACAGAAGGGGGGCCTCAACGTATGAAAGGAGAAACCCATGCCAATGTGTGAACACATGAAGAACGTTCCGGTACCAGAGCCCAAGGCACGCACAGAGGGATGCGAGGAGTGCCTCAGGATCGGCCAGTCGTGGGTGCACCTGCGCAAGTGCCTCGTATGCGGTCACGTAGGCTGCTGCGACTCATCAATAGGCAAGCACGCCACCGCGCACTATCAGAAGACCGGCCATGAAGTGGTCAGGTCGGCGGAGCCGGGCGAGCACTGGCGCTACTGTTACGTGGACGCGACGATGCTCTAAAGTCCGTGCGCGAGATAGGCTGCTTTAGGGCATGACAATCTACAGAGCGGGTGAGCCGGGTAAGGTCCCTTCCCGGCCGCTTCTTCATATCTTTTTCACCGCCCGCCTCGCCCGCCTTATCGACTTCGGCGCTTTACGGGGGTTGCCCTTTTTCTCCGTCCTGCCCCTGTCTTTGTCGTCGGGTCTGCCGCCGCTCAGGGCCGCTTCCAACCTCGCAGGCGTGATGAAGGGGACCGCATGCTTTTTTGCCTCGTCGATAATGGCCCGATCGAAGGTGACCACCACAAGGCCCGCCCGCCTCTCTCTTATGGTCTCTATCATCACCTCGTCGGCTGTCTCGCCCTGTTTTGAGTAGATGACCTCGACGCCCTTGTAGCCCTCTTTCGTTCTCCCCGGCGAGAACCCCTGCGCGGCGTCAAAGACCACGGTTATCCGCATTTTCTTATCTTTTTTGTAGCGTGACAGTTCGTCCAGGAGATAACGGCGGCCGCTTTCGAGATCGAAGGGGTCAAGAAGGGCGGCTATGGCGCTTTGCTTTACATAATTATAACCGTCGATCAGGAGGTGGGTTGACATAGTGATCCTTCAGGATCCGGTCAAGAACGCCGTTGATAAAGTCCTTTGAATCCTCACTGCCGAACTTCTTCGCAAGCTCGAGGGCCTCATCGATCGCCACCTTGGGCGGCACCTCCAGCGAGTAGAGCATCTCGAAAACAGCCACTCTCAGGATATTCTTATCTACATAGGTAATCCTGCTGATCTTCCAGTGTTCGGAAGCCTCTGCAATATAGCGGTCCAGATTATCCCGCTCTCTTTTTACCCCGGACAAGAG
>Ga0326727_10016386_pt1 | contig 15656 bp, 11 predicted proteins | sample MB2enrmetagenome_FD_207643 | JGI IMG/M metagenome (GOLD analysis project Ga0326727, IMG submission 207643) | Lab enriched peat soil microbial communities from McLean, Ithaca, NY, United States - MB29MY | ecosystem: Environmental > Terrestrial > Soil > Wetlands > Peat | place: USA: New York... | reverse complement strand
CCAGCCCTGCCAGCAGCGCCAGCGGCACCAGCGCGATCAGCCACCGCCGCCGAAACCACAGCAGATAGATGCCACCGGCAATGGTGCCCAGCCAGATTCCCCGCGTGAATCCCAGCACCATGGAAATGAGCAACACACTACCGCAGATCCAGCCGGCGGCTTTCCACCGCCATGATGCCACGGCAAAGAACAGGAACGCCGCGAGGAATAACAGCACCACCATCTCCTCGCCGCCAAATGTCATCCAGTGGCTCATGAAGCCGGTGATGCGGCTGCCGACGTAAGACTGATAAAAGCTCTCGTGGGCGTGCACCGCTTCCTCATACTTGCGTCCAAACTGAATGAAGCTGTAGACCGCGGAGCCCGTAGCCACAGCGGTCCAGCCGGCGACGGCCCAGCGAATTTCCCGGAGCCTGTGAAAGGTGCTGAACACCAGCAGCAGAATGAACCAGACATAAAACTTGCGAATCTGCGGGAGGCCTCGCCGTACGTCGCCTGACAGCAGCAGAGAGATGACCGTGCCGCTCATGTACACCACCATTGGAAGCCACACCGGCGGCAGACGCAGTTTCGTACGGGAGGCGATGAGCAGCACCACGCCCACGCCCATCAGAATCTGCGATACGGCAATGGAAAAAAGAATGGAGACGCACGCGGCAAAGGCAGCGAAAAACGCCGCGCGCTCGAGTTCCGGCCGGCCCACGCTCATGTTGTAACAAACGAGTATGACACTCGCGGTAAGCTGTCGTGTAGTGGACATCTACCTGCTTCGCCACGCCATAGCCGAAGAAGGTTCACCGGCCAAAGATTCCGAACGCGCCATCACCGGCGAGGGCCGGCGCAAGCTTCGCGCCGTGCTGGAGACCGCCTACAACAACGCGGCCGTTTCACCCGTTTTGATCGTCACCAGCCCCTACCGCCGCGCGGTGCAGACCGCAGAACTTGCCGCCGAAGTGTTCGAGTATCACGGCGACATTCTGCGCACGAAAACTCTGCTGCCGGGCGCCAGCCCGCCTGACGTGTGGGAAGAGATTCGGCTTCACAAGGACGTCGATTCCATCCTGCTCTCCGGTCACGACCCGCTGTTCACCTCGTTGACCGGTTATCTGCTCGGCTGCCCCTCGCTGCAGGTGGATTTCAAGAAGGCGACGTTGGTCCGCATATTCATCGACCGCTTCACGGCGGAGCCACGCGGCCTTCTGAAGTGGATGCTGACGTCGAAGCTTTGCCGCGAAGGACGCTGACCGGCGAAGCGGCGCTTCGCGCTACGCTCCCGGCGTCGGGCCCGGTGGAACGGACGGGAATGTAATGATCGAGAAGTAAGAGAGGAAGCGGCCGAGCATGCTGTCCCGTTCGGACACGCTGACCCACTTGATCGCGGCCTGCTGACCCGATTCGGCGAAGAATCCCACGCCGCCGGTGCTCAGGCGTCCATCCATCCAGGAACTCACCAGTTCGCCATTGACGGAAGTGAGAAAACGGTCCCCGCGTATGCTCACGTGCACACGGTAATCGGTGTGGCGATCGAGCGTCAGCGGCAGGGGCAGTTCCAGTCGCTCGGTCTCATGTCCATTGAGGACCACAAAGCGGACGAGGTCGGCATTCGGCAACGGGCCGGCGCGCGCAATCAACAACTCGGCGCCGTAGTAGTTGTGAAGATCGGGCGCGCGGAAGGCCCAGCCCATTCCCTTGCGTTGAATCTGCCCAAGGAACTCCATCTCATAGTTGGAGAGGTGAGTGGACGGCTTCCACAAACGCAGCTTCCCCGGCATAACGTAGTCGCCGGCTTTCGCCCACGTCCCCGCGCCCTCCGATCCGCCTACCCAATCGGACAATCCCGATCCGAAGCTCTCGTGCAGTGTCAGCGGAGTGGAAGGAGTCAGCGTGTTTCGCAGCCCCGCGGCGAACGTCGATTTCGTGGGGGCGTGCAGCGTGTAATCTACCGCAAATCGTGGAACCGAGCCCGTTGAAGACGGTTTTCCGCCTCCTGGCAGAGCGAGCACCGCGAGGGCGAGAAACCCCACCGTGAAGAGCGCCATCACCGTGATCACACTCCCTGGCTGAGCGCGTTTGGGTTCCGCTTCCACCCGTTTCTTGTACATCTCCTCGGCAATCGATTGCGACCCGTAGATGTCCTCCATGTCGCGCAGCGTTCGCGCCGAGCGAGCGAGAGACCGGCGTTGGTGGTCCCTGGAGCAGAATCGGCTTCCGGCCAGGACCCGCCATGCGCTCACGGGATGGTCGCAATAGGCGCACTTCATGGGGAATTACCAGTTGCCTGAGTGTACCAGGCCATCGTGCTTGGTGATACCGTACCAGGCGAAAAATGTACCACCTGTCGGTACCATTGGGGTTAAATCCAGGGTAAGGTACCGACGGTGAACCAGCTTATACCTCCAATCCGACCGAACGCATCAGCTCCAGGGCGTTGCTCCTCCGGGTCACGCCCTCGTGCAGGCGGTAGTCGAAGACCAGTACTCCGCCAGACAATATATCGGCGAAGTGAACGTTTTTCGCCAGTGGGGAGAGGGCCTCGGATATTGCCGTAAGGGCGAGGTCGTGGGTGGTGGCAAGGCCGATGGCACCGCGCTGCACCAGCCCGCGCAGGATGGCTTCTGCGCCGATTCGGCGGTCGTGCGAATTGGTCCCGCTCAGCAATTCGTCGATGAGAAAGAGCAATGGGCGGTCTCCGCGAGCCAGATCCATCATTTGGCGCAGGCGGGTGATTTCAGCGAGGAAACGGGACCGGCCGTCAGCGAGCGAATCCACTACGCGAATCGAGGCGGCAATCGATAAGGGCGACAGGCGCAGGCTTCGGGCTCGCACCGGAGCCCCCGCCAGAGCCAGCGCCGCGTTCAGGCCGATGGTCCGCAGCAGCGTGCTCTTCCCGGACATGTTCGAACCGCTGACAATGAGCAGGGCCGTTGCGCCGCCGAGCATAACGTCGTTGGGCACAGCTTGTCTCATCAGCGGATGCGCGATGCCTTCCGCTTCAAAAGCAGCGCCGTCACTGGCGAATTTGGGAAAAGGATCGGAGGGATGGTCGAAGGCATATCCGGCGAGGGCGCAGAGCACCTCCAACTCGGCCACGCTCGCCAGCCACTTCCCGACCTGCCGGCTATGCTCGCGCCGCCAGTCTTCAATGCGCAGAGCGAGTTGCTCGCGCCAGAGGAGAAGTGCCGCGATGGGCAGAAAGAACTGGTTGTGGGCCCATTCCAGTCGCGCCGCATACCGCTCCAGGCGTTCGATGTGCCGCGATGCGGGAGTGTTTACCTGTTCGAACCCTGCCCGCAGACGCTGCAAATAGGGAAGATCGAACTGCTCTTGCTCGAATCGCCGCAGCACCGCCGCAACCAGGTCAAGCGCTCGCGCCGGCTCTTCCACCGCCTCAGCCACGTGATTCACCTTCTGCCTGAGGGCGAAGATGACTGACAGCTCAATCAACAATGTCACAAGAAAGGGCCAGAGCGGAAGGAGGTCGGTGAGGTCAAGAATCAGTAGCAGAACTGTGCCTGCAGCAAGGACGGGCGCAAGCAGGCGCAGTAGACCCGCAAAGACCACCGGCTCCGACTCGCCCCACGCCATCAGAGCGGCAGGCCGGACATCGCGCCGTGCCAGGTCGCCCACCAGAAACAGATCCTCGCGAAGATCGAGCCGCGGGCGAAGCTCCGCGACGGCATGCTGCCGTTGTTCAACATCCTCGATGCCCGCGGGGTTTAGCAACCACTCGGCCAGCATCTGCTCGGCCATCGGCGTGCGCACGGTGCAAAGCAACTCGTACATGGAGCCTTTGCCGAAGACATCCAGATCGTCGGCATAAACATGATCGGACGTGCGGAAGCGATCACCGGATTCGCCGTACCCCTTCCAACGATCCTCGAGACGGGCAAGGCCTCGCTCGTAGAACAAAACAGCCCGCCGCGCATTGCTGAGCCGGGCAAAGACAAACTGATGCCATAGGACAAGAGCCAGGAAGAGCAACGCAGGCGGAATCAGCCACCATGGCGATATCAGCTTCTGTCCAATCGCCAACCACACCACCGCAACGCCGGCGATTCCGGTAACCAGGCGCGCCGTACCAATTCGATGGAAGAGGCGCTCCTCGGCCGCGCAAACATGGCGGCGGTCCGCGAGTCTGCGGGTATACTCGGCATGCGGGTCCACGATGTCAGGCTAGCAACATGGACGACTTTCTACCCGGCGAGCCGGTTCGCATCCCCATCACCGACGTGTTCGACCTGCACTCGGTCCCACCGCGCGACGTGAAGGCTGTCGTGGAAGAGTATCTGGCGGAAGCGTACCGGCTGGGGTTCAAGGCGCTGCGAATCATCCACGGGCGCGGCATCGGCGTGCAACGTGAGATGGTGCGCGCGATTATCGAGCGCACGTCCTTCGTCGAGAGCTACAGCGATGCGCCCGTCGAAGCGGGCGGCTGGGGCGCGACCATCATAACTCTGAAATAGCAGCCAACCGCACGCCTACGGCGCTTCGTCCACCACTTCGACGGCCCGCACTTCGGCATAGTTGGTGGACGGCGAAAAAGCCACCAGCAATTTCCCCTGGCCATTGGGATGAAGACCGTGGAAGCTCCGCACGACGGGCCGGAACCCACCGCCCGCAGCCTCGAAGACGTCGAAATCGTGGAGCAGGCTCACTCCGTTGCAGGTCACATCAAACACGCGGCAGCCCGGACCCCGGCAAAGAGACGAAGGCGCCATGGGGCTGAAGATGGTCTCCGCGAAGTACAGCGTCAAAGTGTAGGAACCCGGTGGAACCGGCACGGAATATGCGAAATTGCCATACCGTTCCGCTCGAAACAACTCCGGCAGGTTGCCCGCACTTTCCGGGATGCCATGCTGGACCAGCCGCCCGCGGATGAAATAGTTGTCCGGCCCCCAGGTCTTTCCATCCGGATCGGTGTAAGAGGAATCCCGCGCTGCGATGCGAACAGGATTGTAGTGCCCGGCCCGCGATGGCACAAGCTCGATCGCGTTAACAAACGGACGGTGCGGTTCGGGGAAGAACTGGATGTGGACCTTGCCGTCGGAAGCCGGAGCGATGTCCTTGAAAGCGCGCACATCCACCTGGGCTTCCCCTTCATCGGACACGGCATCGAATTGCTCAAGCAGCGGCCGGCCGTTGAGGTGTATGGTGAAGCGCCGGACATTCTCTTCGTCCTCGCCATCTTTCAACGCAGGGCTGTCCTTCAGCGGATCGGCAAAATAGAGCCGAAGATCGTACACTCCGGCCTGCATCGGGATGTCGTAGGAAAATGCCTGGCGGTCCTCAGGCAGTTCGTTGGATGCGGCTTCTCGCATCGTTTGAAACAAGTGGCGGTCGGGCGGCGCCGCGCGAAACTCCTTCGGTCCCGGCAGGGAGATGCCGCCCCTGAAATAGCGGTCAGGCTGCCAATGTGTTCCGGCGCCGTCGGTCCATGGATTGCCCGTGAACCCGGCGAGAATATGAACCTCGGCGTTGATCGCGGGAATGAACTGAGCCTTTGGCGGTACCGCGGCGGCAACATGGCTTCGGACCGCCCAGAACACTCCGGCGGCGATAAATGCCACGATTGCCACGAATGCCGCCACACCGGGAACAACGCGTGGCCAGGCACGCCTTCCCGCTTGAAGGGGCAATATGGGGGTGTCTGCATCCACGACGGGAGGTAACACTGCACCGGAGCCGTTACGCCTGGCAGGCTTCACCGGCTCTTTAGATTCTGCAATCACGGGCTCGTGTGCCAAAGCTGCGGCATCGGCTGCCCGTGGGCACACCTGGAAATCGGGGGCATAGCTGCCCGGCGGGATCACGATTCTCAGCCGGTGATCGGTGCCCTCGCCAGCGTAATAATCCGCGAGGCGTTTCCTCAGCCGGTGCACTTCCACACGAACAATGGAATCCTTGCTCTCGCGAAAACCCTCCGGTTTGCTAAAGACATCGACGGCAATTGTGTATTCGGTTACCTGGTCCGCTTCCCCCAGTACCGCTTTGCTGCAAACGTATTGAAGCAAACGCGCCAGCCGCTGGGAGTGCTGGAAAATGGCGGAAGCGAGTACCGCGCGGAGTTCTTCCCTGCACTCGGCGATGGACGGCGTGAGAGTTCTCGACTGGGAGCTCAATGCGACCCCTAGTATATTGCTAGTCCGGTTGTTACGCAAGGGCCTGTATCCGGCTGGAAACACAGTTTGGCAATGTTAATTGGTGAAGTTGGTTTCCGAATCACTTCGCCCCAGCTCTTCACGTTTGCTGCTGAAATTCCCCAATCGCGCTCCGGCAGGACCAAAGCTTTCGCCTTCGAATGATCGGGCTCCCCTGTAACATCTCAGCCGACGCAGGATTTCTTAGTAATGTACCCGTTCGTACGTCCGATGGATACCTTTGAAGCCGGGGCCTTTGACGTATGTTCGAAATTGCCTCCGAAAGTCCGCGTTACCGCTGTTACAGGCTCTCCCGTTACACATAACCCGCTAATAGGTATTGATTACTACCCCTTGCAGGAGTGAAACGGTTATCAGTTGCCATCCCTTAATGCGGCGTTCATACTCCCAACAAAGTACACCGGCCTCAGGTGCGTCGTTCCGCATCCGTGCGCTGATGGCTTGACATAAGCTCAGGGAGAGAATCGTGAAGCAATTGAAACTGTCTCGCTTTCTGATTGTTTGCCTGCTTGCCTTCGCCTTCGCCATGGTTGCGGCGGCCCAGGAAGCAACAATCGTCGGAACGGTTACCGACCAGTCCGGTGCCGCCGTTCCCGGCGTTCAAATCACGCTCACAAACACCGCAACCGGCCAGGTTCGCCACATTGCCAGCAATGACGCTGGTCAGTATGTCGTCGCCAGCCTTGGCATCGGCAATTACGACGTCAAGGCGGAATCGTCCGGCTTCAAGACGTTCGAACAAAAAGGCGTTGTCCTCAACCAGGGTGATCGCGCCCGCATCGACATCGCTCTTCAGGTCGGAGAGACCAAGGAGAGCGTCAACGTGGAAGCGATAGCCACCCGCGTCCAGGCCGACTCCGGCGAAGTCAGCGGAGTGGTCACCGGAAACCAGGTGTTGGATCTTTCGATGAACGGCCGCAATTTGTATGAACTGGCCACCCTTATCCCCGGCGCCTCCTCCGCCATACCCGACTTCAACGGGCCCAGCGCGCAGGGTAGCAGCGCCGCTATCAGCTTCAACGGCCAGCGCCCCGACCATAACGTGTTCCTGGCGGACGGCGGTGAAGACTACGACCGCGGCTCCGGCGGCAAGTTCGAAATCATGCCGTCACTCGATGCCATTGCCGAGTTTCGCACCCTGACCTCGAATTACTCAGCCGACTACGGCCTGGGTTCGGGCGCCACCATCTCGATGGTGTTCAAGTCCGGCACCAAAGACTTCCATGGCGGAATGTGGGAATTCTTCCGCAACAACGATCTGGATGCCGCCAACTTCTTCACCAACGCCTCTGGTGGAAACGTAGCGGAACTGCGCTACAACGTGTTCGGCTTCAACATCGGCGGGCCTGTCATCCTCGGGCACTACAACAAGGACCGCAACAAGACCTTTTTCTTCTACAACGAAGAGTGGCGCAAAATGGTGCAGGGCGGCGTTTTCAACGCCCAGACGCCGTCGTCTGCCATGCGCGACGGAGATTTCAGCAGCTACCTGACGCTGGCCAACCCAATAATCATTAAGGTTCCCAGTGCGTCCCAGTTGAACCCGACTGAACTGGCGCGCTTCACAGCGCTAGGACTGACACCCGGCCAGCCTTTTCCGGGCAACATCATTCCCTCGTCGCTCATCAGCTTGCTTCGGCGTTCATAGCCACTGGCGCACTGAACGCGCAGAACTCGGGGACCGCTACCAGTCCCACCTTTATCGGCGGCAACAACACTCCCACCAACGTGGGCGAACAGATTGTCCGCATCGACCACCAGTTCAGCGATAAGTTCTGGATCTTCGGCCACTGGGTAGAGGAACAGCTCGCCCAGGGCGAGGGCACCCCGCTGTGGAGCGGCGACAGTTATCCGAGCATTAACTCGACTTTCAACAACCCGTCCTATAGTGGTGTGGTCCATGCCACCTATGCCATCAGCCCGAACGTGGTGAACGAAGTGGCTTTCAACTACAACGGGAACAACATCGCCAATTCGATCGGGGGCATCTACCAGCGGCCCAGCGGCTTTAACCCGCCCACTCTGTTCGGGGCTAACGTCGAGAACCGCCTGCCGGCCATCGCTTTCAGCGGCAATGGGATCAACTCGTCGTTTTCCACCGGGAATGCATCGCCCTGGACCAACCGTTTCAACGACTATCAGGTCCGCGACGATCTCTCCTGGACCAGAGGCCGCCACAACTTCAAGGTGGGCTTCGGGTACATGCTGGCCACCAAGACGCAGGAACTGTTCGGCTATACCAACGGCAGCTACACCTTTGACGGCACCTATACAGGCGTCGGCTTTGCCGATTTCCTGCTCGGCTATGCTGCCTCTTATAACGAGACAGCGGTTCAGGACAGCGGCAACTGGGCCGACAATTCCTTCGACGGGTACTTCCAGGACAACTGGCGCGTCAACAACCGCCTGACCCTCAATCTGGGCATGCGCTGGGAGGGAATTCCGCACACCTACGAAGAAAACAACCGGATGTCGAACTTCTATCCCCAACTGTGGAATCCGGCCGACGCGGCCGTATTCTCCGCGCCAGGCATCATCAGCCCAAACAGCCCGGGCCTGACCGCCGGCAAAGGAGCGCTTTCCAACACCATGCTGTATACCAACGGCATAGCGATCACTGGCCAGGATGGCGCACCCACCGACATCGTGAACAACCACTGGAACAACTGGGGTCCGCGCCTTGGATTCGCTTACGATCCGACCGGCGGCGGCAAAACGGTGATCCGCGGCGGCTTCGGCATCATGTACGAACGCGTACAGGGCAACGACGTGTACAACATGGGACCGAACGTTCCGTTCAGCGAAGCTCCGACTTTGTCGAACGTGTATCTCTCGAATCCGGCAACTAGTGTCCTGACCGGCCAGGCGGCCGTGGCCCCGATTCTGCCTCCCGGCATCACCGGTGAGATCGAGAACAACTACAAGAATCCCACCACCTACCAGTGGAGCTTTGGAGCCCAGCGCGAGCTGGCGCATGGGATCGTCTTCCAGGCCTCCTACGTGGGCAACGCCGGGCGTCATCAGAGCGAGGAAGTCGACATCAACTCTCCTCTGCCCGGCACGGCAGCCGATTTGCAGGTCATCGCCGGCAGCCTCAACATCAACTCGATCCGGCCGTATTACGGCATGGGCTCGATTCAGATGTACGAAAACGCCGGCAACTCCCACTACGACGCGCTCCAGACGGAGCTGCGCATGCAGGCCACCAAAGGGCTCACCCTGCAGCTCGCGTACACCTATTCGAAGGGGTACGATGACACGACCGGGGGCCAAGGTAACGAGGGCGACCTGAATGAGATTTCCAATCCCTACAATCGCGCTTACGACTATGGCCTGAGCAACTACGACCGGCCCAACATCTTCGTCGTCGACTACGTCTACAATTTGCCGTTCTTCAACCACACCGATAACAAGGTGGCCAAAACGATGCTGGGCGGCTGGGTGTTGTCCGGCATCCTGACTTCCGAATCGGGACTTCTCTCTAATGTCACCATGTCCGGCAACACCGTGGGCATAAGCAATTACACCAACCGGCCGAACGAGACCGGCGCGATCACATATCCGGGGACCGTAGCCGAGTGGTTCGACACCACTGACTTTACCGCGCCTACGCTTGGTCAGTTCGGAAATGCGGTGAAGAATGCCGTTCGTGATCCGTACCGTACCAACTTCGACACATCGCTTTTCAAGGACTTCTCCGGCATCAAGTGGTGGAATGCGGAAGGAGCAACCTTGGAATTCCGCGCGGAAACGTTTAACACGTTCAACCATACGCAGTTCTCGGGCGTGAACACTACTTTCGGGTCCGGCCAGTTCGGCCAGCTCACCGGGGCATTCGATCCTCGCGTGATTCAGCTCGGGCTGAAGTTCCTGTTCTAGCCCGATCTGATCCAGTCAGTAAGGCACACTTGCCCGCCCGCGCCGAAAGGCGCGGGCGGGTTTTCTTATTGCGAGGTGTACACCCGCACCATCATCACATCGTGCTTATCCACGTCGATCAGGACTTCGGGCTTGCTCGTATCCAGCACGCGGTGCTGCCAGAGGTCGCGCACGACGCTCTTCGAATCGACGCCAAAATCAGCCCAGTTCATCTCGAACTTGACGCGGGTGTCGCGTCGATTGATCCACGCGATCGCTTTCCCACCATCAGCCAGAAACCGCGTCCACACGTCCAGACCGTTGTTGGCGCTTCTGCGAAAACCGGGCGTACCGGCCGGGTCCTGATCCACGGCGATGACCTCACCATTGGTGAGCGCCGCGAGCGTGGCTGCCGGGTACCACCGCGGATCTCCTTCGACAAATAAAGGTGCGGCCTGCATGGCCCACATGGTCATCCGCGCGCGCAGCGCAGGATCGTCTTTCACGCGATGGCGCCCGGCGGGCGGCATATCGGCGATGACCAGAGGGCCTGGGTTATTCCAGTGGCCTGGTCCGGCAAATTCGGTCAGCGTCTGCGCGTCTCCCGAGGTTCTCCACAGATTCGCGCCCGTCTCCGTCCCCCACTTCGGCACATCGTACTTGCCGGAATCGCCGAGGCTGTAGACGATGGGACGGCCGGTGCGGCGAAGGTCCTCACCCATCCTGAGATACGCGGCGCGCAAGCCGGCTTCGTTGTCGTAGAGTTTATCGCCGCCACACCACGAATACTCCAGAAAATCGATCTTCCATTCGGCGAAAACCCGCGCGTCCTGCTCTTCATGCCCGTAGCTTCCCTCGTATCCGAGGCATGTTTTCAGGCCCGGCGACGAAGAAATACCAATAAATAATCCGCGCGAGTGAACATAGATCGCGAGCGCCCGTATATTCTGGAATCGCTCGTTCGGCCGAGGATCGCCCTGACCGTCGCGCGGGCCCTGCCAGGCGTCGTCGACTACGAGATAAGAGTAGCCAGCCTGGCGCATGCCGTTCGTATCGATGGTATCGGCGATCGCGCGCACCGTTGCATCATCGATGCGCTCGCCAAAACTGTGGCTGATCCAGCCCATCGGCGGAGTGCGCGCGAGGCCATTATCACGAACGGCCGCGGCGAGCAGCGCTACGGCGGCGCTCGTCAGAAGGACACAGCAGATGTTTCTCAACACGTGGGGACGTTCGCGGCGCGTGGTTCGTTCCGCTCCTCAAACAAGTCCATTTGCGGCTCGGACGGCCAGACCAACGGCAGATCGGCTGCGCCCCGTGCCTTCAGCCCGTGTTTCGCGATCAACTTTGCCACACGCTCCTTGAGCCTCTCCGGATAATTGCCGGTGAGGTACGCCTGACGATTGTAGCGTTCCCGATAGCGGCGCGCCAGTTGAGGAAAATGCTGTTCCACAAATGGCAGGAACACCTGCTTCGAGCACGGCTTGAGAAATAACGGCGCCGCGCTGAAGGAGACTGCGCCCGCCCGTGCCGCCGCGCCGCATAAGGCATCCAGACCCGCTTCGCTGTCGTTGATGAGCGGCATGATGGGATGCGCGAGGACAGTGCAATCAATTCCGTTCTCCGTCAGACGCTGCACCGCCCTCATCCGCAGCGATGGCCGAGGGGCCAGCGGCTCGATCAGACGCGCCAGTTCTTCGTCCAACGTGGTGACGGTCAGATGGACGTGGATTGTGTTCCGCTCCGCGATCCGCGACAGCAGGTCAAGATCGCGGACCACCAGATCGGATTTCGTGGTCATCCCTATTCTGCGTCCGTGCTCCAGAGCGAGCACGCCGAGAATGCGGCGGGTCACCTCAAAACGGCGCTCGGCGGGCTGATATGGATCGGTTGCGGTTCCGATCCAGAGCGATTCCCGACGTGGCACACGAGCCAGTTCCCTGCGAAACGCGGCGGCATCGAACTGTTTGGCGAAAATGCGTGTTTCGAACAGCACCGGATCGCGCAGCTCCATGAATTCGTGCGCATACCGTGCGTAGCAATAGCGGCAGCCGAACTCGCAGCCACGATAAGGGTTGATGGTCCAGACCGAGTGCATGCGCCCGCTAAGGCACTTACCGGCGAGTTTTCGTGCCTGGATCTCGAGGTATTCGACCCGCCGCTTGGCCTCAATGACGGGGCTCTCCGCGGCCATTCGCGCAATGCCCACAAGCCCGGGAGCGCGCGGCTCCGGCCACAGTAAATCGGCTGTCGGGGCCGTGCGAGGCACCTGACCATATTCGCTTTTTATTCGCCTTATGTCAAGCGCCGCGCAGCCTGCGATAGTTCGCCAGGCAGGACTGGACCGTCGCCATCGGGTCGGCGCTCTGCTCCTGCTCGATCAGATAGTATTCGACCCCGCCAACGCTCTCCGCCGCCTCGAGCAGCTTCTGCCATGGCACACTGCCCTCGTTGAAGATCGCTTTGTAGCCGAGCACGGGCGACCAGTCCTTCAAGTGCATGGAGCGAATGCGGCCGGGATTGGCTTTGACCCACGCTACCGGGTCGGAACCGGCTTCGACGCACGTGCCGACGTCGAGCTGCAGCATCAGATCGTGGGGCGTGTTGGCGGCAATGATCTCGATGGGCCGCGTACCCTCCAGAGGCCGGAACTCGGCATCGTGGTTGTGGTACCCGGCACTGAGCCCCTCGGCCTTCAGGCTCGCCTGCACGTGGCTGAGGGTGTCAGCGACCTTACGGTAATCATCCAGGGATTTGACCTTGCCGGGGCTCGCCAGAACGATATAGTGAGTTCCGAGGATATGGTTCAGCTCAATGGCGTGCGGAAGGCCCGAGGCCGAGAACGAGTCCAGTCCATTGTGCGTCGAGTTGCAGCGCATGCCGGTGCCGTCGAGAATGGCGCGAACTTCCCTGGCGCGCTCCGGCGTCCACGCGAAATAGGGCGCGAAGAACTCCACCACCTGGTAGCCCATCCTCGACACGGCCTGCAGCGTACCCGGCAGGTCTTTCGCCAGATTGTCGCGCACGGAATAGAGTTCGAGGCCGATGGGAATACCGGAAGCTGACTGGGCGGCAAGGGCCACTGGGAAAGCCGCGGTCGAGACGAGGAACGAGCGGCGAGTAACGTGATTGAGTGAATCCATGGCTACGCGCACGATATCACATCGGGCGGCCGGCGGGATTCGTCCGTCACACTGATTTCAACCGGACCTCAGCCGGTATGATGGCCGTGCATGATTCGTGTCCTCATTGTTGGAGCCACCGGCAGGGTGGGCCGCCAGGTTATCTCTCAATTGCCTGCCACCGGAGTCCGAGTTCGCGCGCTGGCCCGCAACCCGCAGAGTGCTGGTTTGCCGCCGCACGTCGATGTGGTACGCGGAGATCTCATTCTCGCCGAGACTCTCGCTGAATGCCTCGACGGCATCGCGATGCAGTGTTCCTGGTGTGGACCGCCCCGCCGGCCGCTGTTGCCCCTGCTTTGGAGCGAATCGCGAAGCACGCACGGCGCATTGTACTTCTCTCATCTCCTCTCAAGACGGCACACCCCTTCTTCCAGCAGCCCAATCCAGCCCGAGAGCTGGGCTTGCAAATCGAGCGGCTGATCGAGACCTCAGGGCTTGAGTGGACGTTTCTGCGGCCCGGAATTTTCGCGGCAAATGCCCTGTCCTGGTGGGCGCCGCGGATCCGCGCCGGCGTCGATGTCGTGCGCTGGCCCCATGCCACCGCTGCCACAGCTCCCATTCACGAGCGAGACATTGCGGCGGTCGCGGTCCGCGCCCTGTGTGAGGATGGACACGCCGGAGCGGAATATGTTCTTACCGGTCCTCAATCCCTGAGCCAATTCGAGCAGATATCGATCATCGGCGGTGCAATCGGCCGTCCACTGCGCATGGAAGAGATCTCGCCGGATGAGGCGAGAAATGAGTTGCTCACTCTCATGCCCGCGGCCGTTGTGAATATGCTGCTCGACGCATGGGCCGCGACAATCGGCCAACCTGCGCTGGTGACATCCACGGTTACCGAGATCACCGGAGCGCCTGCGCGAACGTTCCGCGACTGGGCTGCCGATCACGCCGCGGAGTTTCAGGCGTAATCTGGACAAACGCGCATTACGCCAGTCAAGCGCGGTTAGACAAGCAGACGGCAGTTCCCCAGCCGACACGGTGTTTCCGATGAGAGTATGCGGCGATCAGAACGGACAGAAAAGAAGATAGGCCAGGATTCAAGCGGAACTATCTTCCGGCGCCATCGTATTTGGAAGAGGGGCCCACATGGCGAACGACCTGAGAGTTGCATTACGGCAGTTGAGGAAGTCGCCGGGATTCACGCTGACGGCGATCCTGACGCTGGCGTTGGGAATTGGGGCGAATGCGGTGGTGTTCAGCGTCCTCAACGCGCTGGTGCTGCGGCCCGTGAACGTGCCACACGCGCAGAATCTCTACATGGTGCAGCGATTCCTGTTTCCCTCGCAGTCGTATCCGGACTACCTGGATCTGCGCGATAAGAACCGGACCTTTGAGAGCCTGGTGACGTTCGACATCGTGGGTCCGGTGGGGGTGGACACGGGCGGATATCCATCGACGGCGTGGCCGTACCTGGCGAGTGGAAACTACTTCGACGCGCTGGGGATTCAACCCTCGCTGGGGCGGTTTTTCCATGCGGCCGATGAGCATGGGCCGAACAGCGCCCCGTATGCGGTGCTGAGCTACGCATACTGGCATGGCCATTTTCATGACGACGCGGGGGTGGTGGGGCGGACGGTGCGGATCAACAAGCACCCGTTCACCATCATTGGAGTGGCGCCGCCGGAGTTTCGGGGAACCGAGCTGTTTTTTGCGCCTGCGCTGTGGATTCCGATGGTGGAGCAGCCCACCGTCGAGGGATACAACGCGCTGCAGTATCGCGGCAATCACTCCGAGTTCGTGGTGGGGCGGCTGAAGCCCGGGTTGACGGCGCCCCAGGCGACGGCGGACCTGAATGCCCTTGGTGCATGGCTGGCGAAGACATATCCGGCAGACGACGACGGCGTGAAGTTCACGCTGGCTCGTCCGGGGCTGGTGGGTGACATGCTCGGGGGGCCGGCGCGGGCGTTCATGGCGGGTCTGATGCTGCTGGCGGGGCTTATTCTACTGGCGGCGTGCGCGAACCTGGGGAGCCTGTTTGCGGCATGGACGGCGGACCGTGCGAAGGAGACGGCGCTGCGGCTGGCGCTTGGATCGGGACGCGGGCTGATTCTGCGGCAGATGCTGATGACGGCTGTGCTGGTCTCTCTCGCCGGGGGAGCGCTGGGTCTGGCTGGGGGTGTCGCGATCCTGCACCTGCTGAGTGCGTGGCAACCTATCCCGGATATTCCGATCAACGTTCCCGTCAACCCGGATGCCGCCACATATATTGTGGCGCTGGTGCTGGCGCTGGGAAGCGGCCTGCTGTTTGGGATAACGCCGATGCGGCAAGTCATGCGGGTGGATCCGTGGCAGGCGATTCGCACAGGAATGACAGGAGTAAGCGGGCGGCGGCGGTTCGCGGTGCGGGATGTTCTGCTGGCCGTACAGATTGCGATTTGCGCGGTGCTGGTGACGTCTTCGCTGGTGGCGGTGCGGGGGCTGGCGCGATCGCTCCACAGTAATTTCGGGTTTGTGC
>Ga0326727_10016385_pt1 | contig 15656 bp, 12 predicted proteins | sample MB2enrmetagenome_FD_207643 | JGI IMG/M metagenome (GOLD analysis project Ga0326727, IMG submission 207643) | Lab enriched peat soil microbial communities from McLean, Ithaca, NY, United States - MB29MY | ecosystem: Environmental > Terrestrial > Soil > Wetlands > Peat | place: USA: New York... | reverse complement strand
CCCTTGCCGCTCATCCAGATCGACGAGCCCACCATCGCCATGGCGTTCACCATCAACACCTCGCCGTTTGCCGGCCGCGAGGGGCAATGGGTGACGTCGCGCAACCTGCGCGACCGGCTCGACAAGGAACTGCTCACCAACGTCTCCATCCGCGTCGAGGAGCTCGGCCACGACACCTTCAAGGTGATGGGCCGGGGCGAGCTGCAACTGGCCATCCTCATCGAGATGATGCGCCGTGAGGGCTTCGAACTGGCCGTGGGCAAGCCGGAGATCCTCACGCGCACCGTGGATGGAAAATTGCAGGAGCCGGTGGAGTTGCTGGTGATCGATTGCCCGGAAAGTTTCCTGGGCGTGGCGATCGAGAAGATCGGTTCGCGCAAGGGCAAGATGGCCAAGATGGTGAATCACGGCTCCGGCCGGGTGCGCCTGGAGTTCACGATTCCCTCGCGCGGCCTCATCGGGCTGCGCAGCGAAATCCTCACCGACACGCGCGGCACCGCCATCATGAACTCGCTGTTCCACGGCTACATCGCGTGGCAGGGCGACATCCCCACGCGGCCCACGGGGTCGCTGGTGGCCGACCGCCCCGGCCGGGTCACCGGCTACGCCACCTTCAACCTGCAGGAGCGCGGCGAGATTTTCGTGGCGCCCGGCACGGAAGTTTACGAAGGCATGATTGTGGGCGAGAACGCCCGCGACGCCGACCTGGACGTGAACATCGTCAAGGAAAAGAAGCTCACCAACATGCGGGCGTCCACCGCCGACGAAGCCATTCGCCTGGTGCCGCCGCGGATTCTGAACCTGGAGCAGGCGATTGAGTTCATCCGCGACGACGAGTACGTGGAGGTGACGCCGGTCTCGATCCGGTTAAGGAAAAAGGTGCTGAAGGCGAATCAGCGGTAGCATGGCGGTACCCTGAGACTGATGATCCCAAGACCCTTGATCCTCGGCGCCAAAGGCACCCTCGGCGGACAACTCCTGAAGCTGTATCCCGGCGCCATCGGCTGGGACCGCGAAGAGGTGGACGTCCTCGATTTCCCCTCGCTGCGCGCCAAGGTGGCGGGCCTCGGCGCGCCCCCGGACGCCATCGTCAACTGCGTGGCGTTCAACGACGTGGACGGCGCCGAGGACCATCCGGACCGCGCCTTCGCCCTCAATGCCGATTTCCCCGGAGCGCTGGTGGCCTACGCCTGCGAACTGGGGCTGCCGCTGGTCCACTACAGCACCAACTACGTGTTCGACGGGGTGCGGGGCGAATACGCCGAGGCTGACCCGCCATCGCCGCTTTCCGTGTATGGCCATTCCAAGTTGCGCGGGGAACAGCTCGTTACCGAAGCCGGCGGCCGCGCCTACGTCGTGCGCACCGCAGTGATCTTCGGGCCTAAGGGCGCGAGCGGCCTTTCCAAGAAGAGCTTCGTCGATCTCATGCTGGACTTGTCCGCGAAACGCGACACCATCCAGGTGGTCTCCGACGAAATCAACAGCCTCACGTACGCGCCGGACCTGGCCGCCGCCACGCGCGGCCTGCTCGAGTCCTTGCCGGCGCCGGGCGTGTACCATGCCACCAACAGCGGCGCGGCCAGTTGGTTCGATTTCGCGCGCGAGGTTTTCCGCATTGCGGGGCGGCAGGTTCGCGTGCTGCCGGTTTCCTCGACGCACTTCCCCCGCAAGGCGGCGCGGCCGCCCAAGTCGGTTCTCCTCAACACCAAACTCCCGGCGCTGCGTCCCTGGACGGCGGCCCTGGCGGAGTTTCTGGGTCCGCAATAGCCGCGCCGTATAAAAAAGCCCGCGCGTGCCGATAAGCCAAGAGAGGTGGGAATGCTGGACGCGCCTCGATTGGGGTAATCCTCCCCGTGGCATCTTCGTTCAAACAACTCGATTCCCAGGTGGGCGACGAAAAAAGCCTTCTGCCTGCCGTGCAGACGCTGGTCCATGGCATCGCCGTGCATGCCGTCAAGGGCGAGGTGGAAGAGGACCACCAGTTCCGCGGCCGCATGCACAAGATTTCGGAGGCGGTCTCCGAACAGCCCTCCTGGATGGATGTCATGGCGGCCGCGGACTCCGCCGTCACTTCCCTGCGCGATCACAACGACAAGGTCGGTAAGTATCACCGTGCCCAGGTGGTCGAGTTGCGGAGTGTGATCCAGATGTTCGTGAGCACGCTGGCGGATCTCACCATTGCCGGCCCCAAGCTGATGCGGGATCTGCAGGAAATCGAGAAACAGCTCATCACGGCGGCCGGCCCGGAAGGCATCCGGGAGTGCAAGGCCAGCCTGTCCAAGTGCCTGGCCGAAATCCGCGAGGAAGCCGAACGCCACAAGCAGGCCGACGGCGGACGCTCGTCTCAAGATCCGGTCACCGGTTTGGAGGGCCGGCCCGCCGCCGAGGCCGCGCTGGTCGCCGCGTGCGCTTCCGACAGTCCCGTCTGCGCCGTCGCGGTGTCCATCGACCGGCTTTCCCTCTACAACCGCCGCTATGGGCGGGATGTCGGCGATAAGGTGCTCCACTTTTTCGTGGAATTCGTGAAACGGGCGTTCGAGGGCGAGCTCACGATGTATCGCTGGACCGGTCCCGCGATCATGTTGATGCGCCGCGGCTCTCCCGACGCCATTCAGGCCGAAATGCGCCGCGTGTTCGATCCCCGGCTGCAGTTCGAAGTCGATTCCGGATCGCGTTCCATCCTGCTGGCCATCGGCGCGTCCTTCCTGGTGGTGCCGATGATGGTCGATTCCCGGCTGGTGGTGAACAAGATCGATTCCTTTGTCGCCGAGTAGGCCGGGCGGCAGCCCCGCGATATAATCGGAAGCGCGGCATCGCGCGCCCGGGGGAAACGCCAGGAGACTTCGTGGGATCGACCAATCGTCCGTTGCCCGCTCGCGGGGGATCGCTCTCGATGGCCTCGCGCAGCGCCGACCGCTACTTCGAGCTGAAGAGCGAGATCCACCGCAAGCTGATCGGCGTGCTCAACCTGGAGCGCGTTTCCTCGATTCCCAAGGATCGCCTGAGGGTCGAGATCGGCCGCGTCGTGGAGCGCCTGCTGGACGACGAGCGCGTGCCCATGACCACCGCCGAGCAGAGCCGCATCGTCGAAGAGGTGCTCGACGAGGTGCTGGGCCTCGGGCCGCTCGAACCGCTGCTCAAGGAGCCCTCGATCAGCGACATCCTGGTCAACCGCTACAACAAGGTTTTCATCGAGCGCAACGGCAAGCTGTCGGAGTCGGCGGTGCGGTTCAAGGACGACGGACACCTGCTGCACATCATCGAAAAAATCGTCTCCCAGGTGGGCCGCCGCATCGACGAGGCGCAGCCCATCGTGGACGCCCGTCTGCAGGACGGATCGCGCGTCAACGCCATCATCCCGCCGCTGGCCCTGGACGGGCCGTGCCTCAGCATCCGCCGCTTCGGCCGCCACGTCATCACCCAGGAGGAAATGCTGCAGTACAAGACGCTCACGCCCGGCATGTTGCGGTTTCTGGCCGCGTGCGTGCAGTCCAAGAGCACCATTCTGATCTCCGGCGGGACCGGCTCCGGCAAGACTACCATGTTGAACGCGCTCTCGCGCTTCATCCCCGAGGAAGAGCGTATCGTCACCATCGAGGACACCGCCGAACTCCAGCTCCAGCAGCGCCACGTGGTGAAATTCGAAACGCGCCCGCCCAATTTGAACAAGGAGGGCGGCATCAACCAGCGCGTTCTGCTCCGCACCGCGCTCCGCATGCGGCCCGACCGCATCATCGTGGGCGAATGCCGCGGCGCCGAAGCGCTGGACATGCTGCAGGCCATGAACACGGGCGTCGAGGGCTCCATGAGCACGGTGCACGCCAACAGCCCGGGCGACGCGTTTTCGCGCCTCGAAACCATGGTGATGATGGCCGACCTGGAGATTCCCACGCGCGTGATCCTGCAGCAGCTCGCCAGTGCCATCCGCCTGGTGGTGCAGGTTGCGCGCCTGCAGGACGGCACCCGCAAAATCGTTAGCATCTCGGAAGTCCTGGGAGTCCACGACGATCAGGTGCGATTGGCCGAGATCTTTGCTTTCGAGCGCATGGGAGTCACCGACGCCGGCAAGGTCCAGGGCCGTTTCCGCGCCACCGGGGTCTCGCCCAATATTCTGGAGCGGCTGCGCGTCGGCGGCATCCAGCTTCCCCCGGCGATTTTCGAGGAAACCGTGAGCGTGAACCTGTGAGCCAGCCGAAATCCCCCATCCGCACCGCGGTGGCCTTCAGCACGCCGTGGTTCGACCTGCTCGCCAAGACCATGGAAGAGGGCGACGAGCCGTACTATTCGCTGCGCCTGCCCGATTACGCTTCGATCGTGGCCTTCACCGCCGATGGCCGCGTGTTGTGCGTGCGGCAGTACCGGCCGGCGGTCGAGCGCGTGACGCTGGAACTTCCCAGCGGCCTGGTGGACCCCGGCGAAACTCCCGCCGAGGCCGCGCGCCGCGAACTGCTGGAAGAGACCGGCTACGAAGCCGCGGATCTGGAGGTGCTGGGGCCAATGCTGCCCGACACCGGCCGGCTGGGCAACCGCATCTGGTCGTGCGTGGCCACCGGTTTGCGCCGCGTGGAAGGCCGCGAGCCCGAAGAGGGCCTCGAGGTGGTGGCACTCACCGTGCCGGAGTTGCTGCGCGCGGCCGCCGATGGCGAGTTCGACCACGCGCTGCACGTGGCCGCGATCCTGATGGGCCAGCTTCGCGGAAAGATTCCGGCCATCTCCGCCTGATCCCGGCCGGCGACTAAACTGGAAGGGATGGATTCCAATCGAAGCCGCGCCTTGCTGGTACTGTCCGTGGTTTTCGGCGTCGCCTGTTGCCTTGGCGCGGACTCGCCCGGCGCCACTCACCATTGGCAGAACACGGTCACTCTTCCCCGGATGACCGAGCCTCATTCTCTCGCCCTATCCCCTGACGGCGCCTTTGTGGCCGTCGACGGCGGGGTCAACGGGCCGGGCGGCGAAGGGGAAACCGGCAGCATGGTCGAGGTTCGCGAGGTGCAGTCCACCAAGGTAGCCGCCACTTTCAACATGCCGAAAACGGAGGATGCCGAGCCTTGGCAGCCGGCCGGTAGGGAGGTCCAATACTGCGACAGTGGAAAGTATCTTCTGGTTTCCGACTGGGCTCATCAGTACTTCGTGCTGGACACGGCGACTTACCGGCAGCGCTATTCCATCGATCTGGACGCGATCGGTTTCCGGCCACCGTCTGCCGCCGAGATCTCCGCGCGATATAGTACCCCGGAGGTGCGAGGCGTCTGTGCCGCGAATGGGAAAACCGCCGTCTTCAACTTGAGCAGCGGCAGATTCGGCATCGGAAAGACGAAGGTGTTCGACCTGGAGGCGGGCAAGGAGATCCCGGGCACCGACTCCATGACCGGTGGGGTCGGTTTCCACGATTGGGACAGTCTTTCCGGAATTGCGGTTTCTCCGTCGGGAGCGAGCCTGGCGATGCTATTCATGGAGAGAGTCCTGGTCGTCGATCTGCGGACGCGGGCCGTCTCCCGGGTCATCACGATTCACACCGGGGCGATGGCAATGGATAATCAACGCTGGCAGCCGCAAGTCATGTTCGCGGGGGAATCCGCCGTTGGCGTGACGAATGTCATCAGAGGCTTCCAGCCCATGATTCGCATCTACGACATTCACACGGGTTCCGCACTTCAGGAATTTGGAAATCCGTCCGAAGGCGCTTACGGCAGTTTCTCGGTGTCGGCGGACGGGCACACGGTCGTTGGCCACATAGAAAAGCGAGTCCGCCTGGTGCAGGATGGTGAGGAGATGTCGAGAGCCGAGTTTCCGCGCTTCATCCTCTGGGACCGGCCCTCGGGGAAGATTGTTGCGCCTTCGGCATCGCTCGCACTGGCGGAAGACATGGTCGAAGGCCCTTGGGGAAGTGGTCGATCGTTCCGCGAAGTACCCGAGATCGAAATCAGCCAGAACGGAAAAGTAGTAGCGGCTCTGTGGGTGTTGACGCCCGAACCGGTGCGGGTATTCCGGCTCGAATAGCCGCGCCCGCGCGACTTCAGTTACACTTCCGTCATGCCCTCGACGCTCGCCGAACTTCTCGATTCCGGAGACCCCTCTCTCTACGCCGTTCGCAGCACGGCCCCCGGCCCGGCCGGCACGCTGCCCGTCACGCCGGAAATGCTGCTGCACCGCCCCGCCGGCGAACTCTTCGGCTGGGCGCAATCGGCCGGCATGGGTTGGGACCCGGGTCAACTGGGCGCGAAGGAGTTCCTCATCCTCAGCACCCACGGCGGCATCCGCGCGGCGGACGGCACGCCCATCGCCCTCGGCTATCACACCGGCCACTGGGAAGTGGGGCTGCTCATGGACGCCGCCGCCAAGGAGCTGAAATCGCGCGGCGCCATTCCCTTCGCGGCTTACTGCACCGACCCCTGCGACGGCCGCACCCAGGGCACCACCGGCATGTTCGATTCGCTGGCCTACCGTAACGACGCGGCCTCGGTCTTCAAACGCCTCATCCGCTCGCTGCCCACGCGTAGCGGCGTCATCGGCGTGGCCACCTGCGACAAGGGACTGCCCGCCATGATGATGGCGCTGGCGGGGACGGGCGCGCTGCCCTCCATCCTGGTGCCCGGCGGCGTGACCCTGCTGGCGGAAAACAGCGAGGATGCCGGGAAGGTCCAATCCGTGGGGGCGCGTTACGCGCGCGGCCAGATCACCGCCGAAGCCGCGGCCGAGGCCTTGTGCCACTCCTGCGCCACACCGGGAGGCGGCTGCCAGTTCCTGGGCACCGCCGCCACTTCGCAGGTGGTGGGCGAAGCCTTGGGGATGACGCTGGTGCACGCCGCGCTGGCGCCCTCGGGACACGCAATCTGGATCGACATGGCGCGCCGCTCGGCCCGCGCCGTGCTGTCGCTCGAAGCCCGCGGCCTGGCCATGCGCGATATGCTCACGGACGCCTCGGTGCGCAATGCCATGGTCGTGCACGCGGCTTTTGGCGGGTCCACCAACCTGATCCTTCATCTGCCGGCCATCGCCCACGCGGCGGGCCTGGCGCGCCCGGCCATCGGCGATTGGGTGCGCATCAACCGTCAGGTCCCGCGCCTGGTGGACGCGCTGCCCAACGGGCCGGTGGGTCATCCCACGGTGCAGGTCTTTATGGCGGGCGGCGTGCCCGAGGTGATGCTGCACCTGCGCCGCGCCGGCCTGCTCGAAACCGGCGCGCTCACCGCCAGCGGAGAGAAACTGGACGCGGTGCTCGACTGGTGGGAACAATCCGAACGCCGCGCGGCGCTGCGGCGCGTGCTGCGCGAAAGCGACGGCGTCGATGCGGATGACGTCATCATGGACCCCGATGGCGCGCGGCGGCGCGGGCTCACCTCGACGGTCACGTTCCCCACGGGCAACCTGGCGCCCGGAGGGTCGGTGGTGAAGAGCACGGCCATCGATCCCGAAGTGCGCGATGCCGCCGGCCGCTACCGCAAGACCGGTCCGGCGCGCGTTTTCCGCACCGAGAAAGCCGCCATTGCGGCCATCAAGGACGGCTCCATCCGCCCCGGCGACATCCTGGTGCTGATGTGCCGCGGGCCGATGGGTTCGGGCATGGAGGAGATTTTCGAGATCACCGCGGCGTTGCGCTACCTGGATTTCGGCAAGTACGTAGCCGTGATCACCGACGCCCGCTTCAGCGGCGTTTCCACGGGCGCCTGCATCGGTCACGTGACGCCGGAAGCGCTGGCTGGCGGCCCGCTCGCGAAGGTGCGCGAGGGCGATACCATCGAAATCGCCATCGACTGCGTGAATCTCGAAGGCTCCATCGACCTGGTGGTCGATGGCAGCGTGGAAGCCGGAAGCCTGGAACTGGCGGCCCGGCCGTTCCCCGCCGATCTGGCCGCAGATCCCGATCTGCCGCCCGAGACGCGCTTATGGGCGGCGCTGCAGGAAGCCAGCGGCGGCACTTGGGGCGGCTCGGTTTTCGACGTCGAGCGAATCGTGAAGCGCCTGGGCTGAGGGGCGCGCTACGACTGGAAGAACCGCAGCGCCTCCGCGGTGCCCCGCTCGTAGGCCTCGATCAGCTTGTCCCATTTCGCGTTGGCTTCCTCGTCGATCTGTTTGCGGGCCGGGTCGGCGTCGAACCAGGCGATAGTCCGCCGGATGCCCTGTCCGTAAGGCACCGTGGCGCGAAAATCCGGTACGAAACGCTTGATCTTGCCGTTGTCGAAAACCACGCTGACGGCCTTGTCGCCCATCAGGGTGCCGCGCATTTCGGGCAGGCAGGAGACGATGAAGTCGCAGGCCATGTGCACCAGTTGCGGCTCCGCGCCGGCGGCTTCCGCCACGATGCGGTAGAACTGGTTCCAACACATCGCCTCGTCGCTGGTGATGTGGAAGGCGTGCCCGATGGCCTGCTCGCTGCCCAGCAGTCCCACCAGCCCCTTGGCGAAATCGGTGTTGTGGGTGATGACCCACAGCGACGAGCCGTCGCCCGGAACGATCACCTTCCTGCCGCGCCGCATACGATCCACCACCGTGTAGGACTTCGCCCAACTGTTGACCGGCAGCGTGACCTGCGTTTCGCCGTAAGTCAGCGAGGGACGGACGATGGTGACGGGGAAGCCCTCCTCGCGGTACGCCCGCATCAGCCGCTCTTCGCAGGCGATCTTGTTGCGCGCGTAATCCCAGAACGGGTTGGCGAGCGGCGTGGATTCGGCGATCAGATAGTCGCCCGGCGGCTTCTGGTAGACGCTGGCGGAGCTGATGAAAACCAACTGCCGCGTGCGGCCGCGAAACAGTTCGATATCGCGCTCCACGTGCCGCGGCTCGAAGGCGATCCAATCCACCACCGCATCGAAGGATTGCCCGGCCAGCGCGAGCGCCACGCCGGCGGCGTCCTCGATGTCCACGCCGATGGCACGGACGCCGCTGGGGAAGGTGGCCGCGTGCCGCCCGCGCGTCAGCAAGGTGAGATCGATGCCCCGCTCCGCCGCCAGTTGGGTGCAGGCCGTGCTGATGATGCCCGTGCCGCCGATGAAGAGAACTTTCACGCCATGCCTCCTTGCCGTCCGCGCCGCCCGGAACCGCAGTTCTTATGATAGCCAAGGGCCGCCGGGCCTGGCTCGCCCGGCGCAACTCTCGTTCTCCGCCGGGGTTGTATCTGCTGAATCGGATAGAACTGTCCGATAAACGAAAAAAATCGGAGGTGTACGGTGCGCGTCGTTCTGCGAGTCGGAGGGATACTACTGGCCGCGATGGCCATGGGATGGGCCGCATCGGGGCCGCTGCAGTTCGTGGCCTCGGGGTATACCACCTACGGGGATTGGTCCAGTAATGTCACGGTCTCGCCGGCCGCCTTCAAACCCGGTGCGACCGTTACCGTGAACGCCACTCTGAACGTATCCGCGCAGCACCTGGCGAACCTGGCCGGCGCCGGCATCAAGGCCGACCATTTCTGCCTGCTGGTCACGGCCGAGCGAACCTTCGACTCGGCGGGCCATCTGCATTTTCCCACCGACCAGTACATGTCCACGCTGCTCACGCCCGCCGGCCTGCCCATCGAAGGCGGCCTGCAAGGGGCCGTCACCACGCGCTTCGGCGGCGCTTTCCACACGCCGCTCGATTTGCTGGTGAAGGTTCCGGTGGCCGCGGCCGGGCCGGGCGCGGCGGGCGGCGGCGTCCTGTTGCAAGCCGAGGGACAACTGGCCGCCGACATGCCGCCGGGCATCTACCGACTGCGTCTGGATTACGGCGTCACCCAGGGGAACGACTACTACACCTTGAACGGCGACAAGTTTGCCTCCATGCCGTTTTTCAAAGGGCAGGAGCCGCAATCCTACTTCATGTCTCCGGCCATCCCCGCCGATGGCGCCACTCCGGCGGGCGTCGCGGTCTCCGGCGCGGCCATCCAGCCGCGCGTCCCGTGGGTGCTGCTGGGCAGTTACAACTCCAACGGGATTAGCGGAGTAGTGGCGGACGAAGACCAGCAATACTTCGCCATCTCGAGCCGCCGCCTGATTCAGGACGACGTCATCCTGCCGCGCACCAACAACCTCGGCGCCGTGCTCGCGTATTCGCTGGAGCCGGCCTTCCAGGCGGATACGCTGGATGCCCCCTGGGCCATTCAGTGGAACTACGCGTCCGGCCAGATTTCGGTGACCGTGACCAACCCGGACGGCACCACTACCAACCTGGGCAAGTATCCATTCATCAAGCAGGCGGGAAAAGGCGCGACCACCGGCAAAGCGGCGTTGACCGCCTGGAAGCCGCCGGCCTACGGCTATTACACGGTGACGGCAACCGGCTGGATTCTGGACACCAGCGGGAATAAGTACCAGGCAGGAGGCACTTACCACTTCTGGATCGCCAACCGCCTGACGCTGGCCACCGCTACGTTCCAGGGGCAGCCCTATCCGATCGGCTCGATCTACGGCCACGATGTCGCCTACGCGCCGCCGGTTCCGGCCAACGTGACCGTCACGGTGACGCTGTATCCCAATTCCGATCCCACCCAGGCCACCTCCGCCACCTGGAGCGGCACCGCCAGCATGGGCGGCGTGTTCGGCGCGCTGCAGGGCGCCAAGTCCTTTACGCTGTCCGTTCCCGGAGAGTACGCCGCGCACATCGTGGCCACCTACACCGACCCCAACGGCATCATGTGGGTGAGCAGCATGCGCCACGCCGGCGTGGTTTACGACCCCAACGGTCCGATCGTGGCCCGCGGGAAGAAACTGGACGTCAACGGCCAGTACCTGATCCAGGGAAACACCATGGCCGAGGGATGGGTCGATACCACCACCGGCGTCGAGCACCTGATGCACATGAACGCCCCCTACAACCCCGGCGACGTGCTGATGATTGCCGCCGACCAACAGGGCGCCGACAAGATCATCCCCACCATGACCTACGAGTTCACCGCCAACCCGCAGCGCAACGACGCCGAGCTGAACGGGATCGGCATCAGCAACGTGCAGCTCAATACCTCCAACGGCTACTCGCCCCACATGTTCCCGGAGTTCATTACCGACTGGGAGTATTACTACGGCGCGGGGGCGCGGCCGGGGTTCATGGGCCGCTTCCTGGTGGGCGAAACGTCGGTGCGCGCGCCCTACTGGCCAATCAGCCCCAACGCTTTCGGCGGCCAAATCGACGCATCGCCGAACGGAGATTCGCCGGGCGACATCTACCGGCTGCTGGGCGGCGTGGTACTGCGGCAAAAGGGAGCGCAACCCACCTATGCCGGGTACATCGCGAACGCCTTCCTGCTGCCCAAGGGCACTAACAACAACCGCGTGATCGCCGCCGGGTCGGAGGAGTTGACTTCGTCGACGGGCGCGCTGGGCCGGGTCTTCCTGGTGGGCCCGCGGCCGGGCATGACCTACCCGGTGGGGACCACGTTTGCCGCCTCGTTCCAGATCGATCCCATCCTCCCGGTGAACATTTCCTTCACCTTGAACTATCCCGACGGGCGGACGGCGGCCACCAGCGGCGTGTCGGACCCGGTGCTGGGCACCTTTGCCGGACCGCAGAAGTTCCTGCTCGACATCCCGGGAATTTACCAGTACGGCATCGAAGCCAATTGGAACGGCTACCCCGCGGCGATGCCCGGGCTGCCGCCCTCAGGCGGCGAAATCTACGTCCTGGAAGCTCAGCCGCCGGCCGGCGCAAAGGGGATACAGATCCTCACGGCCGATGGCACCACCTTCGATCCGGTGGCCGGCATCCATATCCTCGGCACCAGCACCGCCAACCAGGTGCGCTACACCGTGGTGATGCCGGGGGCGGTCCTCGACCAGGGCTATCTGCCGGTGGTGAACGGCCAGTTCGACTACTTCTTCAGCCCGCCGGCTCTGCACGCCAAGGCGCAAACTTACGACGTGACCAACATCGTTACCGGCAATCCGCAACTGGGGGACGTGGTGCACCTGAGCCTGTTCTCGCAGGAGACCGCTTCGAGCGGACAGATATACCACTCGTTCAAGCGCGTCATTGTGCGCGCCAACCAGGTGCGGGTGGCGAAGTAGGCGGTCAGCGGGCCAGGCGGATGCCGCCGCCGTAGCCCGCGAGAGCCTCGTCGGCGGTCAGCCTTTCCGTGAACCGGTCCGGCAGCCGCAACTTGCCCAGCCTCCGCTTGAGCCGGATTTCCCAAAGCGAGACCGCGCTGACGAAGACCGTGTTTTCGGGTTTGGCGATCCTCTATTTGGCCTGCGCGGAAAGCGAGGGATTGTCCTCCAGCCACCACAGCAAGATGTGGGTGACGAGGAGGAGCCTCAACTCCGTGGTCCCTCCATCCCGAAGGCTTCCGCCATATCGTCCGGCAGGCCGTCGAAACCGGGAGCGATTGAAATCTCGCCGGCCATCGCTTAGGGCGTCCGTGGCCGGGCGGGTCCGCCGGTTTGCCGGCCTTGCCGATGATGACCTCGCTGCCGCTTTGCACGGCCTCCATGAGCGCGTAGGTCTCGGCTTTCGCCCCGGAGACGTTGCGCACTACCACAGCTCGACTGTTGCACAGACCGGACAGGATCTGGTCCGAGCTGACCATCCCAGACAGGACCCAATTCGAATTACTGCCGCCGGGGCTGGAAAGTGATATAATTAGTCCGCGTTTGATAGCTTCCGCGAATCCGGCTGAGCGTAGTGCCACTTACAACTTCCTCCCGATGAGCCCGCTTTCAAATTGTTGGAGAACAACTCGGTGAAAAACATCTTCGTTGGCAATCTGGATTTCAACGCAAGCGAGGAGGCCGTGCGCGGTCTCTTCGAGCAATACGGTCAAGTGAACAGCGCCAGGATCATGACGGACCGCGATACGGGCCGCTCACGTGGATTCGCGTTTGTGGAAATGGAAAACGAGGCGGAAGCGGATCGGGCGATCCAAGCGCTCAACGGGTACACGTTGGACGGCCGCGCTCTCAATGTCAACGAAGCTCGTCCCAAGCCGGACCGCGGGTTCGGCGGCGGCGGACGTGGCGGGTTCGGCGGGGGCGGTGGTGGACGGCCGGGCGGCGGCGGCGGTGGTGGACGCCGGCCGGGCGGCGGCGGTGGCGGACGGCGCGAGCCGCGCTGGTAACTCATTCGAAAACTTGCTGCGGGGCGGGCGGATCGCCCGCCCTGCCGCCGGCTATATTCCGCGGGTTCCGTTTTCCAGGAATGCCCGTAGCCGGTGGCTGCGGCTGGGGTGTCGCAGTTTGCGCAATGCCTTGGCTTCAATCTGGCGGATGCGTTCGCGCGTCACGGCGAAATTCTGTCCCACCTCTTCGAGGGTGTGTTCGCTGCCGTCCTCCAGGCCGAAACGCATCTTGATGATCTTCTCCTCGCGCGGCGTCAGCGTCTTCAGAACCTGCGCGGTCTGCTCCCGCAAATTCAGGTTGATCACCGCATCCGATGGTGAAATGCCGGCCTGATCGACGATGAAATCGCCCAGGTGCGACTCGTCCTCCTCGCCAATGGGCGTTTCGAGCGAGATGGGCTCCTGCGCCACGCGCAGCACCTTGCGCACTTTCGAGACCGGCAACTGCAGCCGTTTGGCCAGTTCCTCGTTGGTGGGTTCGCGGCCGAGTTCCTGGACCATCTGGCGCGAGGTCCGGATCAGCTTGTTGATGGTCTCGATCATGTGGACCGGGATACGGATCGTCCGGGCCTGGTCGGCGATGGCGCGGGTGATGGCCTGCCGCACCCACCAGGTCGCGTAGGTGGAAAACTTGTATCCGCGGCGGTATTCGAACTTGTCGACGGCCTTCATGAGGCCGATATTGCCTTCCTGAATCAGGTCCAGGAATTGCAGGCCGCGGTTGGTGTAGCGCTTGGCGATGCTGACCACCAGGCGAAGGTTGGCCTCGATCAGTTCCTTCTTGGCCGCCTCGGCCTCGGTGTGCGCCTCGGTGATGATCGCGAGCGTACGCCGCAATTCCGCCGCCGAAGCGCCGAACTGCTCTTCCATCTCCTGCAGGCGCAGCGCGCAACTGCGCTGCTCCCTGCGAAGCTCCTTAATGCCTTCGGCGCGCGCTCCGGGCCAGGTTTCGATCTTGCGCTGCACGCGCGAGACGTCCCGCTCGATGGGCTTGAGTTGCTCGACCGCGGCGCGGACCTTATCGATGAGGTGGTGGATGACCGGGCTTTGGAAGCGAACGCGGCGCACCAGACGCGAAGTCCGCACCACCAGGCGGCCCAATTCCCACAACTGCCGGCGGTAGAGTTTGGGCTTCATGCCGCGCGGAATGGCCATCAGTTTCTGGCGGCACTGCAGGATTCTCCGGTAGTGGCGGGAAATATCCTCGACCGCCTGGAAGAACTCCTGCCGTTTCTCCTCCACCAACTCGTCGGTGAGGACCGGGTCGGCGATCTGCACCACGTCGCGCGCCGAAAGAACGTCGCGGGACATCTGGTCGGCGACCGCCAGGATTTCCTGAATCACCAGGGGGGCGCGGGTCAGCGACCGGAGCACCGAATTCTGGCCGCGTTCGATGCGGCGGGCTATTTCCACCTCGCCCTCGCGCGTGAGCAGCGGCACGGTGCCCATTTCGCGCAGATACATGCGCACCGGGTCGTTGATCTTCTCGGCACCCAGGACTGCCGGCAGATCGAGGTCGAGGAGTTCCTCGGTTTCTTCCAGCTTCTTCTCGAAGTCCTTGGGCTCTTCGAGGATCTCGATGCCGGCCACGTCCAGACCGGCCAGAACATCGTCGAGCTCGGCCCCGCCGTTGATATCGCCGGGCAGAACTTCGCTTACTTCGTCGTACAAGACGTAGCCCTTCTCCTTGCCCATCTGTACGAGCCGTTCGAGTCCCCCGAATTTGTCTTCAAGCGCCACCGAAGCCCCGCTCTCCCGGCGTGGAATAATCTGACTCATTGTACACCACGGCGCAGACGCAGATCGGACCGGGAAAAGTCATTGCGCGCCTCTCGCCTGGCGTTCCAGTTCCTGCAATTCGGCGGTCTGGCGGAGAGCCTCCTCCCACTCGCCCGCGCGCTCCAATTCCTTGATGCGCAGCTTGATCCGCTTGCGCCGGTCTGCGCTTTCGGCGCGCCGCAAACTGGCTACGGCCGCCATGGCTTCCTCGCGCGAAGCGGCCGAATCCTCCCGCAGCACGGCCTCGGCCAGCAATTGCCGGTCGGCGTCTTCGAGGCGGGCATTGACCCGCTCGAAACCGGCGCCGCCCCCGTCCGCCGCGGAAGCGAAAATCGCCTGAAAAATGCGCGCCGAAGTCAGGCGGTTCAAGGATTCGATGGACTTCACTTCCGCCAGCACCTCGGCGGAACCTTCCGGGTCGAGAAATACCGTGCGGAGCACCATGCGTTCGTCGGGGCGCAGAGCCACCTTGGGCCGTTCGAGCGGCTTGTCCTCGCGCGCGATCACCGCCCGGCGGAAGCTGTCCAGCACCAACCCGCGATCCACCCCGATATAGCCGGCCACATCGCCCGCCATGGCGTCCCGCTCCAGGGGATCGGCAATTTGCTGGAGCGCCGGCAGCAAAGCCTCGAGCACGCCCACAATTCCCTCCTGCGTGTGGACATCATACTTGTTTCTGGCCCGGTCTGCCAACCAGTAGAAGTATCCTTTCGCCCCATCCAGCCTGGCCTGGTACGCCGCGGCGCCGCGCTCGCGGCAGTACTCGTCGGGATCCAGTTCGCCGTCCAGTTCCACCATGCGGGCCTGCATCCCTTCCGCCAGCAGCGTATTGATGGACCTCTCGGCCGCATTG
>Ga0326727_10016384_pt1 | contig 15656 bp, 9 predicted proteins | sample MB2enrmetagenome_FD_207643 | JGI IMG/M metagenome (GOLD analysis project Ga0326727, IMG submission 207643) | Lab enriched peat soil microbial communities from McLean, Ithaca, NY, United States - MB29MY | ecosystem: Environmental > Terrestrial > Soil > Wetlands > Peat | place: USA: New York... | reverse complement strand
GCCATCCATGCACTTCGTGGCGGACCTCTCGAACTGGGACAATTCGCAGAACAACATCCCGCTCGGCGAGAGCGACAACATCCTCTCCAGCCATTACGAAGACCAGTGGGACACGTATTATTACGGCCACAGCCTGCCCATGCAATTCACGCACGTGGATGCGAAGGAAGTACTGCGGGTGCGGCCGGCGAAGTAGCGTGATCGCGCTTGCGGCGGCAAGCGCGTTTATCAGTCCTAATCCACCGCAGGCGGACTTGCCAGCTCTCTTCGAGCGCGTCATCCACTCGGAGCAACCCGCCGCAAACGCAGCGCGACTGATCCGGGTCGATGTCGCTTCAGCGTCTTCTTTCGAGGACCGGATTAGCGGCTCTCTTCACGCGGCTGGCAGGCTAGAACACGGTATGTTCCTGAACGCGGCTTTGAATTTCGACAACCTGCGCTGACGCCGTCAGCCGCCTTTGGAAGATGCCTTATAAGCTGGAACAAACACTTCCGCCACGAACTGCTCAAAGGTTGTGGGCGTCGTATTGCTCGCCGAGCGCGGCTCCAGGGCGCGGACATGGCCGGCGTTTTGAGCGTCTACCATTTCAGCCATTAAGGCCGCGGCATTTTTAGCCCATCCCATTTGCTCCATGATGCCTGCAAATTGCTCGCTCGAGATGAGATGGTATTGCAGATCGGGCTTGCCGATGGCGGCGCCGATGATGGCTGTGATTTCAAGGTACGTGAGATCGCGTTGACCCTGCAGATCGCGAGTTTGATGACCCGCGAAATTGAGTTGCAGAAGAGCGTTGAGGGCGGCGTTGCCTATGTCGATGCTGGCGATGAGAGGGATTTTGAGGTCCGGCTTGAGTGGGCCGGCGACGGCGCCCATTTGGCGGATCACACCGGCTTGTCCCAGCGTGTTCTCCATGAAATAACCGGCACGGAGAGAAAGCGTATTCAGCGGCTTGATTTGTTTGAGGCGCTCTTCGAGGAAATGAAGACCCAGTATGGGACCGGTCTTGGCGTCTTTGTCGGCGCCGAAGCTGCTGAGGGCGACGACATGCTCCACCGAGCTGTTTGATTCCAGCGCAGACCCGTAAACATCCGTGAGCCTTCTTTGGTAACCCCTAAAATCGGGGTCTGACATGGCCGGCGGAATCATGACATAGGCTGCTTTGATGCCGGCAAACGCCCTGTGGGCAGTGTCTTGGGAAGTGATATCGCCGGCGAGTGTCTCGGCGCCGAAGGACGCCAGTGCCTTGAGCTTCTCTTGGCTGCGCGCGACCACTCGCACTTTCTTACCTTGTTTTAAGAGGCCTTTTGCAACTACTGAGCCGGTATTCCCGGTGGCTCCCGTGATCAAATACATTTCGTCCTCCTCGGTAGTGGATGCGCGGCCATTCAGCCAGGATGCACTCGCCCGCACAAACAATCAAATAGATCCGGCTTAACGGCGTTGCGCGTACCGTCGCCACTGGGTGGATCGTCGGACCCTCGGACGCGGCGCTGGCATTGTCCGGATTGCCCGTTTTTCAGCCGGAGCCGCAGTGGGTTGGGGACAGATAGAGGTAGACTACGGGCGAAGGGCGTAGCAGTGGAGAAGACAGGATGTGAAACGCCAGGTTTCGCGGCTGCGTGAAGGACTGCTTATGAAGAATAGCCGTAACCTGTCTACGACGATAATGGCCCTGCGGAAGCTACGCGCCCGTGGTTACGTGGGCGGATACACGATTCTGAAAGACTGGCTGCCGGGCGGGTGACCCTGACTCAGCGCCGGCCCTGTCGACCGCTCAGGCGTATGAGCAGGACCGGCGAGTTGCCGATAGTCGCAGCGGTTCCGTCGACTGGCGTGGCGTTGCCGAAGACGTCGAGCTGGGAAACGGGCTGGAGTGTGCCGGGGATGACGAACTGCACGGGTGCGACGGGGTTCCAGACAATCAGCCCGCGGCTGCCGCTGAACTGGGACCGCCCGATGGGAGCGCTGGTGAGCAAGTCGTCGGGCTGCCAGGTCAGCCCAATCTGCCATGTGCCAGAGGCATCGATAGAAGCGCTGGTGAGCGAGGCACCGCGCAGCCAGTTCAGCAGGATGCCGAACGCCTGGCCGGCTTTGGTCAGCACCTGCGGATCGTTCTCTTCGGTGCCCACACAGAAAGTGGTGGCCTTGCCCCAGGCGTACCAGTCGAAGCGGATGGAACCGAACGCCAGATCGGCGAGATACTTGCGCACCAGGTAGGCCGCCGCCAGATCCTCCGGCACCGTGTCGTCACCCGACGCGCCTTCGGTGTCCCAGAGGGGCATCGCGCTGACGCCGTGCGCGGCCATCACCAGACGCACGTTGGCGATGGCGGCGGCGGTCAACTCCGGCGGTGTCTCGTAAAAGTGAAACGCGATCATGTCCACGTTCGAGGCGATGCCGGCCTGCAGCAGTTGATCCAGGTACCCCGACATATAAGCTGCCGGCGAAAGAACGGTGTTACCTGGGTCCGTCGCCTTGAGGATGCTGTACGCTTCGGCGGTGAGCTGCGCCAGCTCGGCCACGGTTCCGGTGTAGTAAGTGGGGTCGTTCGGCTCGTTCCAAATCTCGTAGTAGCGGATGCGCCCTTTGTAGCGCTGGGCGACCGCAGTGATGTAGTCGCGCCAGTCCTGCATGTCGGCGGGCGGCGCCGGAGCGCCAGCACCGATGTAATTGACGTCGTCGGGATTGGTGGATGCCCACGCGGGCGTCTGTCCCAGCGTGAGCAGAATGTCCGGCCCGCCGTGCTGTTCGGCGGCCGCCACCCAAATGTCGAGGGGCTGCCAGTTCCACACGCCTTTCTGGGGCTCCAGCGACGTCCAGGAGGTGTTGGAATCCCACAGCCGCAGGGTGCCGAATCTGGCCGGGGGCCAGGGCACGCCGCCGGAAGCCGGGGCCCCGGAGGAATCTGTAAATTGCACATCGTCCACCTGGAACGTGCCCGCTTGCGTTGCGTTAAACATAAGCAGGATGCTGCCCGTATCGTTCACTTGCCCCTGGGTAGTGAACTGCTGCCAGGCGCCCGTGAGTGTGGCCGGCGTCTCGGCGTAATAGTTGTACGGCGAATTGCTGTTCTGCAGAATCAGATTGACCGCCATTCCGGCATCGCCCCTCAACCACGCGGTGAACGTGTAGACCTGGCCTGGAATCACGGTGAGCGGCTGGACCAATTGCACGGCCGTGCTGGCGGGCACGTTTTGCACGCTCACCTGCTGGCAGGATGTGCCGCCGTGCGGGTCGCTGGTGTCTTGAGAGTACGTCACCGTGGGATTGGGAACGCCCCACGCGGAATTGTCGGTCCAGTTCACCGCGATATTACCCGAAATCGGGTTGTTGACGCCCACCGAGACATAGGGCGGCTCGAATCCGTTGTTGAGGAGTTGGCTTTGGATGAAGTTCTCCACGTGCATGCCGAAGAACGACAGCGGAATGGGGCCGATACGGGGCGTGGGCGAGATGGTTCCGGGCGCGAAGGAAAGCGCGAAATCGTCCGCCCACACGGTGCCGGGAGCGTTCATGACCACCATCAGATACGCGCCTTCGGTGGTTGTGATGTAGCCGTCCGCGGTGAGCTGCTGCCAATCCGCGGTCAGAGCCAGCGAGCTTTGGATGTATGTGGCATAGGGGGAGTTGGCCTGTTGAATCACCAGGGAGGCCTGCACGCCCAGCGTTCCGCGCAACCAGACCGAAGCCGTGTAGATGTTGCCCGCCTGCAACGGAAAGGGCTGAATGAACTGCGCCTGACCGGTGCCCACACTGCTGACCACCATCTTCTGGCACGCCAGGCCGCTGTGCGGATTGTTGGTCTCCTCGGAGTATTGGACGGTCGGGTTTGCCCAGGCCGAGTTGTCAGACCACCCATTGGCGATGGCGCCGTAGATGGCACCGTTGTTCAGATTCACCGTGTCGTATGGCGGTTCCATGCCGGGGTTCGTAAGCGCGACCGGCGTGTCCGCGTGTGCCGCGCCGGCAGCGCATACGGCCGCCAACAAAAGTGCCACACAATGCGGAGCGCGCGCCGGACGGAGGCTGGAATCAATCGGAGTTTCCACCTCGGACTCCCGGTTCAGTATACGCCTCAGCTATGCACAGCGACAGACTGGTCCCGCCCTCGGCTATAGACTCCAGGAACATCAGTCAAGGCCAGCAGCCTCGGATCAAAAGCCGGGCGGCTTGTGGTATGTTAATTGACCCGACACCGGGAGCCAAAAGGGAAATCCGTCCAATTGCCGCATCACCGTCTCTGTGGAGATGGGCCCTCCTGCTTCGCCCGCATTCGTCGGCCACTCGTACAAAGCTCTGATTCCGCAGCTCCCAGCGACCTCGCAATTGGCCCGAACGGCGTTCGAGAAACTTGGCCAGATCAGGACCGGGAAGTCGGCCGGCATCATGCGTTGCCACTACCGCCCGGCCGCTTCCGTGGGATCCTCCGTCAGAAACTGGCGTACCTCAACCGGCGCCCGGCAGGCGACGGCGGCCTTGCGTCCCCACGCCAGCGCCTCGACCAGGTCAGCGGCTTCCAGCAGCCAAAAACCACCCACGTGCTCCTTGGCTTCCAGATACGGCCCATCCGTGACGATCACCTCGCCATTGGGCTGCGCTCGCAGCGATTTCGCCCTGGCCGGGTGCTGCAGGCCGCCGGCGAAGACCCTGACACCGGCAGCCGCCATCTCCTCGTTGAGTGAATCGATATCGCGGTGCATCGCTTCGTCCTCGAGAGACGGGTCGTAGTTGTCGGGGTGGTGAATAGCAACCAAATACTGCGTCATGATTTCTCCTGTAACGGTCTTCGGGCGGGCCGGTCTGGCCCGCCTTCACTATGTCGACGAATGGCCTGACCCGGATTCTACGCCGGGTTTTACGAATGATCCGTGACCACCGGCAGTGTTGTCACTGCCGCTCAGTCGATTCGGGATTGGGCCGGAAGAAAATCTCGCGCACCTCGCCCGGCGCCCGGCAGGCGACGGCACCCTTGCGGGCCCACCCCAGCGCTTCGTCCATGTCAGCCGCTTCGATTATTGAAAAACCGCCCACGTGCTCCTTGGCCTCAAGGAAGGGCCCGTCGGTGACGAGCACCTCACCATTGGCCTGCGGCCGCAGCGATTTCGCGTTGCTGGCCGGGGCGAGGCCGCAAGCGAAGACCGTGACCCCGGCAGCGTCCATCTCTTCGTTGAGCGCGTAGATCTCCTTGGCCGTAGCTTCGTCCATCGTGGACGGGTCGAAGTTGTCGGGGAGGTGGATAGCAACGAAAAATTTCGGCATGTTTTCTCCTTTGTGTTGTAACGACTCTCGGAAAGGCCGTTTGTCCTGCCTTCACTATGTCAACGAATGGCCTGACCCGAATTCTACAAGTAGTCCAGGATTATTAATCTCAATCGATGAACATCGCCTGCTTTAGTCTTTTCGACAGCAAATCCTGCTCGCGAACGTTGTCTGTCATCGCAAGGGCGCGTTGAAGCTCTTCACGAGCTTCAGCATATCGTCCCAGCTTCACAAGCAGATCTCCCCTGACACTGGGGAGCAGATGATAGTTGGTCAGCGCAGGCTCAGCCGCGAGAGCATCCAGCGCGTGGAGCCCGGCGGCCGGTCCTTCTGCCATCCCGACTGCTACCGCGCGGTTCAGCGCCACGATCGGAGATGGGCTGACCTGAAGCAGGGCGTCATAGAGAAGAACGATCCGCTCCCAGTCGGTCTCCGCTATGGTGTTGGCTCGCGCGTGACAAGCGGCGATCGCCGCCTGTAATGCATAACTCTGCGCCCCGCCACCGAGGTTCTGCGCGCGATGCAGCGCAGCCATTCCTCGCTCGATCTGTGCATGGTCCCACAAAGAACGGTCCTGTTCCGACAAGAGAACGGCTTCTCCTGTTGGTCCGCGACGCGCCGCGGTACGCGACGCCTGCAGCTCCATAAGCGCCAGGAGACCATGGACCTCAGACTCTTCGCGAAGAAGCTCCACCAGCATGCGTCCAAGCCGGAGTGCATCGTCACAGAGTGCTGCCCGCATCCACTCGTCACCCGCAGTCGCTGTATATCCTTCGTTGAAGATCAGATAGACCACGGACAGCACGGATTCAACGCGCTTTCTCAACTCGTCGCCGCGCGGAGTCTCAAAGGGAACATGAGCCTCGGACAGTGTCTTCTTGGCTCGAAAGATGCGTTGGCCTAAAGTCTTCTCCGGAACCAGGAAAGCTCGGGCAATCTCGGCTGTGGTGAGGCCGCAGGCCAGGCGCAGCGTGAGCGCGACGCGCCCCTCGACGGCCAGCACCGGATGGCAGGCGGTAAAGATGAGGCGAAGGACGTCATCGTCGATGACCTGGTCCAGAGCCTGATCCATTGCTTCACCAAGCCGCTGCCGCTGGAATTCCAGGTCTCGCCCGATCTCTTCGTGCTTCCGCTCAAGCATCCGGCCGCGGCGCAGAGAGTCTATGGCGCGCCACTTCGCTGCGGTCATCAGCCACGCCGCAGGTTTTTCCGGAATACCTTCCTCCGGCCATTGTTCAAGAGCTGCAACAAGCGCATCCTGAGCAAGTTCCTCGGCAATGCCGATGTCGCGGGTAACGCGGGCGATCCCGGCGATGAGACGTGTAGACTCGATCTTCCACACCGCCTCAATCGTTCTGTGAATGTCGCTCATGCTTTGGCGGCCGGCGCGTTCGGAAGGTCATTGAAGCCCTCCGCTGCCTTCTGTACGTCTGCGGGGAAATCGACTGTCTCGAAGATTTGGCGTACCTCGATAATCTCGTGGTTGGACATCGGTGCTCGCCTGGCCCATTCGATCGCCTCTTCTCGTGAGCGCACCTGGATGACCCAGTAACCGCCGATGACCTCTTTGGCCTCGGCGAATGGACCATCTGTAATCGTGGCTTTGCCGTCGGTGTAGGCGACGCGCGCTCCGGTGGAAGGGGGCAGCAGCCCATCGAGCGCGAGTAATACGCCCGCTTTTTGAAGGCTTCTGTTGAACTCCATCATCCTGGCCACCGCCTTCGCGTCGGGGACTGTGTCCGCGGCCGCCGTTTCATATCCCTTCGGGATCACCATCATCATGAAACGCATCCATCTCACTCCTCGTCATCGATTCCGGCAGGGTTGCCGTTCTACATATACGTCGAGCGGGCTGCGGCAATTTCTACCACTCAAGCATAAAAGAGAGCTGTGCGGCGGGAGTCCTGCAAGGCCAGCTTCCGTCAAGCGTATCGAGCGTACGGCCATCAGCTAAGGGCGGTTGGCCGATTGCTTGATTTGGTAAGGATAAGGTGCCATTGCGACTGGGATGGCGGGTTCAGGGACCGGCTTCGGGCTACTGTCGCAAACGGCGTTCTCGGCCCCGATCTTGCCTGCTCCGCTGTCTTCACGGAGCTCGCACGATAAACTGAGCGTATCCATCCCCACACCAACTTCCTTTGTCGAGAAGACATGCGATGATTGATGCCGTTCATGGAGATCTTGTGAGCCAGGATTCAAGTCGATTGAGAGCCCTTCCCGTCTCGCCTTTCGCCCTGCTTCTGCTGGCGATCGCATGCTTCTCCAAGGCTTCAACGTGTGCGGCCCAAACGGAGAAACAGCCCGGCGAGTTTCTCGTTAAGACAACCAGCGGTCCACTGCGGGGCGTCGCGCGGCGGGATGGTGGCGCTGAGTTTCTCGGGATTCCCTACGCTGAGCCACCGGTGGGCGATCTGCGCTGGCATGAGCCACTGCCCGTCAAGCCGTGGAGCGGAGTTCTCATGGCCGGCAGCTTCGGCTCTCCCTGCGCACAGCCGCTGATGGCAGAGTGGAACCGGCACGACGCCGAGGCAGGCAAGGAAGATTGCCTCTTTCTCAATGTGGTGACGCCGGTTTGGCCGGCCAGGCAGCCCCTTCCGGTCATGCTCTGGCTTCATGGCGGCGGCAATGAGGGTGGCTCGGCCTCTAACGCATTCTACAATGGCGGAACGCTGGTCAATCACGGCGTCCTACTGGTCACCGTCAACTACCGTCTGGGCATCTTCGGCTTCTTTGCCCATCCCGCATTGAGCGCGGAATCAATTCACCACGGCTCGGGAAACTACGGCCTCATGGATCAGATTCTCGCGCTGCGCTGGGTGCGTGAGAACATCGCGAGCTTTGGCGGCGATCCGAACAACATCACCGTCTTTGGCGAGTCCGCGGGCGCAATCGACACCGGTTTGTTGATGACCTCCAGCCTTTCCAAAGATCTCTTCCAACGCGCCATTGCCGAAAGCGGCACATCGTTCAGTCATGCGCTGGCGCCGCTGGCCGATGCCGAAAAGGCCGGTGAGGCATTTGCCGCCAATCTCAAGTTGGCAACCGGTGCGGAGGGCTTGAGGCAACTGCGTCAACTGACCGCGCAGGAACTGCTGGCATTGAGGTCCCGCCATAGCCCCTACTCGCACTTCGGTCAGAGTATCGACGGCTGGGTCATCGCCCGTCAACCGGCCTCGGTTTTTGCCGCCGGCGAAGAAGCCGCGATTCCCCTGCTGTTCGGCACTACGTCGCGCGAGCTCGGAGCCGCAACCTATCGTACTCCCACGGCCCCGGACGCCTTGCGCAAGACCATCGCGAGTTACTTCGGCGGGCTTGCTCCTCAGGCACTGGCGGCCTACGGGTTGGCCGAGGGCGAGCAGCCAGGCGACGACCCGCTCTACGGCTCACCGGCCGACCAGTGGGCCGCCGATCTTATAATTCGCTGCCCGGCCACGGCCCAGGGAGGCTGGCACAGCGCCGCCCGTCATCCGACCTATGAATACGAACTCGCCCATGCCATTCCCGGCCAGGAGGCACAGGGCGCCGTCCACGGCGCGGATCTGCCGTATGTCTTCGGGTACTTTCCCCATGGGGGTAACATCGCGGGCAGTTTTGCCGATGTGGACATCCAACTCGCCGCCCTGATGGAGAGCTATTGGACCAACTTTGCCAGGACCGGCAACCCCAACTCGGCGGGCCTGCCCGATTGGCCCCAGTTTGGCGCCGAGCGAAAGTTCATTCGATTTCAGCAGGACGGCAAGGTGGTTCCGTTGGCGAGCCTGCGCGACGGCCCATGCGGAGTGTACCGGGCTTCGCTTGCGGCGCGTACGTCATCAAGCCGCAATTGATCGGGTCCTTCAATACTCTGAACTCGGCGCGGCCGCGAGCGAACTTCCACTAAGGCGGACGTGTAATCCCGAACGTGGCGATGCTTCTCTGGTCCCGCAGGCATAGTGTGTCCAGTACGTCGGGCGGCATCCCGCTAGAGCGCTTTTCGAACAAGCGCCAGGTGTGCAATTAACTTCAGAAACTCTGCGCGGACCGATAAGAGACTTATCAAATGTCGTTTAAGGCAAATCGACGATCACATCATTTTTGTCTTGGAGCAATACCGATGAAACTCTCTTTCGGACGCCAATCGGGACTAATCGTAACCATTCTTATGGCCAGCGGGCTTGTGGCCTTTTCACAAATCGCGCGGGTCAGTCGAACCAGCGAAGACCGTATACAGGAGATCAACCAGCAACTCCGCGCGGAGCAGAATGACGAGGCGACGAGAGGCCTGCTAACGGAACGTGCCGGTCTGCTTGCCCGCCTGATGGAACAGAATCCACGCGCGGCGGTGGAGTCGGCGCTGCCCGCGGCGTTGCGGCAGGACCTGGCGAACCGGATGCAAGATGATGGAACCCTGCTGGAGGAACAAGGCGAATGGAGCGGCCCGCTGGTGACCAGCGTGGCGGACGACTTTGCCCACGGCCGCAGCTGGCTGACGCGCGTTATCCGCGTCAAGGGCCAAGCTGTCAGCGTGTATTGGGACTCGCCGCCGGTTGACGGTTGCGCCCCGTCCGCCACCGTGCGCGGGATCAGGCTGGGCCGCCGGATTGCCGTGGCTTCGGGAGAGGTCACTGCGGACACCGCTTCTCCCTGCAGCACCACTGGCGACCAGAAGACGGCTGTGCTGCTGATCAACTACCCATCAACTCCGCTCACTTCCGGCTACACCACGTCGTATGTCAACAACATTTTCTTCGGTCCGGCGCCATCGGTTACGGACTACTGGCGCGAGGCGTCCTATGGAACCACCAGCGCTTCCGGTCAGGTGTTTGGTCCCTTCACGCTCGACGCCGACTACACCTGCGACCAACAGGACGACATTCTCCAGGCCGCTATCCAGGCTGCCGATTCAACTGTGGACTTCACGGCTTATCAGCGCATCTTTCTGATATTGCCCGTCACGGTGGCGGGCGGCTGTGCGTACGACGGTATTGCGCAACTGGGGTGTTCCCTGCTGCAATCCCCCAGCAAAGGAAGCTTCACCGCATCGGCTACGTGGATCGAATCGATCACGATCGGGCCGAATATTTATGGCGCGCTCGGTGGCCTGCTGCAGACGGCAATACACGAAGGCGGTCACAACTTTGGGCTCAGGCATGCCAGCTCTCTCGACTACGACACAGTTCCGGCGGGTGCGCCTGGCACGGATGGAACCCACTCCGAGTACGGCGATCCCTTTTCTTCGATGGGTACAAACCCGGGCCATTTCGCGGCGCCTCACAAGAATATGCTGGGCTGGCTGACCGAGGGGTCCGGCTGGCTTCAAGTGGAATCGGGCGGGAGCTGGACGATTGCGCCCCTCTCTTCCCAGTCATCCGCGGGCCCGTATGCATTGCGGGTCCAGCGCGGCACCGGCAATTCACAGTGGATGTGGGTGGAGTACCGGCAGCCCATGGGCAGTTACGAGCCGTCGATTCTGGAGAACGGGGCGCCACGTAATTTCGGCGGGGCTCTGATTCATTTTGAGGATCCCAGCCAGGCGTCGTGGACCGCCTACACCGAACTGCTCGACTTTCAGCCGGTGCGTCTCCCGAATAACTTCAACACCGCCATCCTGCCGGCAGGCAGCACCTGGTCCGATCCATATTCGAACCTCACCCTCACTATCGGCAGCAGCACGTCATCGGGCCTTCCCGTGACGGTCTCCTATGACAATGGCTGCGCGACACTTTCGTCGGGATCGCAGTCGTATGCACCGCTTGGCGGAACAGGCCAAATCAGCGTGTCGGCTCCTCCCACATGTTCATGGACGGCGGTTGCCGCCGCCGAATGGATCGCCTTTACAGGTGCAACGTCCGGCACCGGCCCGGGCACCGTCAACTACTCGGTAGCCGCAAATACAACTATCGCGGCGCGCTCGTCGTTTATCAGCATTTCGCACCAGACATTTACTATTAACCAGGCAGCGCAGACACAGGGCGGTTCGGTATCGGTCACACCCTCCAGCGGGACCGGCTCGACCCAGACCTTTGCCTTCGTGTTCAGCGACCCGGCATCATGGACCAACCTCACCTGGGGCGAGGTCCTTATCAACCCGGCTCAGGTTAACAGCAACGCCTGCTACATTCACTGGGATGCCGCAAGCAACTCCCTCTCCCTTCGGGACGATGCGGGCGACGCCTGGCTGGGCCCTGTGCCGATTGGCACGAGCGCCACGCTGGGAAACAGCCAGTGCGTGCTGTCTCCCGGAAGCGCTTCTCTAAAGGGCGCGGGAGCCAGCGCCACGCTGAGTCTCACGGTCAACTTCACGAACCGGTATGCCGGCAGTACAAAGAACATTTATATGCAGGCGCAGAGCGTCGCCGCAGCAGCCGGATGGCAGCAAACCGGAACCTGGACCGTGACTTTCCCGTTCACCCCGGTTTCAGTCAGCCCGAGCGCGGGCAGCGGCGTCAGCCAGGTATTTACGTTCACCATGGCCGGTGTTTACAGCGGCGATGAAGTCGACCTCAGTTTTTCTACTTCAACGGCGCTCGGAACCCTGCAGTTCTACGATCACGGGTGCGCGCTGGTTTATGGTTCCATACCTTCCCAAATCTTTCTGTTCGGCGACCTCGCCAGCAACAGTGTCGGAACGAACGGCACTCTCGGCAGTGGGCCGACGCTGCAGAATTCACAATGCACCGTCAACGTCCCAGCCACATCGGCAATGCTGTCGGGCTCCACTCTCACGATGACGATTCCGATCACATTCAGCGCCGCATTCCAGGGCCAGAAAAACGTGTATATTTTCGGGCCGGGAACAGGATGGCCGACCGGCGCCCCGTATACCCGCGTGGGCACATTCACCGTAACTGCGCCACCAGCGCTGAATCTCATCTCGTCCACCAGTTCGGCCGCCTACGGGGCGCCCGTGACCCTGACCGCCACCCTGACCGGCAGTTGCGTCACGCCTACCGGAACGGTGACCTTTGTCGATGGCACGACGCCTTTGGGCGGAATCGCCCTAAACGGGAGCGGCACGGCCGCCTACACAACAAGCGCGCTCGCAGCCGGCTTGCATTCCATTACGGCAAGTTATGGCGGTAGCAGCACGTGTGGATCGGCCACCGCTACGGCGGTAAGCGTTACGGTGACACAGGCGGCGCAGACGATTAGCTTTGCGCCCCTGTCTTCGGCTCTGACCTTTGGGGCCAGCCCGCTCACCTTGTCGGCGAGCGCGAGCTCCGGACTGCCGCTGACTTTCAGCGTCACGGGTCCGGCAACGGTCAACGGCACCATCCTGACCATAACGGGTGCGGGATCCGTGGTGGTGACTGCGAATCAGGCCGGCAACGGCAACTATGCGGCCGCTTCGCCGGTGTCGCAGACCATCGCAGTCAGCAAGGCCACTCCGGCAATCGGCCTGACATCTTCCGCCAGCGGCGCCACCGTCACCCTGACGGCAACGGCGACCGGTAGCGGCGTCGCGCCCACCGGCCAGGTGACTTTCCTGAACGGCACAACGCAACTGGGCACCGGCACATTGAACAGCGGCGGCGCGGCCAGCCTTGTCATCACGCTTCCTGTGGGCCAGAACAGCGTCACCGTGAGTTACGCGGGCGACAGCAACTATGTGGCAGCAACCTCGCCCGTGGTCAGCGTCACCGTGAACAAAACGCCGCAGACCATCACCTTCAAGCAGCCCTCCTCGCCGGTGACGTATGGGGCCAGCCCGCTCACCTTGTCGGCGAGCGCGAGCTCCGGACTGCCGGTGACTTTCAGCGTCACGGGTCCGGCAACGGTCAACGGCACCACGCTGACCATTACAGGTGCAGGATCCGTAGTGGTGACTGCCAATCAGGTTGGCAACGGTACCTACGCATCGGCTCCGGCAGTTTCGCAGACTATCGCGGTCGCCAAAGCCACATTGACGGTGATCGCGACCAATGCTTCGGTCACCTACGACGCGCCGCTGCCAAAGCTGGCCTACACCACGACTGGATACGTGCATGGGGACAGTTCTGCGGTGCTTAGCGGTTCGCCCGTGGAGACGACAACAGCCAAACAGGGTTCGGCGCCAGGAAGCTATCCGATCACAATTGCTCAGGGGACGCTGGCGGCAACCAACTACAACTTCCAGTTCAACAGCGGCACTCTCACAGTTACGCCACTGGGAACAACAGCCACGCCAGCCTTCACTCCCTTGCCCGGCACCTACACCTCTTCACGGTCTGTAACCATCACAGACGCGACCAAGGGCGTAACCATCTATTACACCACTAACGGAACTACGCCGACTACTTCCTCAAAGGTCTACCAGGCCGCGATCCAGGTATCGGCTAGCGAAACGATAGAAGCCATAGCGGTGGCTGCCGGCTACTCGCAGTCAGCGACAGGTGTGGCCGCTTACGTCATTAAATAGAGACGGCTCTGTTTGCCGGGCTCAGGCCAGGTCGTAGCGATCGAGGTTCATCACCTTGTTCCACGCCGCCACGAAGTCCTTCACGAACGCCTCCTTCGAGTCCTCGCATGCATAGACTTCCGCGAGGGCTCGGAGCTGGGAGTTGGAACCGAAGACGAGATCGACGACGGTGCCCGTCCACTTGAGTTCACCAGTCGCCCGATCGCGTCCCTCCAACACGCCTTCGGATGTGGCGGACTTCTGCCACGCCGTCTTCATGTCAAGCAGGTTAACGAAGAAATCGTTCGTCAGCGTCCCGGGCCGCTTGGTGAAGACGCCGTGCTTGGACTGCCCGAAGTTTGCATCCAAGGCGCGCAGGCCACCAATCAAAACGGTCATCTCGGGAGCGGTCAGGGTCAGCAGGTTCGCCCGATCCAACAGCAGCTCAGCCGCCGATCCCTCATGTCCCTTCCGGAGATAGTTGCGGAACCCGTCCGCAGCCGGCTCCAGTACGGCGAACGAATGCACATCGGTCTGCTCCTGCGACGCGTCCGTGCGCCCCGGCGAGAAGGGAACTTTCACGTCGTGCCCGGCTTTTTTCGCAGCTGCCTCGACGGCTGCGCAGCCGCCCAGAACGATCAAGTCGGCAAGCGAAACCTTCTTCCGGCCGGACTGCGCGCCGTTGAAATCCTTCTGTATCGCTTCCAGCTTCGGAAGGACCTTCGCCAGTTCGGCTGGCTGGTTGACTTCCCAATCTTTTTGCGGCGCGAGGCGAATGCGCGCCCCGTTAGCCCCGCCGCGCTTGTCACTGCCGCGGAATGTTGCAGCCGACGCCCAGGCTGTCGTGACCAGTTGGGAGACGGATAACCCGGATGCGAGGATCTTGGCCTTCAGAGCGGCAATGTCCTGCTCCCCGATCAATTCATGATCCACAGCCGGGACGGGGTCCTGCCACAGCAGCGTCTCTTTCGGAACAAGAGGACCAAGGTACCGCGAACGAGGTCCCATGTCGCGGTGCGTCAGCTTGAACCAGGCCCTGGCGAACGCGTCCGCGAACTGATCCGGATTCTCGTAGAAGCGCCTGGAAATCTTTTCGTAAACCGGGTCCAGCCGCAAGGCGAGGTCGGTAGTCAGCATGGTTGGGGCGCGACGCTTTGACGGGTCATGCGCATCCGGCACCGTACCGGCGCCCGCGCCATTCTTCGGTTGCCATTGATGCGCGCCGGCCGGGCTCTTCGTCAGCTCCCATTCATAGCCGAACAGGTTCGAGAAGAAGTTGTTGCTCCACTTCGTTGGTGTCGTGGTCCAGATAACTTCCAGACCGCTGCCAATCGCGTCGTCCCCTTTGCCGCTGCCAAAGCTGTTTTTCCAGCCGAGGCCTTGCTCCTCAATGCCGGCGGCTTCGGGTTCGGGACCGACATACTTGTTTGGGTCGGCAGCGCCGTGGGTTTTGCCGAAGGTGTGACCGCCGGCAATCAGGGCGACCGTTTCTTCGTCGTTCATGGCCATGCGTGCGAAGGTCTCCCTGATATCGCGTGCGGCGGCGATTGGATCGGGATTTCCATCGGGCCCTTCCGGATTCACATAGATCAGGCCCATCTGAACGGCGGCGAGAGGATTGGCGAGGTCACGGTCGCCGCTGTAGCGCTCATCCGCCAGCCACTTGCCCTCGGGCCCCCAATAAATGTCTTCTTCGGGTTCCCAGATGTCCGGGCGCCCGCCGCCGAAACCGAAGGTTTTGAATCCCATCGACTCCAGCGCGACGTTACCGGTAAGAATCATCAGGTCGGCCCACGAAATTTTCCGGCCGTATTTCTGCTTGATCGGCCATAGTAATCGGCGCGCCTTGTCGAGGTTCACGTTATCCGGCCAACTGTTGAGGGGCGCGAATCGCTGTGCTCCGGAACCCGCGCCGCCTCGGCCATCGGCGATACGGTACGTGCCTGCGCTGTGCCACGCCATACGGATGAACAACGGCCCATAGTGGCCAAAGTCGGCGGGCCACCAGTCCTGCGATTCCGTCATCAGGGCATGGAGGTC
>Ga0326727_10016382_pt1 | contig 15656 bp, 13 predicted proteins | sample MB2enrmetagenome_FD_207643 | JGI IMG/M metagenome (GOLD analysis project Ga0326727, IMG submission 207643) | Lab enriched peat soil microbial communities from McLean, Ithaca, NY, United States - MB29MY | ecosystem: Environmental > Terrestrial > Soil > Wetlands > Peat | place: USA: New York... | reverse complement strand
TAGATTGCAAGCGTGGGATTAGAAGGGCCTCTCTGGCGGGCCTCATATGTTTGGTGGACGTGGCCGGGATCGAACCGGCGACCCCCTGCTTGCAAAGCGGAAAAACAAAATCTATCTTATTGGTTCGCTTGGTTTTGTTCTGTGTCCTAGTACCCGGTTTTCGACCTAATTTGGCAGCTATCGGACCCAAGTTGGACCCAAATCTGACACCCTGCCGGACACCCTGCCTGATAGCGAATGGTCATGGACTGGATTTAGAGTATTCGGACTCAGATTGCGCATGACAGGTTTGACACCTTGCTCGACACCCTGCCCAGCGACCTGCTTTTGACCAAGGATGTGGATTTGATTCGCAGTACTTGGACCCAAGTTTCTTGCACGTGGCGCTCAGATTGTTGCCCACTCTCCAAGCAGCTCTCGATAAGCACCTGAAAGACGCTTTAGGACTTTCTCTGATTCCCTGTAGCTGACGGGTCTCGTAAACTTCCCCGACTTTCCGTGTCTTGCATGCGCGAGACTCGCTTGAACTCGCAGGCCATGGCAGTCGCCAAAAACGGCACAGCCATGTGTAAGGACGTTCTTCAGGCTGTTGTTATTCAGCCAGTTCCCGAGATCTGGAAACCGCTTCTTACCTGCAGCAGACCGGAAAGGCTTCTTCAGCTTCGGATGTCTGGTTGAGAAACGTTGCAAGAGCAGATCATTGAAGCTGTCCACGGCAGTTATGAGGACTGTAGGATTTCCATTCCAGTGGCCTCGAATCTCTATGCAACGCCGCTGGGCTTCACTGTGTGCCCGCTTGCCCAAGGACTTTTCCCAGTCTAGTGTCACAACCAATCGGAAGAGGTCTTTCATAAATCCTATAAGCAAACTTGGTTTCTTTGCTGAAACAGGAAGCCCTACGTATTTCAGGAGAACTGCTCCCGGTGGTTTAGGATTTCGCGGTATGAGTTTCAGGTCGGCCAGCATTAAGTATGTGCAGTATCTAGCCAAATCAGGATCATCACTGCCAAGTGCGAATGCGCGTATCGCGGGGCTCAAATCTCTTGCAGACATGCTAGCGTGCGCTTTATCAAAGGCAAGATGGTGAATCAAGAGCCCCGCAGTAATCGCTGATGATTCCCGCATCAGCACAGCAACGGCCACACTCTTGCCCATTCGCTTATATGCGTAAAGCTTTGTGGGGAAATCGAGCAACAGTGATTCTTCTTCCGAGCGGGCCATAAGTCGAGTGACAAGCGACTTGTATTTTGTCGGCTCTGGCTTTGGACTGCACCTGTCAAGAGCCAGGACTACGTCCCCGGCTGCAGCGTCGAAAACCGGGTCGCCTTTGAGAGCTTGGTGGAGTATCTCTGCACACTTAGTGCTCCGAGAGAAATTCGACGCATATCGGCTTAATACACCACTCAAGTCCGGACGAGTTTCGAACAGTGGTCGAACTAACCGCAGGATCTTCATGGAAGGGGGAAGCCGGTTTAGCGCAAATTTGAAGTATGTTTCATCATCAACAACTATTTGTCCGCGACGCCGCCTCAGGGCCTTCTTGAACAGTTTTTCCAAGCGCTTCCAAGTAGCTCTGGATACAGACCTTGGAGGCCGAGACGATGTCTGCCCAGCAATGCTACTTGGAACGTCTTTCAGTTCAGCGTCAATGTCATCGACCTTTCTGATGTCGATCTTTTGGGCTTGTGGAACAAGGCCCAGAACCTTAGATCGGAGGTCGAGTCGCACGAGAGCACGGCGAACCGACGAAAATGTTTTCCCGAGGAGCTTCACATCATCAACGTATCTTAAGTACTTCACTCGACCATACTTCCCCTTGTCAAATTCATGCAGAAAGATTTCTGCGAGAAAAGCTGAAGCTTCAGGCCCTTGTGGTATACCGTGGCCACGGCTGTATATGTTTGGGTTTCCTTTCGTCCAACATCCGAGGCAAGCAAGAAGAAGATCGAGTAGTTCTCCACTCTTCACACGTGCTGCCAATACCGTACGAAGTACCTTGTGATCGATTAAGTCAAAAAACGACACAAGGTCAAAGTCAGCCAAGATCTCGTTGCCGTTCAGAAAGGCCCGCTTGATCGCTCTGTTGTAGGTCTTGTAGGAGTTCTTCCAAGACCGATAGAAGAACTTGCTATTGCGCCCAGCATAGAGCGCACCGAATGCCTTCACCTCATAGTGTGGTCGAAGAGTCACGTGAAACCGATTTGCAATCGTATTGACAATCGCTTGATAGACCACCTGATCGTTCAGACAAAGGAGAGTGATTGGGCGTAGGACACGGCTTGTTTTCGGAAAGTAGATAGTCGTGGCGGGAGATGGTTGGTAAGTGCCACGTCTGAGCTCTGCCATCAAATCAGCGAGAATTGCCGGATGGGCAAACTGATACGGGGGATAGAAGTGGGAAAAGAAACGCTTGTATTGGATATTCGAGCCGCGCCGGATTCTCTCCCAAGCAAGTTGGAAGTTGCCATCGCTTAAGAACTCCTTTGGATACCGTGCAGGCATTCTACGTTTCTAACTGCCTCAGGTTGCAAACCAAGGCAAGGCATTCATGGCTCGTCCGGACCCCGATCCTTGTTCTACTCTGCCTGAAAGATTCAGCGCGAAGTGTGCCGTTAGTCAAATAATAAACAGAGTTGAGCCGCGCCACAGTTATCATTAGACTTACATCAGTACGACGTTCGAAGGGGTCCGATTCAGCTATAAGCTCCGAGGCACCGAACTGATATGCTTTTGACGATTTCATATTCTCGGAATCCGGCGACGGACTTGGGCTATCTGCTTCACAAGAGCCCGTTCCGCGTCCATTCGTTCGAGCAGGTCTTCGGGAAAGCATACGTCTTCTACCCAGAAACCACGCCCGAACGCTGCACCGCTGCGCTGCTACTGGAGATTGATCCTATCGGTCTAGTCCGCAATCGGCGCGGTCCAAGTGGCGAGGCGCACGCTTTGGAGGAATACGTCAACGACAGGGCCTACGCGGCCTCGTCCTTCCTGAGCGTTGCCATTGCCCGTACCTTCGGTACGGCCATGACTGGAAGGAGCAAAGAACGTCAGGAACTGGCTGACACACCGCTCCCGCTGGAAGTGCGGATCACTGTGCTGCCGTGTCGTGGTGGGGAGAATTTGCTCCGTCGCCTATTCGAACCATTGGGCTACGAAGTCGCGGCAACACGCCATCCCCTCGACGAAAGATTCCCTGAGTGGGGAGAGAGCACGTATTTCACCGTCACGCTCAAGGCTACGACGCTACTGAAAGATCTGCTTACGCATCTTTACGTTCTCATTCCCGTTCTGGACGACGACAAGCACTACTGGGTTGGCGACGCGGAAGTGGAGAAACTCCTCCGCCATGGCGAGGGCTGGCTCCGCGAACATCCCGAGCGTGAGCTGATTACCAATCGCTACCTGAAACATCAGAGGCGACTGGCCCGCGAAGCGTTGAGCCGACTCATTGGAGACGAAGAGCCAGCGGCCGACGAAGTAGCCGAAACTCACGCGCGCGAAGAAGAAGCCATTGAGAAACCAATTAGTCTCGCCGAACAGCGCACGGGAGCCGTCATAGCAGCGCTTCACAGCAGCAGCGCGAAGCGTGTTCTCGACCTTGGTTGCGGCGAGGGCCGGCTTCTACGCGAGCTTCTGAAAGACAAAGCGTTTACTGAAATCGTCGGCATGGATGTGTCGCACCGCGCGCTAGAGATTGCCTCGCAAAAACTGCGTCTCGAGGATTTGCCGACGATGCAGAAGAACCGCATTCGCTTAATTCACGGATCTCTGACTTATCGTGATAAACGCCTCGCCGGTTATGACGCTGCAACCGTTGTGGAGGTCATCGAGCATCAAGACCCGCTGCGACTCGCGGCGTTCGAGCGAGTTCTCTTTGAATTCGCGCGCCCGCAAACTGCGGTGGTGACGACACCAAACGTCGAATACAACGTGAAATTCGAGACTTTGCCTGCCGGCAAGATGCGGCACAAGGACCATCGCTTCGAATGGACCCGCGCCGAATTTCAATCCTGGGCTAATGCCATCGCCGGGCGATTCGGCTACTCGGTCCGTTTCTTGCCGGTAGGACCCGAAGACCCAATCGTGGGCAGCCCAACACAGATGGGTATTTTCACTCGTCAATGAAGCTGACAATTCCAGAACTCGCAGTCGTCGCTCTTATTGGTCCTTCGGGGTCGGGTAAGTCGAGTTTTGCCCGGAAGCATTTTCGCCCGACCGAGATTCTTTCTTCGGACTTCTGCCGTGGTCTCGTATCCGACGACGAGAATAGCCAAGCAGCCACGAATGACGCCTTTGAGGTTCTGCACTTCATCGCTTCCAAACGACTGACGGCTGGCAAGCTAGTAGTGATCGATGCCACAAACGTCCAAGGAGAAGCCCGCAAGCCGATCATTGCTCTGGCTCGGCAGTTCCACTGTATCCCTGTCGCGATTGTCTTCGACTTGCCTGAAAAGCTATGCCACGAGCGAAACCGCAATCGGCCAGAACGAGATTTCGGCCCGCACGTCGTCCGCCAGCAATCGCAACAATTGCGCCGATCTCTACGCAACCTCCAACGTGAAGGTTTTCGTAGAGTCCATGTATTGCATTCACCGGAGGAGGTTGACGCGGCGGAAATCGTGCGTGAGCCGCTGTGGAACAACCTGAAGCATGAGCACGGCCCTTTCGACATCGTCGGCGATGTCCACGGCTGCTTCGATGAGCTCGTCGAGCTGCTAACGCAACTTGGGTGTTCCGTCGAGAAGCAACCCAACAGTGCTGGTTCTCTTGCCTACTCTGTGAAACCTCCGGAGGGCCGCAAGATCGTTTTTCTCGGTGACCTTGTAGATCGTGGCCCGAAGATTCCAGAGGTGCTCCGCCTAGTGATGAGCATGGTCCAAGCCGGAACAGCCCTTTGTGTTCCGGGCAACCACGATGTCAAGCTAATGCGCAAAATCCGCGGCAAAGACGTACAGATCACGCACGGGCTTGCTGACTCTCTGCAACAACTGGACAAGGAATCGCCGGAATTCCGCGCTCAGGTCTCGGATTTCCTCGATGAGCTTGTCAGCCACTATGTCTTGGATGAGGGAAAACTCGTCGTCGCTCACGCCGGCATGAAGGAAGAGATGCAAGGTCGTGGTTCAGGAAAGGTTCGAGATTTTGCGCTCTATGGCGAGACGACGGGCGAGACTGACGAATTCGGCCTTCCTGTTCGCTACAACTGGGCTGCGGAGTATCGCGGCAGGGCAATGGTGGTCTATGGCCACACACCTGTGCCCCAGCCCGATTGGTTGAATCGAACGATTAACATCGATACCGGCTGCGTTTTCGGTGGTAGCCTAACAGCACTGCGATATCCAGAGAAGGAACTTGTCTCCATCGCCGCGCGTGCCACTTATGCCCAGCCCGTCAGACCGCTCGCTGCGGCCCCTGAATCCTCGCCCTCGCTCACCTCTCAGCAGGTTTATGACGATTTGCTCGATATCGACGATGTGATCGGAAAGCGAATTGTCACGACTCGCCTTCACCACAATGTCACCGTTCGGGAGGAGAACGCGCTGGCCGCTCTTGAAGTCATGAGCCGGTTTGCTGCGAATCCGAAGTGGCTGATCTACTTGCCGCCCACGATGTCGCCCACGGAGACGACCGCAAAGCCCGAACTTCTCGAACATCCGGCAGAAGCCTTTTCCTACTTCCGTCGGGAAGGCATTCCGCGCGTTGTTTGCGAAGAAAAGCACATGGGCTCCCGCGCCGTCGTGATCGTCTGCCGAGATGAAGATGCCGCCCGACGGCGGTTCGGTGTTGTCGGAGAAGGCACTGGGATTTGCTACACGCGCACGGGCAGACGATTCTTCGATGACGCAAAGATCGACCGGGAGTTTCTTGAAAAAGTGCGTCGGGCCGTCGACGCAGCAGGGTTTTGGGACCAGTTTCAGACGGATTGGATTTGTCTCGACGCCGAATTGATGCCCTGGTCGGCAAAGGCTCAGGAACTCCTGCGGCAGCAGTACGCTGCCGTGGGCGCAGCAGCAAAGGCGTCGCTTGCCGAGACAGTCGCATCGTTGGAGCAGCTTGGGTCAAAGAATGGTGATGCCCTGCCTCTTATCGAGCGCTACAAGAAACGGCTCGAAGCCGCGAATCTTTACGTAGATTCCTATCGGCGCTACTGCTGGCAGGTTCAGTCGGTGAGCGACTTGAAGCTCGCACCGTTTCACCTGCTTGCTACTGAGGGCCAAGTTCATACCCAGCGCGATCACGTCTGGCACATGGAGACGCTCGCGGCTGTCTGCAAAGCAAGCGATGGTCTCTTGCTCGCCACGCCTTACCGACAGGTTGACGTAACCGAAACAGCCAGCGTCGAAGATGCCACGCGGTGGTGGGAAGAGCTAACGGGCCGTGGTGGTGAGGGCATGGTGGTCAAGCCGCTTGAATTCATCATGCGCGGACGTCGCGGCTTGACGCAGCCCGCCGTCAAATGCCGCGGGCCTGAGTACCTAAGAATTATCTATGGGCCCGAGTACTTGCTGCCCGAGAACTTGGAGCGCCTCCGCAGTCGTTCGGTTTCCACCAAGCGTTCGTTGGCACTGCGTGAATTCGCTCTCGGCATCGAAGCCCTGGAACGCTTCATTCGCCAGGAACCGCTCCGCCGCGTCCACGAGTGCGTTTTTGGTGTCCTCGCCCTCGAGAGCGAGCCCGTTGATCCTCGACTGTAGGATGCTGCCTTGCGTCCGATTCGGGGCGGGGTAATTGATATCCTCATTGCCGGAGGTTGCGCCTTGCCTCGATCATTGGATTCATCTGATTTCCGGGGCGTCCGAGTCGTGCTTAAACCATCCGATTTTGCAATAGGTGATGACATACCAGAACCACCGCCATCTGACCTCATAGACAAAACGATTTGGTTTAGCATCATGACGCTTCCAGACGATGTAGCGATTCGAACTTCCAGCTACCACGGTACGGCGCTCGAGAAGTTGCATGATGTTTGGGGTGCGCTTGTACAAACTGTGGCGATCGATGACCAGGATGCGCTTGACGCAGCGTTGTTGGACGCTGCAGACGATTTCCAGGGAGCAGTGTTTAATGCCCTCTGTGGTTTCTACAGGCTTTCTTTCACATCGCTGCGAAGTGTAGTCGAGCTGATTACTATAGGCACCGAGGCTCAGATTACGGGAAACCTTTCCAATTTTGAGAAGTGGCGCGCGGGACAGTTGATCACCACTTTCGACACCGCCTGTTCTGGGATCAATCGGTCGAGCCGACTGCAAACATTGAGGGCCCATTTACGTACGAAACTGTCGGACAGCGTCTTTGACCCTAAACAACCGACTCAAACTGGCGGGTGGGCGAGGCGATTGTATTCTGAGCTAAGCAACTACTCTCATTCTCGACCAGGGCATACGGATGCAGACGCGCGCCAAAGCAATGGCCCGATCTATGTTCCGAAGACCTTTGTTCAAACCGTAAGAATGCACATCGAAGTAGCGGCGTTCGCGTTCATCATGGTTAAGCTCGCTCGCCCTAGCCTCGCTTTGCCAGCTGGTGCTGAAGAGCTGTATCTACCAGGCCACCCGGCTGTGCCGGAGATCACACGTGAAGCTTGGGGCCAACTTCAATAGCCTGGGATTCGCATTGAACTCCCAAGATTGAATGCAATGAATACATCGGACCGCCTAATCGAAGTTGCACAGTTCTATCATCGAGAGGCACGGAGATGCTCACGTATTCACGCTTATCTCGCCGCGTCCATCATGCAAGCATCCGCGCTAGAGGCGTCTTTACAGGCAATGTGTTTTCTCTACCCAGAGCATGTTAAGAAAACGACGAGCCACCGGCGGAAGCGATTCCGTCGCGGACGGAATCGAGCTTTAGAATTCACACTCAACGAACTCATTAAGATTGCTTCCGAACTCGGTTGGTTTCCGCCCACAACCATTACGTTGGGGACAAAGAAGACAAATCTCACGGAACTCGCACATCAAGTTCGAGAGATTCGAAACCTGGTGCATCCAGGAAAATGGGCGCGTGAGCATTCCAGGACGACGAAGATCAACAAGCAATTGTACGAGTCTGTCTTCGAAGTATTCGACGTTGCGACATCGTGGTTGCTACATCGAGTTGAAAGAAGCCTCTTGAGACACATGAGGCGCGAAGGCGTAGTCTGAACTCAACGTCTTGCCGCGGCATTAGGGGCAGAAAGGATGCCCCATCCTACTTCTACTAGCTAACGAAACTAAAAGGGTATATAGTTTCGTTGCGAAATCTCTAACGAAACGATGGTTTTGTGATGCCAGCACCAACCAAACCCAACAACCGCCTTGGGACTTATGTCCTCAAGTCCTTCAAGGACGAGTCTTTCCGGGCCTACGTGCCCCAGCCACTGCCGCCAGACCCGCCGCTGGCCCTCCAGCCACTCTTGCCCCTACTTGAGCAGGCAAACCAGGCACTTGGCCGCTTGGACGGACTCGCATCCATTCTGCCCGATCCGTCGCTGTTCATTTACCTCTACGTCCGCAAAGAAGCGGTGTTGTCCTCACAGATCGAGGGCACGCAATCGTCGTTTTCTGACCTGATGTTGTTCGAAAGTGCCGAAGCCCCAGGCGTCCCGCTGGAAGACGTTCAGGAAGTTTCAAATTACGTGGCCGCGATGAACCATGGGCTGCGGAGGCTCCGTGGAGATTTTCCGTTCTCTCTCCGCTTGATACGCGAAATCCACAAGATTCTCTTGTCCAAAGGGCGCGGCAGCAAGAAGCGTCCTGGCGAATTCCGCGAGACCCAAAACTGGATTGGAGGCACGCGGCCCGGCAACGCGGCATTTGTTCCGCCACCGCCTGAGAAGGTCATGGAGTGCATGGGCGCGCTCGAAGAGTTCCTGCATCGGGAGCACGAAGACCTGCCGATTCTGATCAAGGCCGCCCTCGTACATGTGCAATTCGAAACCATTCACCCGTTTCTGGACGGAAACGGACGACTGGGGCGCTTGCTGATTACGTTCTTGCTGTGCGTCGCCGGAGCTATCCGCGAACCCATTCTCTACCTCAGCCTCTATCTCAAGACGAAACGCCGGGAATACTATGAACTGCTTGACCGCGTCCGCACCCAGGGAGATTGGGAAAGTTGGCTCGAATTCTTTCTAACAGGCGTTAAAGAGACTGCCCAGCAGGCCGCCGATACATCGAGAGAGATACTCACGCTGATCGAAAAGGACCGCCGCAAGATCGAGCAGCTTGGCCGACCGGCTGCGTCAGTTCTGCGCGTTCACCTGCACCTTCAGCGCAAGCCCATCATCACGATCCCCGCGACAGCCGAACAACTCTCTCTCTCCGCTCCCACTGTGGCGAAGGCCTTGCAGCACATGGTGAAGCTTGGCATGGTCCGTGAGACCACCGGCAAACAGCGCCATCGCCTCTTCACGTATCACCGTTATTTGGACATCCTTAACCAGGGCACCGAACTGCCCAAGAGGAGCCGTTGACCTCGCTCAAATAGGCTTTCGGACTTCGCTTCTCTCCAAAGGCTTGTAGTGCATTCGATGCCCTTAGGAGTTCAGCATGCCAAGTAGGAAGGAACAACCAACGACGATTTACGAGATCAAGATCACCCTCAACGGGTCGAAACCTGCAATTTGGCGGCTCATCCAGGTCTCTGCCGAGAGTACGCTCTTCAAGGTGCACAGGATCATCCAGGAGGCGATGGGCTGGACGGATTCGCACTTGCACCAGTTTGTGATCGGCAACGACACGTACAAGATCCGCGACCCGTATGCGGATTTTGGCATGGATGGTTCCTCCAAAAACGAGAGAACCCACAAGCTGCGTCAGGTCGTCCCCGGCGACGGATTTCGCTTTCGGTATGATTACGATTTCGGTGACAACTGGAAGCACACCCTTGTTGTTGAGAAGGTTCTCGCGCCGGAGAGTGGTGCGAAGTATCCGCGCTGCGTGGCCGGTGCTCGCGCGTGCCCGCCCGAAGACGTAGGGGGCGTCCACGGCTACGGGGAATTCTTAGAAGCGCTTCACGATCCGAACCACCCGCAGCACGAAGAGATGTCCCAGTGGATCGGTAGGAGATTTGAACCCGAAGCTTTCGATCTGGCCATGACCAACCAAATTCTCCGGCAACTATTCCCCTGATTCCACGGTCACGCCACAGGGGTTAACACTGTGGGTCATCAGTAGTATTACCACATGTGTGGTGGACATAGACCACATGCGAAGCGCGGCCCGGCTCGATTTGCAGGGGGCGAATCGACTGAATTATTGATGCCTCCAATCTAGGAGATCCACGTTCCGGCGCGGCCAATGATGTGCCAAGCTCCCGTTTCCTTTGACAGATACAGATAGGTTCCTCCTCCACAGAGGCCGCAGTAGGTCAACTGGGCGTATACGACAGCATGTCTTCCACTACGGTCGAACCCGACACGGGAAAGCGTAATCACCCCCCAACTCCCTCGTAGAAGCCCGTTGAGTTCATCGACCTTCCGAGATTCCACGTGGCTGGGAGCGTAGACCGCGTCGAGGTCCTTTTGGTCAACCATCGTAAAGGGGTGTGGAAGACGGAACTTCGGTGGGATGTGGAACCGAAATAGGTTTTTTGCTGAGTAGCTGGCTCTGGCGCTGAGTGGCAAACCCAATCTGTTGGAGTGGAAACTGGAAATGCCAATACGACCCATGGGCTGCGTCGTGTTTAGGATCACGTAGTACGACACGTCATCCCCGCTGAAGGCCTCGCGAACCGTTGCTTCATAGACTGCATATTCCTCGGTATCCCAGGGGAAAAAAAACGCAGCGAGACATCCGACCAATGTAATCAAGCCGAAGATAAGGGGCAGTCGGTACCATTTCCTCTCGGCCATCATTCCGTTTGACACCGATCCCCCCGAAAGGTTCCCACCAGGCGTTCCATTTTTGTTAAGAAAGTGCTGCCGAATACCGTACAACACCATACACAACCCTGCGACATGATCACAAGCCAGCTACTATCCTGCAAAATCCGTCAACGTAGCTCTCAAATTATTTTCATCCCTCGTGAAACCTTTGGCCCCTTTCATACGTCTACACAACGGATGAGGTGAGTTTCTCAGTCATGCGCACCTAAAAATCCGCCTCTCAGCTCCACCGAGCCAACTAGGACCCAGGCAAGGAAAGTAATCGTGAGCAACAGATCGACACGGGCTCACGCCTTCACTGGGCTGAGGCGTTCGGCACCCGAGTAAACGAAATTGAGAGCCGGTACTCGCGCAAAGACTCCCTCCACTGTTGGGCGGCAATACCCAGACGAGCGTTGCCGCCCCTAACTTTGGTAACGGAGCGATTCACGCGTGTCCCGAGCTTATCGGCCTGCCGACTTTGAGGCGCTTCTTCGAAAGCATTCCGATACCTCTCTGCCTCGACAATCTGAGCAAACAGACCGCGCTCAGGTAGACCGCGGCTCGCGCGGAAGCTCGCATGCCGAGCGCCAGAGTCGAGATCCGAAAACGCCTGACAGAGGCAATTCCGATCGTTTCCGCACCACCTACCGCGACCGCAATCGGGAGTATTCGCTTCGCGAGTCGGAAGTTCAGACCCTCATCGAGCTAGGTAAGTTTCGTGTGATTCCAGCCGACGACCTCGCCCGACTAGGTTATAGAGGCGACCGCTCTCGGACGGAGAACGATATTCAGAATCTTCGCCACCAGAGGCTCATCGAACAGCGCAGCATCGAAGGCCACTCTTCCTACTCGACCAGGGTCCTGACACTCACGAAGGCCGGCCATCGACTTCTTTCCCAATCGCAACTCGTTCCCGAACGACAAGCGATTTACCACGGCTTCGTCAAGCCCAAGGAAGCCCGTCACGATGCAGACCTCTACCGGCTCTACCACAAGGTAGCCGATGAAGTTGACCGCTCTGGCGGTAAGGTTCGTCGCGTTGTCCTCGACTACGAACTCAAGCAGGAGCTGTACAGTAAGCTCGCTCGGATCGATCCCAACAAAGACCTCGCCTACGAGCGCATCCGGGTCGCAAACGAACACGACCTCAAAGTTGTGAACGGCAAGATTCCTGTCCCCGACCTTCGCATCGAGTACGAGGACGAGTGCAGAGAAGTCCGTCGCCTTGACCTCGAAATCGCCACGCGTGATTACCGCCCTCAGGGACTCGCCGAAAAGGCGAAGGCCGGATTCCATCTGTTCGCCCGCCAGCAAGACCATCCCAAACTGCGGCGCGTTCTGGACAGCCAGGAAATCTCAGCGAGGATCTTCTCCCTATGAATATCCCCCGCATGTACACCATCGCTCTGGGTTCGTTCGGCTACACCGAGGATGAGGCCCGCTTTCTCTACTTTGTCGCCACCCATTCGGGCTATTTCACCTGCCAGCAGTTCCTCCGTTTCATCAAGGGAATGCCCGGAAAGCGTAGCCTGAGTTTCGTCACAAAGCTTCTCGAACAGGGCCACGCTTCCGCTCGGCCCTGTTTGCGGAACGGCAAGGTTTACCATCTCTTCGCACGCAATCTGTACGACGCCATCGGCAAGGACAACATCCGCTTCCGGCGCAAACATTCGACCGAATACATCCGCACCAGGCTCGCCGCCCTCGATTTCGTTTTGGGGAGGCTCGATTGCACGTTCATTGAATCTGAGGCCGAAAAGGTCCGGCTTTTCACCGAGCAGTGCGGCATCGACAAGAAGTATCTGCCTGCCAAACGTTATGCTGGAGCCGTCCGCGAACGGTTCACCGACCGCTATTTCGTTGACAAGTTCCCCATGTTCTTCCCGCCGAATCCCTCTTCTCCCCCTGTGGTCTCCTTCAGTTTCGTGGACCCGGGGCTTGAGAGCCTAGCGAGTTTCGAAACCCACCTCCAGGTGTACTTTCCCCTTTTCTGCCAGCTTTCGGACGTGAGATTTCACTACATCGCGACGCGAGACACTCACCAGAACAAAGCCAAGGAGCTATTCATGGGCCGCTTCCAACGCCATTGGAACCCCGATAGCCCTGGCGGAGTCGTGGACTATTTCTGCCTCCGAAAGCGCGTAGAAGCGGGAGAAGCTCACAAACTCTCGACCGCCGATCTCATTACGCACGCTGAGGCAAAAGCCAAGTTCAACCACGCCAGCATCGAGGATCTTTACCAGAGATGGCGGTCCGGCCAAGTGAGCTTCGATCACGTCCGCAAGGAATACCAGGGTCTCCTAAGGCCCGAAAAGGTGGCGTTCATCTTCTCTCCCGTGAATGGTCAGGTGGCCTTATTCGAACGGCATCCAAAGACGTTGGTGAAAACTACCTGGAAAAGTGCAAGCCCGGGGCATCTCACGGGAGATTTCACCCCCCGCGTCACCGCCGCCGAAACGTAAGCAGCGGGGGAGACAGCAGATGGACCAGCAAGATCAGGTGAACCGATCCGCGGCCAAAACACGATCAGAGGCGGGAGCGACCCCACCGTGCCGCGAAATCGCGGCCCCGGTCCCTTCGGGCTCCGGGGGTCGCTCCCGCCTCTTGCTGCTCAGAATCGCAGCTCGTGTTTGGCCGCGTGTAGGTGACCGAGCAGCGAGTTTGTCAGACACGATGTCTGACAATTTGTATGCAGAAAGGAGAAGAGTACTTGCCACTTCTGAAAGCACAACCCAAACAACCCAAATCAGCCACCATTCAAATCCGTGTCGAGGAAGATGTGAAACTCAGGCTCGACAAGTACGCCGAGTTCATCGATTCCTCGCCGGCTTATGTGGTCACCGAGGCTCTGAAACTCCTCTTCAACAAAGACGCAGAATTCAGGTCCTGGCTAGCCCAACACACGATCCATCACAACCTAAGGAGGCTCTCTTACTGAGATCGCCAAGAAAGCATGAAAGTCCGCAATGTCCAATTCGGGGTGCGCAAGAACCCAGGCTCGTCCAGAGTACATGGCTTGCGCCTTGCAGTCAGCTCGCTGCCGGTTGAGTCAGTCGCAGAGCCACAAAGCAGGAATGGGACAGAGTTAGCGCCGCCGCTGACACCCCAGGAAACATGCAGGGACGCCTCATCGCTTAACACCCTTCTGAACGAGGCCACAGGAGAGAAGGGACAGGAAAGGGGCCAACTGCTTACGGTGGAAGACGTGGCCCGCCTGCTACACGTCCCTGTGTCGTGGGTGTACGGACGCACGCGCAGAAGGTCATTGGAGCGACTGCCCGGCTACCGACTTGGCAAATACTGGCGCTTCCGCAAAGAGGACATCACAGCTTGGTTGGAGTCTCAGAACCCGCGAGCGGGGTCCCTATGAAACCCGTCTCTCGAAACTTGGCCTCTCTGAGGGAGTCGGAGTTTCATGGCGCGTTTGTGCGAAACATTTCGAGTACAATTAGGGCCGACACAGAACAAGCCAAGCGGGCCATCGAAGGAGGAACGATGGTTCGCAGGCGGTTTCAACGAGGCTCGCTCTTCAAGCGCGGCAAACGAGAAAAAGTTTGGGTTGCCCGCTGGTGGGAGGATGTCATCAACGCGGACGGAACAATGGCGAGGATACGCCGGTCGTTGGTGATCGGCACGGTCGCAGAACTCGCCACGCGACGGCTCGCAACGCATGCTCTCTCGGAGCGGCTTCGTCTATTGAATAGCGGAAGCCAACGGCCACAGCCCAAGCGCACGCTGAAGGATTTCGTGCAAAAGGACTGGGAACCTGTTGTGCTTCCAACCCTGAAGTACGCAACACAAAAGCATTACAGGTACATACTTAAGGCCCATCTGATTCCAGCCTTTGGCGAATTCCGGCTCTCGGACCTATCGCGCGAGGCAATTCAGAATTTCCTTTTGGCAAAGCTTCGCGAAGAGTATTCGTGGGAATCGGTTCATCATTTCAGATGTGCATTAAGCAAAGTGCTGGGCTCGGCGGAGGAGTGGAACTACATCGCCGACAACCCGGTGCGAAAAACGCGACTCCCGAGACGGGAATACACATCGGAACGGCCGACCCTTGCACCAGCGCAAGTCTGGCGGCTAATCATCGCTCTCCAAGAACCCGCTCGATCCGTAGCCATGTTGTTGATCTTGACGGGACTCCGGATCGGAGAGCTCTTAGCGCTTCGGTGGAAGAGCGTAGATTTAGGCGCTCAAACGCTGCGTGTAAGAGAAACCGTTTATGAAGGGCACTTCGACGCTCCAAAAACGAAGCGAAGTGTCCGCACACTTCCACTTGGTCCAAAAGCTCTTTCGATCCTCGCCGTTCTCCACAGACGGGCTAACGATCCTGACGGTTTGGTTTTCTCAACTCGTTCAGGTCAGCCATTGTGCCGAAGGAATCTCCTGCACCGCCACTTGCAGCCGACGTGCGAAAAGCTGGGTTTGCCAAGAATTTCATGGCACACCTTGCGTCATTGTCACGCCACGTTGCTGGACGCTGCGGGAGCACCGCTCGGCACGGTGCAGGCGCTCCTCGGTCACGCTTCGCCTGAGGTCACACGACAGATCTATTTGCACGCGATCCCAGCAGAGCAACGCCGAGCGGTCGAGGGAGTGGAGAAGCTTTTAGTTGGACCCAAATGGACCCAAATTGCGGAAGTCGCGCAACGGCCAAATTAGTAAGTGATTGATTTGCGGGCAGATGGTTGGTGGACGTGGCCGGGATCGAACCGGCGACCCCCTGCTTGCAAAGCAGGTGCTCTCCCAGCTGAGCTACACGCCCACAGCGGGAACAGCCATTGATTTTAAAGCATTT
>Ga0326727_10016381_pt1 | contig 15659 bp, 12 predicted proteins | sample MB2enrmetagenome_FD_207643 | JGI IMG/M metagenome (GOLD analysis project Ga0326727, IMG submission 207643) | Lab enriched peat soil microbial communities from McLean, Ithaca, NY, United States - MB29MY | ecosystem: Environmental > Terrestrial > Soil > Wetlands > Peat | place: USA: New York... | reverse complement strand
TCCGTCGCTCGAGTAGTCTGGGCTAGTCAATAATCGAAATACCGATCTGTCGATGGCCGGCATGCGGACTTGAGCATCCGATCGTCCGCCCCTCTGTGCTAAAGTGCCCAACCTTTTCCTTGTTTCCCTTCGGTTGGAGCCAACCACCGTGTCCATTCAATTCGCCAAATTCCGCCTTCTGGCTGGACTGCTGCCGGTCCTCGCCCTGACCGCCGGCACCAGGCCGGCCGTCGCCGACGATCTGTTGAACCAGCCGATGGAGCAACCCAGCGCAACCGACTTTCCCTCGACCGGACCGTGGAACGTCACCCTGGGTCTGGGCGGCGGCTATGCCCCCAAGTTCGAGGGTGCCGATCGCTATCACGCGGTACCGATCCCCTATGTGGCGATTTCCTATGCCGGACTGGGAGCGGTCGGCAGCGACGGCTTCAACGCCGACGTCATTCATTCCGGTGGCTTCCGTGCCGGCCCCCTGATCAGCTACAGCGCCGGCCGCGACCAAAGCGACGATCCCCATCTGCATGGCCTGGGCGATATTTCGGCGGCCATCCTGATGGGTGGATTCGCAGCCTACCGGTGGGGCGATTTCGAGGTCCGCGCGCAGGTTCGCCAGGCGGTGTCCCACGCCGGAAATGGCCTTGACGGGTCGCTGGGCGCCACCTACGCCCTGCACCCCAGCAGCGCATGGACCATCAAGGCAGGTCCGCAGCTGGTGTTCGCCGACGGCGACTATATGAAAAAGTACTTCGGCGTCACCGCCGTGCAGTCGCAAAATTCGGGCCTCAAGGCCTACTCGGCGGGCGGCGGCATCAAGAATGTGGCCTTTGGCGTCAACAGCACCTACCAACTGTCGCAACATTGGCTGCTGTTCGGCCTGGCCAAGGTCTCCGAAATCGTCGGCGACGCGGCGGACAGCCCCATCGTCCAAAGCAAGGACCAGTACTTCGCCGGACTGGGCGTCGCCTATCACTTCTGAACGTAAAAAGGCAGTCGTGCCGGCGTCCGCCGGCGTGACGGCCAAAGCGGGTAGGGCCGGCGGGGAGGCCGGCCCTACTGCTTTTCTGTTTTCCGCCTTCTGCGTGTCCGTCTATGGATTGAGAAACGCCCTGGTCCGCGCCACCGCCTCGGCCAGACCGACCCGCTCTGGGATGACCCCGGACGGAAAGGCGCCCGCCAGTCGAGACGGCATCATCGGATCCAGCAGCACGAACAGGCCGGCATCGCCGGCGCGACGGACCAGACGTCCGAACGCCTGCTTCAAGCGCAGCCGGGTAATCATGTCGTCATAGGCCTTGCCGCCGAAAGCCGCCCGCCGGGCCTTGTGCAGGATATCGGGCCGCGGCCAGGGCACCCGGTCGAACACGATCAGCCGCAGCGACCGGCCGGGGACATCGACGCCATCGCGCACCGCGTCGGTTCCCAACAGGCAGGCGTCCTCTTCGGCACGGAAGATGTCGACGATGGTTCCGGTATCCATTCCTTCGACATGCTGGGCCAGAAGATCGATTCCCAAGTCATCCAGCGGAGCGGCAATCCGCCGCCAGACCTCCTTCAGCCGGCTGACCGCGGTGAACAGGCCCAGGGCCCCTCCCCCGGCCGCCTTGAACAGTTCCCGGTAGGCGGCGGCAACCTGATCCATGTCGTCCTTGCGCACGTCGGTCACCACCAGCACCCGGGTCGCCGCCCGATAGTCGAAGGGCGACGCCATCGCCGCGCGCACCGGGTCCAGGGGCAGATGCCGGGCGCCGGTCCGCCGTTCGGCCGCCGTCCAGTCGGCCTCGGTCTCGCCGGTCCCGTCACGCAGCGTCGCCGACGTGATCAGCACCCCATGCGCCGGCTCGGCAACGAATTTGGCAAAGGGCACCGTCGGGTCGACCCAATGGCGGTGGAACCCGACATCGACGTCGCGGCCGTCGATTCGCTCCACCGCGAACCAATCGACGAAGTCGCTGCGCGGTGGCGCGAACAGCCCGGCCAACATATCGCGCCATGCCGCCAGCGGCGTCAGCGCCCGCCGCTCGATGCTGCGCAGGATCGCGTCGATCCTGCCGCGGGTGCCGGTGTCCAGGTCGGCGGCTTCATCGTCGAGCAGCGCCGCCAGCGTCGCCGACAGGGTCTTCAGCGGTCGTGCCAGCTGCTCGAAGGTGGCCATCAGGGATTGGGCGGCATCGAGAAGCCCGTCGACGGCCGGCAGGGGTTCGCACTCCAGGCTGTAGGGATTGCCCTCTGCGGCGCTGCGGGCATAAACCTGCTGGCGGATCCGTTGCAGCAAGGCCTCGGTTTCACCCACCGCCTGCCCTTCCGCCAGCCTTTGATGCCAACCGGCCGACGGCAGTTGGCGGGCCAGGCGCATCGCTTCGTCCAATGCCGCCAGGCCGTCGGGCCGTTCGCCCAGCAGGTCCTCGCAACGGCGGCGCAGGCCCCGCATCCGCGTCTTCGGGCCATCGGCCTCCGCCCCCATCAGCCAGCGCCGCAGTTCGACGGCCTCCAACCCGGACAGGGCGGCGGAAAAGCCGCTGTCGGCGGCGTCGAAGACGTGATGCCCCTCGTCGAAGACATAGCGGGTCGGCAGGACCCCGTCGTCCAGACCACCGAAAGCCGCCTGCATCATCACCAGGGCATGGTTGGCGACCACGATATCGGCCCGCCGCGCCCGCCGGATGGTCTTTTCGATGAAGCACTTGCGGAAATGCGGGCAGGACGAATAAATGCACTCGCCCCGGCGATCGGCCAGGGCGTAAACCCGTCCCTTGCCCAACAGATCCCCCAACCAGCCGGGCAGATCGCCACCGATCATGTCGCCATCGCGGCTCGCCAGCACCCAGCGCGCCAGCAGCGCCAGGGCGACGGCCTCGTCGCCGCCGCCGTCGCGACGCCCGCGCAGCCGCTGGCAGGCCTCTTCCAGGTTCAGCAGGCACAGATAGTTTTCGCGCCCCTTGCGAATCACCACCTTGCGCGCCCGCAGGGCGGGATCGGGGTAGAGACGCACCAGTTCGCCGTCCAGTTGGCGCTGCAGGTTGCGGGTATAGGTACTGATCCACACCGGACCGCAGTTCTTCTCGGCCCACAAACTGGCCGGAGCGATATAGCCAAGGGTCTTGCCGGTTCCGGTCCCGGCCTCGGCCAGGACCATGTTGGGCGCCCCGACCATCTGGCGCGGCTGGAACGCCAGCGCCGCCGCCGAGGCGAAATCGGCCTGCGACGGCCGTTGCTCGGCATTCTCGCCCAGCATCGAGGCCAGCCGCTGCCGGGCCTCGGCCGGATCGACCGGGACATTGCCCGGCGGCGGCTCGGGCGCGTGGTCGCTCCACTCGGCAAGGCGATCCCAGACCTGCAGGGCGGCATTGGCGCGCCCCTGGTCGTGGGCTGCTCCCAGGGCGGCAAGCACCGCCGGCCCCCAAGGCCAGCCCGCCCGCGCCAGGACCCAGGCCAGTCCCTTGATGTCCGACCGTTCGGCTGCCGTCAGTCCCGCCACCGTGCGCACCAGTTCGCTCAGCAAATGGCGGGCCGCGGCCACCAACGTCATGGCCTCGTCCTCGTGATCGGCGGGAACGGGCAGATCCAGCACGTCGGCCAGACCGCGCACGGTGGGCACGCAGAAGCCGGCCGGACAGACGAAGGCAAACAGCTCCAGAAGATCGAAGGCGGGAAAGGGATCCCCCTTGACGCCCAGGCGGGCCGCCACCGCCGGACGATGCACCAGGATCACCGGCTCGGCCCGGACCCGCCGGACCGCCTCGGACGGCGGCAGCGTTTCCACTTCTCCATCGGGGGTCAGCCAAAGCGCGCCCCGGGGGTGGGCGATAAGAACGGCGGCGGCGGGCAGGGCAACGCGGGGGGTATCGGCGGCAGTCATGGCCGGCAGTATAGGGATTGCCCCGCCATGATGCCAGCGGCGCCGCCTCCCCTTCCAGCTCCTGCCTGCGGGCCATGTGCCTCGAATCAGCCGGCTGCCAGCGCAATCGTTGACGCGGAGCCCCGAGACATCTAGGTTTTTCAGCTTCCCCAAAACACTGTTGAAGAAAAGACAATCATGTCAGACGCCCTTCGAGCCCTTGCCCGCACCGCCACCGCCTGGCCATTTCAGGAAGCCGTCGCGCTTCTCGACCAGCGGCTCAAAGGGCAGAAACCGGCCAAAGGGTACGTCTTGTTCGAAAGCGGCTACGGCCCGTCGGGCCTTCCCCACATCGGCACCTTTGGCGAAGTGGCCCGCACCACCATGGTCCGGCGCGCCTTCGAACTGCTGACCCCGGACATCCCGACCCGCCTGTTCGCCTTTTCCGACGACCGCGACGGCCTGCGCAAGGTTCCCGACAACATCCCCAACAAGGAGATGGTGCGCGAACATCTGGGCAAGCCGCTGACCGACATTCCCGACCCCTTCGGCACCCATCCGTCCTTCGGGCAGCACAACAATGCCATGCTGCAAGGGTTCCTGGATTCGTTCGGGTTCCAGTACGAATTCCAGAGCGCGACCGACTGGTACAAGTCGGGCCGCTTCGACGAAGGCTGCCGCAAGGTCCTCGAGCACTATGACGCCATCATGGACGTCATGCTGCCGACCCTGGGCGAAGAGCGCCAGCAAACCTATAGCCCCTTCCTGCCGGTCTGTCCGAAGAGCGGCCGGGTCCTGCAGGTGCCGGTGGTGGAGCGTGACGCCGCCCAAGGGACCATCGTCTATCGCGACGAGGACGGCAGCCTGGTGGAGACGCCGGTCACCGGGGGCCGCGTCAAGCTGCAGTGGAAGGCCGATTGGGCGATGCGCTGGTATGTGCTGGGCGTCGACTACGAAATGTCGGGCAAAGACCTGATCCCCAGCTACCAACTGGCCAGCCGGATCTGTCGGATCATGGGGGGCACCCCGCCGATGAACCTGAGCTATGAACTGTTCCTGGACGACAAGGGACAAAAGATCTCGAAGTCCAAGGGCAATGGCCTGGCTGTCGAGGATTGGCTGCGGTATGCGCCGCCGGAAAGCCTGTCGCTTTTCATGTTCCAGAAGCCGAAGGCGGCCAAGCGGCTCTATTTCGACGTGATTCCACGGACCGTCGACGAATACCTGACCTTCATCGAAAAGTTCCCGGCCGAGGACCCGGCGCGTCAGTTGAACAACCCGGCCTGGCATATCCACAACGGCCAGCCGCCGCAGCCGGAGACGGGACTGTCCTATAACATCCTTTTGAACCTGGCCTCGGTCTGCCATGCCGAAGACCGCGGCGTGCTGTGGCATTTCATCAGCCGCTACGTCCCCGGTGCGACGCCTGCGAAGGCGCCGTTCCTGGACAAGCTGGTGGACTATGCGGTGGCCTATTACCAGGACTTCGTCAAGCCGGCCAAGCGCTATCGCGCTCCCACCGAGGCCGAACGCGCCGCCCTGGCCGATCTGGCGACGGAATTGGAAGGGCTTCCCGCCGGCGCCGATGCCGAAGCGATCCAGACCATCGTCTACGAGATCGGCAAACGTCATCCGGCCTTCGCCGACCTGCGGGCCTGGTTCCTGGCCCTTTACGAAATCCTTCTGGGCCAGGACCAGGGGCCGCGTATGGGGTCGTTCATTGCGCTTTACGGCGTTGCCGAGACGATCGCGTTGATCCGGCGAGCCCTGGCGGGCGACGACCTGATGGCGTGACCAACCCGCCCGGCCGGTTCCCCGCGACCGGCCGGGACAGCCATCCGGCGGGGACCTGCGCCCCGTGACCTTGGGGGCCGCGTTCATTCCCTTCGTCATGAGGACAGACAGGCGATGACCGTTCACGATCAGGGGGCCGCTCTTCCGGGCCCACGCTTCACCATCGACAGGGAGGCGCCGCTGCATCTCGATTGCGGCGTCGATCTGGCGCCGGTCACCATCGCCTACCAGACCTATGGTCGCCTGAATGCCGATAGGTCCAACGCCATCCTGCTTTGCCACGCCCTGACCGGTGACCAGTATGTCGCCGATCCCAATCCGGTCACCGGCAAACCGGGTTGGTGGCAGCCCCTGGTCGGCCCGGGCTGCATCTTCGATACCGACCGCTATTTCCTGATCTGCAGCAATGTTCTGGGCGGTTGCATGGGCAGTACCGGTCCGTCATCGATCAATCCCGACACCGGGCGGCCCTGGGGGCTGACCTTTCCGGTCATCACCATTGCCGACATGGTGCGCGCCCAGATCCGGCTGATCGACCATCTGGGAATCGACCAGCTGTTCTCGGTGATCGGCGGGTCGATGGGTGGCATGCAGGTCCTGGAGTGGGCCGCCCATTTTCCGCATCGGGTCTTCTCGGCGGTGCCGATCGCCTCGGCAGCCCGCCATTCCGCCCAGAACATCGCCTTTGGCGAAGTCGGACGCCAGGCGGTCATCGCCGATCCCGACTGGTGCCGCGGCGACTATCTGAACGAAGGCAAGATGCCGCACAACGGCCTGGCCGTAGCCCGCATGGCGGCGCACATCACCTACCTGTCGGAAGCCGCGCTGCACCGCAAGTTCGGCCGCAACCTGCAAGGACGATCTCTGACCTACGGCTTCGACGCCGACTTCCAGGTGGAAAGTTATCTGCGCTACCAGGGCAGCAGTTTTGTCGAACGGTTCGACGCCAACAGCTACCTCTACATCACCCGTGCCATGGATTACTTCGATCTGGCGGCGGATCACGGCGGGACACTGGCCAATGCCTTTCGGGGAACCCGAGTCCGCTTCTGCGTCGTGTCCTTCACCAGCGACTGGTTGTTTCCCACCGAGGAAAGCCGCGCCGTTGTCCGCGCCTTGAATGCCGTGGCCGCCAATGTGAGTTTTGTCGAGGTGGAATCCGACAAGGGCCACGACGCCTTCCTGCTCGACGAACCGGAATTCCACGCCACCTTGCAGGGATTCCTGAACGGCGCCGCCGCCCATCGAGGCTTGCCGGGGGGGGGCCGGTCATGACCGAAAAAGCCAAGACAACGGCCACCATCCGCGTCGACCTGCAACTGATCGCCGACATGGTGGAGCCGAAGTCCCGGGTGCTGGACATCGGCTGCGGGGAAGGCATCCTGCTCGACTACTTGAATGGCTTCAAACAGGCCGATGGCCGCGGCATCGAACTGTCGATGGCGGGCGTGCGGCAGGCGGTCGCTCAAGGGCTGTCGGTGGTCCAGGGCGACGCCGATACCGACCTCAAGGACTATCCCCCCGGCGCCTTCGACTACGTCATCCTAAGCCAGACCCTGCAGGCCACGCGCGAGCCGCGCCAGGTCCTGCAGCAAATGTTGCGCATCGGTCGGCGGGCCATCGTCTCCTTCCCCAATTTCGGCTTTTGGCGCGTGCGCCTGTCGTTGCTGCGCCATGGCCGCATGCCGGTCACCGAAACCCTGACCTATCAGTGGCACGACACGCCCAACATCCACCTGTGCACGATCCGCGATTTCCAACTGCTGTGCGCCGAACTGGGCATCGTCATCGAGCGCGCCATCTCGTTGGATTCGCTCGGACGGCCACGCTTCGACGCCCGCGGACGGATGGCCAACTGGTTGGGCGAACAGGCCGTCTTCCTGTTGCGCCGGGCCTAAACCGGTCCGTTGCGCCGGAATCCCTGGGGCATCGGCAGATAGCTGCGCCGTTTGGCGTCGGCCCGGTTGAACACGCTGCCGGCATAGATCTGTTTGGCCGCTTCGACCAGCAGAACCCCGGCAAAGCTGGGAAACCATCGCTCGCCGATCTGTTCCCAGGCCGGCGCCGACCGGACCACGAATCGCGAGCGGAACGGTGGCATGTAAAGGGCCGTCGCGCTCTGTAGCGGCGTATACATGTTTTCGCGCAGCAAGCGATTGAGCTGGGACGGTGTGTAGGGCCGGCCCTGGCCAAAAGGGGTGCGCTCCAGACGGGCCCAGATGCCCCGCCGATTGGGCGCGATCACCAGCAGCCGGCCGCCATCGGCGAGAACCCGCCAGATCTCGCGTAAGGATCCGCGGACCTGCTCGGTGGATTCCAGCCCATGGACCAGAAGGACCCGGTCGACCGAGCGATCGGGCAACGGCAGTTCGGTCTCGTCGGACAGTCCCACCAGGCACGGCCCTTCCGGGGGCCAGGGCAGGACCCCTTGCGACGACGGCATCAGGGCGATCACCCGTTCGGTCTCATCGCGGAAGGGGCGCAGATAGGGCGTGGCGAAACCCAGGCCGAGGATCCTGAGGTCGCGCGAATCCGGCCAGATGGCCCTGATCTGGCGGCGAATCATGCGCCGTGCGGTCTGACCCAGGCTGGTTTCGTAAAAGTCACGCAGATCGATGACATCGCTCGACATGGTTCATCAATGCGGCGACGCCGGCACGCGGGCAAGTGAAATCGGCGTGACCCGGCGCCTCGGACGGCGCTATGGTTCACCCGTCGCAGGCCCAGACATGAAGAGGTGGCCATGGCAAAGGTGCTGATCGACCAGATTCCCGTCCTGCAGGATAACTACATCTATGTTCTGCACGATCCCGACAGCGGTGCCACCGCCGCCGTTGATCCGGCGGTGGCCGAACCCGTGCTGGAGCATGTCCGTCGCCGCGGGTGGCGCCTGACCCACGTGCTCAACACCCACCATCACAACGATCACACCGGCGGCAATCTGGCCTTGAAGAGCCAAGCCGGCGTGACGATCGTCGGGGCGCGCCAGGACAGCCAGCGGATCCCCGGCATCGACGTCGAGGTGGCGGACGGCGACTCTTTCCTCCTGGGCACGGCCGCGGCCATGGTGATGGACGTTCCCGGCCACACGGTCGGCCATATCGCCTACTGGTTCCCGGAAAGCCACGCCCTGTTCTCGGGCGATACCCTGTTCGCCATGGGATGCGGGCGCCTGTTCGAAGGCACCCCGGACCAGATGTGGTCGTCGCTGTTGAAGATCCGCAACCTGCCCGACGACACGCTGGTCTACTGCGCGCACGAATACACCCAATCGAATGCCCGCTTCGCCCGCATGGTGGAGCGCGACAATGCCGATCTGCTGGCGCGCACCGCCGACATCGACGCGCGACGCGGCCGCGGCCAGCCGACCGTCCCGTCGCTGCTGGCGCTGGAACGCAGGACCAACCCGTTCTTGCGCGCCGACGTCGAGGCGGTCAAACGCGGCGTCGGCCTGCCCGGCGCCGATCCGGCCCGGGTTTTTGCCGAGATCCGCCGCCGCAAGGACATGGCCTGACCGAAGACTCGTCCATCCGGTTGACGGGGCGTTCGTCTTCCCTGCACCATTCCATTTATTGGATTTTGCGGGTGACGGATGGACCGTATCAATCTGGTCATTCTGGTCTGCGCCGGCCTGGTCGTCGTCAGCGTGTTTACCAGCATGCTGGCCTTTCGCGCCGGCGCGCCGCTGCTGCTGCTGTTCCTGGCCATCGGATTGCTGGCGGGTCCGGATGGACTGGGTGGCCTTGTCCTGGCGGATGCCTCCAACGCCTTCCTGATCGGCAATGCGGCCCTGGCCATCATCCTGTTCGACAGCGGTTTCCACACCAGTCTTAAGAGCTATCGCCAGACCGCCGGCGCCGCCGTCTGGCTGGCGACCGCCGGCGTCCTTTTGACCGCCGGCCTGATCGCCCTGCCCGCCCACCTTCTGTTGGGGCTGGACTGGCCGATGGCGTTGCTGGTGGCCACCACCCTCAGTTCCACCGATGCCGCCGCCCTGTTCATCCTGTTGCGGGTGGGGGGCATCACCATTCGGGACCGCGTCCGGTCCACATTGGAGATCGAATCCGGCACCAACGATCCCGTGGCGGCATCCCTGTCCCTGGCCCTGGTGGGACTTCTGGGCCAGCATCATGCCGGCGGCGGGCTGCAGATGGTCGCCGATCTGGCACGCCAACTGGCCGGAGGCACCATCCTCGGCATCCTGGGCGGGACCGCCATCGTTGTCGTCGTCAACCGGATCCGGCTGGAACAGGGCCTGTATCCCGTCATGGTGATGGGACTGGCGGTCGCCGTTTACGCCCTGACCAATCTGTCCGGCGGCTCCGGCTTCCTGGCCGCCTACCTGGCCGGGCTGGTCGCCGGAAACGCCCGACTGCAAGCCAGCGGATCGATCCGCCGGTTCCAGGACGGCATCACTTGGCTGGCCCAGATCGGCATGTTCGTCACCCTGGGGCTACTGGCCCGGCCAAGTCATTTTTCCGAGCTGGCCACCGTCAGTGCCGGCCTTGCCGCCCTGCTGATCCTTGTGGCCCGACCCGTCGCCGTCTTCCTGTGCCTGGCCCCGTTCCATTTCACCGCCCGCGAACGGGTCTTCATCGCCTGGGTGGGCTTGCGCGGCGCGGTCTCAATCCTGCTCGCCATGATGCCGTCACTGGCCGGCGTGCCGGGCGGCGACACGGTGTTCGAGATCACCTTCCTGGTGGTCGTGGTGTCGCTGGCCCTGCAGGGTTGGACCGTGCGTCCGCTGGCGCGCTGGCTCAGCCTGATCGTCCCGCAGACCACTGGCGTGCTGGAACGGGTCGAAATCGATATTCCCGGCCTTCCCGACAGTGAACTGGTGACCTACCGCATTCATCCGGAAAGCCCGGTCGCCCAGGGCGGGACCGTGCCCCGCTGGGCCCGACCACTGCTGGCCCAGCGCGGCGCGCGAATCGAGCGGGCCCCGCGTCATCTGGAATCCGGCGACCGGGTCTTCCTGTTGGCCTCGCACCGCCAGCTATCTCTCCTGGACAAACTGTTCGGCCGGGCACGGGACGGCGAGCCAAGCGAAGCAAGCCTGCTGGGCGAATTCGCCATCACCCCCGACGCCACCGTGGCGGCGTTGCGCGATACCTATGACCTGCCCTTGGCGGCGGTCGACGATGCCGCGACGGTGGCAAGCCTGTTTCGCAAGGAGTTTCGGTCGGACATCGAGGTGGGTGATCGCCTCAGGCTGGGACCGGTCGACCTGATCGTTCGCGAAATGAGCGAGGGGCGCATCCAGTCGGTCGGCATCGCCCTCGATCCGGCAGCACGCCCCCCGGATGGCTGGGACCGCATCAAACAGGTCGTCGCGACCGTTCTGAGCCCGGCAAATCATCCCGGCGAATGAGGGCTCGGTGGTCGGTTCCGATCACCGAGACGTGGTCTCAGGCGACCGGGGGGATACGGCGTCGACCGGGCAGAAGATCGCCGGCACCCAGGGCGGCTCCCCCGACGATCATCAGCGCCGCCACCACCAGCGACCAGGACAACCGCCCCTGGCCGGCGGCCAGCAGCAGACCGTTGGACAGCAGGGGCACGGCGTAGGCCAGGGTCCCCAGGGCCCGCAGGTCGCCATGCTTGCAGGCGGCATCCCAGACAAAGAAGGCCGCCCCCACCGGTCCCAGCCCCAGAAGCAGCAGCGCCGCCCATTGCCAGCCTTCCGGCCAGGCCGTGGCCTCGAACAGACCGTGACAGACCATGGCCAACAGCGCCGTCACGGCACAGAAGCCGCCGACGGCTTCGCTTGGCACCTGTCGATAGCGGCGATTGGCCACCGAGTAGACCGCCCAGATGACCGCGCAGGTGACGGCCGCCGCATAGCCTCCCAGGTGGGCCCAGGACAGGCCGGCCCCGCGTCCCCCGGTGATCAATATCGCCGCCCCTGCCGCGCCCACCAGGGCACCCGCCAGATGGCGAACCTGGAAGCGCTGCCCCGGCAAAACGGCAATGAACACCACGATCAACAGCGGCCAAAGGTAATTCAGCAGGTTGGCCGCCACCGGCGGCGCCGTCCGCAAGGCCAGAAAATAGAAGAAATGGTAGCCGAACAGACCACCGACGCCCAGGACCCAGGCGCCGACCGGCAGGCGCAACGGCAGGCGGCGAGGCGGCCGGCGCAGCCGGGCAATGGCGATGGCCACCACGGTGGCGATGGTAAAGGCCATGGCCACCAATTGGAACGGCGGCACCGGACCGGTCAGGGTCGACAGCAAGGCCAGGGTCGACCACAGGGCCAGGGCGGCGACCCCTTGCAGGGTCGCCCGCCGCGTCGGCAGAGGGGGGGATGGTGTCGTCAATGCCTGGTCCCGGTCGGGTTGGCGATCCGCCGCCATCCCTCGCCGGCTCAATACATGTGCTGCCCGCCGTTGACCGACAGGGTCGAACCGGTGATGAAATCGGCCTCGTCGGCCACCAGGAAAACCACCGCACGGGCAATGTCGTCGGCCCGCCCCAGACGTCCGGCCGGAATGCGCGAGATGATCTTTTCCAGGACCGCGTGGGGCACCGATCGGACCATGTCGGTATCGACATAACCGGGCGCGATGGCGTTCACGGTGATTCCCTTGGCGGCGCCTTCCTGGGCCAAGGCCTTGGTGAAGCCGTGAATGCCCGACTTGGCGGCCGCATAGTTGACCTGGCCGTACTGCCCGGCCTGACCGTTGATCGAGCCGATGTTGATGATGCGGCCGAAGCCGCGGTCGCGCATGGAATCGATGACCAGTCGCGCCATGTTGAAGCAGGACGTCAGATTGGTGTGGATGACGTCCTCCCACTGCTCGTAGGACATCCGATGCAGCGTTGCATCCCGGGTGATTCCGGCATTGTTGACCAGAACCTCGATCGGTCCGACCTCGGCGGTGATCTTTTGCACCGCCGCCTCGCATTCGGGATAGCTCGAAACGTCGAAACGATAGGCCGGAATGCCGGTTTCCGCGGAAAACTGGCGGGCCGCCTCCTCATTGCCGAAATAGTTTGCCACGGCATGATAGCCGGCGTTCTTCAGCGCCACGCTGATCGCCCGTCCGATGCCGCGGGTTCCCCCGGTAACCACTGCAATCCGCCCCATGATCGGCTCCCTTTCTTTGTCAGCGTTGGCCTTTCGGCTGGTTATTGGAAATAGTCCAATATCATAAATTTTTGAGTGAAAAAACAACCGGATAATACACCGGAACGGGCGTTTTTCCCATCGTCCGGCAGGGCTCTCTTACGCCAGTATTGGCGGATATGGCCGGCACGATCAAGTCGTTACCTTATTTATAAATATGTACATTTTATGAATCAGCCATCGGCGTCACTGTCATACGCGGGACGGAAATAAATGAAAAGTCAGCGGAGAGTAATATATCGTTCGTCGCAGTGCTGACGCCGGCCATTTGCATCGTGGCGGCTCCGGCTCAGTCCTTCCGCATCTGGTATATCCATTTCGCCATAGGAGAATAGACCAAGCCGCGAGCACGTCGACCGGTTACCATGCCGATGTGGCCGGCCGGAACCACGCGCCGCTTCGCTCCGGGAATGCGTTCCGCCAGGGCCAGGGCCGATTGCGGCGGCACGATGCGGTCATCGGCGGGGATGACGGCCAGACAAGGCAGGCGAAGGTCCTGCGGTCGTACCACCTGCCCGGCAAGGGTCCAGCCCCCCCGGGCCGGCCGGTTTTCGATGTACCACCCGGTCAGGCATTCCTCGGCCACGCGCCGCACCAGGGGAACCCCATCGTTCAGCCAGTCTTCGACGGCCACGAAAGTCCTGGCCTTGGCGCTGGCCCTTTTCACATGGGCGAAGTGGCGGAATTTCCGCCCAATTCCACCGGGATCGATGGTGGAAAACAGACATTGCAGGGCATCGACGGGCAGATGGCCGCACAGGGCCATCAGGTCGGTCAGCACCGGAGCAAGGCTTTCCACTTTGCGCGCCTGGTCGGGCGAAGGCTGGTGGAAATCCCAGGGCGTTGCCAGCAGGATCAGACCCGCCACCGCTTCGGCACGCAACTGGGCCAGCCCGAGGGCCAGCAGCCCGCCCATGCAATAACCGAGCACGACGGGTCGACCGAACCGGGCAAGCACCAGATCGAGGACCCGTCCCAGCCGGCCGGCAACGTAGGCGGTCAGATCGAAGTCGGCCTCGACGGCCCCCGGCATACCCCAGTCCACCAGAATCGGCCGCAGTCCCTTGGCGGCCAGATGGCGCACCAGGCTCAACCGCGGAGCGAGGTCGAGGATATAGCCCCGGTTGATCAGCGAGGGCACCACCAGCACGGCGGGTCCCGGAGCCTCGGCCGCACCATAGTCCAGCAACCGGGTCGCGCCTTCCCGCCACAGCACCGGCGCATCGGGCATGGCCCGGCGATAGGGATGGCGCCGATAGGCCTCGACGCCGCTTAGGAATTCATCCAGCCGCCGGCAGCCCTCCTGCATCAGGACGCGGGAGAAAACCTCAGGATCGACGCTTGCGACCTGGCTTCTGAGATGGTCCGAGGCCGGCTGCAAATGCGGCCTCAAGGCGGCCGATCCGTTCCTCCAGGCGGGCAAGGCGATCTGCGAGAACGGCGTAATCAACGCCTGTTCCACAAGATGCAGGACCAGGGGCCTGGGTCCCGGCCGCAGGGGAGATCGGGGCATGGTCGTCATCGGAGGAATTCGGCGCCCCCTCGGCAGTTGTTGGCGGCGGTGATGATGCATCCGCCGAACCCGACGCCGCCGCTTGCCCTTCGCCAAAACCGGCCAGTCCGCGCCCCCACAGGGCATAGGCCCGCCCCATGGCTTGCGCGGTGGCCGGATCGCCGATGACAGCCGCCGCCTGTTCCTGCCACAGGTCGAGATAGCGGCGTGCAAGCTGTTCCAGGTCCGGTGCGTCCGTCATGGGCGGATTATATCCATGCCTCCCGACCGTGGCCAGACCTGCCGACAGACGGACCACAACGCCGCCTTGGACGCCGACCTCCAACTCTTGGCCAAGTCTTGCCGGAAAACACCCCATTCCCGCACCGGAAATGGTCTGCGCCATGCTGCAAGGCATTATAATCCGGAAAAAATCTGTTACAGTGCCGGAGGGTCGCAGCGAGGGAATAGAATTCCAATGAACAGCACCGCCACGCCAATCACCATCAAGAAGTACGCCAACCGCCGGCTCTACAACACGGCAACGAGCAGCTATGTGACGTTGGACCATCTTTGCCAGATGGTAAAAGACAACACCGACTTCGTGGTTTTCGACGCCAAGACGGGAGAAGATATCACCCGTTCGGTGCTCACCCAGATCATCGTCGAAGAAGAAGGCAAAGACGGACAGAACCTTCTTCCGATACCGTTCCTGCGCCAACTGATCAGCTTCTACGGCGATTCCCTGGGCGGACTGGTTCCGCGCTACCTGGAATACAGTATGCAGGCGTTTTTGCGGAACGAAGAGCAGATGCGCCAATATGTCGAGCAGACGATCGGCGGACTGTTCCCGTTCAATCCGCTGGAAGAGATGAACAAGCAGAACATGGCCTTTTTCGAAAACGCCATGAAGATGTTTACACCTTTTTACAATGTCGCCACCGGCGCCGCGGCCGGGTCCGACACCGCCGACGGTACGCCGCCATCCCAGGCTTTGGTCACCGAGTTGCAAAGCCGGCTGAACATGATGCAACGTCAGATGGATGAGCTGACGAAGAAGAAGTAGGACGAGCATACTCCCGTTCGTCTATGACCAGCCCCCATCCGGCGCTGCCGGCTGGGGGCGACGGCTGGTGGTGCCCGGCGATGACGGCCGCCCTGGGCCGGAGGCCCGTCCGCACCGACCCCGCCACAAGAATTCCCCCTTCTCCTCAATCGGTTAGATGTCATCCCGACATAGTGCCGATGGCGATCGCCCACCCGGATGGCGACAGCATCCTGGCGAGAGATGCAAGAGTTGGTCGATGGTCGCACGCGGGTGACAGGCCCGAAAACGGCAAACGTTCGCCTAGGGGCAGAAGGCAGCGTATATCTTACGACATACATTCGGGTAGGATAATTCCCAATCC
>Ga0326727_10016380_pt1 | contig 15660 bp, 10 predicted proteins | sample MB2enrmetagenome_FD_207643 | JGI IMG/M metagenome (GOLD analysis project Ga0326727, IMG submission 207643) | Lab enriched peat soil microbial communities from McLean, Ithaca, NY, United States - MB29MY | ecosystem: Environmental > Terrestrial > Soil > Wetlands > Peat | place: USA: New York... | reverse complement strand
AGAGAAGAGTATTTCACGGCACAAGCTTCCCAAAGAACCATTACTTCATCTACGACCTCAACACAATGGAGTGCCGGGATCTCGGGCGAGTAGGCAATTCCCATCAGGTAGCCATGGTAATGGATAACGATGGGAACGGCTATGTCACCGACAATTTCGGCCACCTCGTTCGATGTAAGGCTGAGACCTACGAACTGGAATACCTGGGCGTGCAAACACCCGTTACTCACAGAAACGGTGAACAGAACTACTCCTGGCAGATGGTTGTAGAACCGAAGACGGGCATGATCTATGGAATCAATATGGAGGAGTGCAACACGCTCTGGCGCTATGATCCAAAGACCAACAGGATGGAGGATCTCGGACCCACATACGGTTTTGTGAATCATGGCCCATACGGCTACACGTCCGCGGACATGGCGGGAGGCTTGGTGTTCGGCATGGATGGTTTCCTCTACTACGATGCCAAAGAAAACGATACGCCTCAAGGCTCCGTTCATCACCTGATTCGCTACGACACTAACACAGGAGACCAAACCGAACTCGGAGTTATCGTCAGCGAAGGCGTGAACTTGTGCTCGGTTACCTCTCACGCCAAAGCGGACAGCAAGGGAAATCTATTCTTTGCCGATTCCGCCACAACTCCGCCCAGGATGTTCATTTACCTCAATGAAGGGAGTCTGTAATGGATATTATCAACGATATTCAAAAGGCTGCCTTCATCAGCGAGGGCGGAATAGTAGTTCACAGAATAGGCTACAATGCCAAGCAGCACCTGGTTGCGGAAGATGAATCCGCCGTGGCTTCTCTGGTTGCCGGAAAAGGCAGTCACATCTTCGGCCTTACATACGGAAAGAAGTCGCATCTATTCCTGCATGATTCCTGGAGCATAGACAATTTTGTGCTCCTGGTCAAACCCGTTGCCGATAACACGACAGGCGGCGAGCTTTTCTGCACCGGCACCGGGATCATCTACGGAATTGCAAAAGCCTACACCGAAGACGGTGTAAAGAACACCATGTTCCGTTACGATGTAACGGATTATCACCTGACGTTCGAGATGGTTCTTCGCGAAGGCGCCTATGAAGAGATAGAATGCCCATTCGCGGACAGACGCGTGGCGGGATTGACAATCGATTCAGCCTGTGACATTGCTTACGGCATATTCACGGACGATAAAGTCCTGTTCTCGTATGAAGTGGAATCCGGCGAAGTAACTGAGTTGGGGAAGATCGGCGAATCACTGATATCCAACGTCCTTGCAATCGATGATGGAGGATCGGTCTATTGCGTCGGAGATTGGGGAAGGCTGCTCTGTTACAACCCCGCGTACGGCTTTATCGAGGACACCGGCGTCCTGATTCCATCCGGCAGGGGGAAGGAATACGTCAGCCAGGCCTCGGCGCTCACTTTTGATTCGAGATCCAACGTGCTGTATGGCGGCACACTGGTCGATGGCTATTTCTTCAAGTTCGATGTCTGCGAACAGACGATGATCTGCCTGGGAAAGCCGATTGACCAACGGCACATTCGCGCGCTTGCAGTTATTCCGGATGGCCGAGTGTATGGGATCGCCGGGGAACCAAAGACCGGAATGTGCCACATGTTCAAGTACGACCCTGTCAGCGGAGACCTGCGCGACCTCGGTCTGGTGACCGCAGCGCTCAGCGAAACATGGATCGCTCACGAGATAGACGCCATGGCCGTGAATTCAAACGGGCATATCGTCATGGCAGAGAACGACCGCATGTCTCATGTCTTCGTCTATTTCCCGCCCATCGAAGCGCGGTAGATATGAAACGGCAATGTTGCATACATACCTACACAGAGGAGGAATGGCCTATTGAAATAGTTTCGGGGTAGTCTGCTTCAAGCTTCTAGTGGTTGGAACACACAACCATCTCGTCACAATGCGGAATTCCGCTATTTATGAAAGGGAGTAATTAAATGGTTAGAGTAAGTAGATTTTGCATCGTTACTACCATGGTACTGATTCTCTGTTCAGCGCTCATTGCCACGGCAATGGCTGCACCGCTGATCGCCACCGTTACCGGTCCCGTTAACGGCTCGGCCCAGTGCACAGTGACCGTCTGGAGTATCACTCCAGGATCCGGCACGGCCAACGCCACCGTTGTCCAGAGCTTCCCGGTTCTCTGGGGATCATCCGCGGTGGCCTTTGACACAAACGGCGACATCCTTGTTGCCCAGCGTGACTACGACCACTTCAGCAACGGCCCCAATGCAATCGACCGATATGCATATATCCCCTCCACCAATCAGTGGAGCACCACCAGCTCTTTGGTGTCTATCATTGATACTGTCCCCCACCCCTTGAGCCAGGGCATGGCCGTTGACAGCGCCAGGAACATCTACGTAGGTGAGAACAGCAGCGCGGCAGGCCTGGTGTACAAGTACACGGCCTCCACTAACTCAACTCACGGTGCAGCGGTCTGGTACACCCTGCCCAACACAATCAATGGGCATATGGACGACATACGTATTGATGCCGCAAACCAGAACCTTTGGGTGGCCGTCAAAAACAGCGGTATCTGGGACTTCAACCTTGCCACTGCCGCCAACACACTAATAGCCGATCCTTATGGGTACGGCGGTGATTTCGGTATGGATATCGGCCCGGTTGACGGACTTGTTTACATGGCCGTGTATAACTACACCGGCATACTGACCGCTTATCCAACGACAGGCGCCTTCAAGTCATTCGTCCGAGCGATCAAGCCTGATCCGTACATGAACATTCCACAGTCAATGGTATTCGGGCCCGACTGGAGTGGAGACGGTGTGCGCGACCTCTATCTCGCGGACGATACGAATACGAATATTCAGGTATTCGACGGCACCAACCCGGCGAACTGGCTCGGAACGATACCGACCAGCGCCACTCCTAACTGCCTGGCTTATGGACAGACTCCGGTTGGATTAGTCACAAATGTGACTCTGCCCTACCTCGACCCGTCAGCGGACCTCGCTCTCTGGAGCATCCGAGTTGACGTTAGAGACGCTGCGGATACCACTACATTGGCAACCCAGACGATCAGCGCCTACCCTGCTGGACCCGGCGGTTCCTATCAGGTCAACTTCCCGACTCTGGCTGCAGGCAGCTACCTGGTTCGCGCTTCATCCGCCAAATACCTGGCACAGAGCGCTCCAGTGACAATTCCGTCGGGCGGGGCAGGCATAGTCAACCTTAGGCTTCTCAACGGCGACATCAACGGCGACGGCGCAGTGGAAGACCAGGATTACTCCATCATGGGCATTGCCTGGTATCAGAGCGGTGACTAAGGAATTCCTTTGGCTTTCCTACGATTAACTGTATGTGGTATGGACTGAAATTCGTTATGAAAGGAACAATTCAATGGTTAGAATAGGAAAATACGGCCTTGTGATGATTATGGCCCTGGTGTTGTGTTCCATGCTGGTTTCCGCGGCCTTTGCAGGCGGATACGTGGCTACCTGCAGTTTCACGGGTACCACCGGCGTAAACATTTACAACGTCAGCGGCTCAGGCACGGCCATAGGCACGCTCGTGCAGTCATTTACAGCCTTCACACCGGCCAGCGCATGCTGGTTTGCCAGTAACGGCGACTTTTATGAGGTGGCAGCCGCCGGTCCTTACTGTTTCATCAAGTATCCTTACCTTGGCAACGGCCAGTGGGGAGCGACCAACTGGGCGATCAACACCCAAATAGGTCCGGACGTAAGACCGTTCATGGTCGGATTCGGTATGGCGATCGACTCTGCGGGCAACCTTTACAGTGGAGTCACAGATCCCTCCGGCGCTACTGCCAACGATTGGATATACAAGGGCATTGTCGGAGGAACTGCCACGCAATGGGCGCAGGTTCCCACCGCCAATGGCGGGACTCTCTTCTTTGATATGAGGCTCAGCCCCGACGGAAGCACACTCTGGACGAGTGAGCAGCTCGATACCGATCCTAACGTTCCGTTCCCGATCGCAGGCAACGGCATTCAGTCAGTGAATCTATCTACCGGCGTACAGGGAGTGGTTGCAGGAGCAGGAACCGAGTATCGAGGCTTCGATTTCGGCCCGAACGGCAACATCTATGCGGGCAACTCGAACAACGTCGATATCCTCAACCCGACAACCGGCGCTCTGATCTCGCATTTCATTGTGAGCAGCCCGCATCTTGAGTATATCAACTCTCTGGCGTTCGGCCCGGACTACAACGGTGACGGCGTTCGCGACCTGTACGTCGGCTGCATCAATGCTGACCATCCGGGAATAGATGTATTCAGCGGCGCCAACGGCGCATGGCTGGGACACATCAATGACCCTAACAGGACATGGAACGTGGCAACATGGACTGCTCCTCTGGAAGTGAAAGTCACCCTGAGCTACCTTGATCCCACCGCCGACTTGTCACTCATGAACGTGAGAGTCAAAGTGCTGGATTCCAGCGGCAACGTAGTACAGAACGTTGTGGTCAATGCAGCCCCGGCTACCGGCAGCCCTAAGATCCTGACAGTGGACCTTGGCGTGCCGACAGGATCGTACCAGGTTAGAGTTACCGGTCCTGGTTGGCTGACAAAGCAAGTGCCTGCCGTCGTTGGAACCGGCGGCGCAGTTGTTTACGCGCCCCTGTTGAGCGGTGATATCAACGGCGACAACTTCGTAGAAGACCAGGATTACTCAATACTGGGAACCTCCTGGTATCAGACCGCAGACTAATAACACCCGACTCCTGAGCCACGCCAGGCTCAGGAGTCACCGAATGGCATCGACACGACCCACACACAAGGAAGCTTGGGGTATCCCGGCATGGCGCTCGGATACCCCAGGCAGACCGTCCCCACGCAGTGAGGATCCGATTTGCCCTCTATCGGGCCGAATTTCCTCTCCTACTCCCTCTCTGGAGAGGAAAAGGGTGATGTTATTCCGGAGGCCGGAAGCAGGAAGTATCCTGGACGGCAATGGCCCTAAATCCTGAATTCTAACTCCTGAATCCTACTTTCAAGGGAGACTACCTATCATGTGGAGAAAACTTTCAAGCCGATTGATCATAGGCGCCGTCATGGCCCTGATATGCGGGAACTGCTACGCTCAGTCACCTATCCTTTCGATGGATCTTCATCGACACGCCTATTACAGGGGTGAGAGCATCTTCCTCCCGGTCACCGTCAGCGATTTATCCGGCAAGGCGACCCTCACGGCGAGCATGGACGATCTGAAAGTTGCCACGGCAAGCGTGGACTCCGCCTCGGCGGACAGCGACACAACCACCGCCCTACGACTCCCGACCGGCGCTCTCAAGCTCGGCAAGTACAAGCTGACCGTGACACTCACAGGCGCGGACGGCCAATCCGCTCGCGTATCGGATGAAGTAACGATCGCACGTCAGCCCAATCCAGATCGTCTGAACATCTGGCTGGAGATTCACGGCGGCTTCGGCGATACATGGTACGGCGATCACGGTTTCACCACAATCGGTGGCCCCTCGTGGCGCAACAAGGATGATTCCGCGAAGTGGCTTCCCGATCTCTGGAAGCGCTGTGACGAGGCGCTCATCAAGGGTGAGGACATCATGCTCAATCCATGCGGCGGCCTCATGCCTCGTGACTTCAAGCACATGGAGCCCAAGGGACCGGAGGTCTTTTACAAAGGAGCCAACTTCGTCTTCCATGGCATAAACTGGAGTGAACCCACTCCCGGCCCGTACTACAACCCGTTCAACCACGAGGTTGCTCAGGCGCAGGACGCGGTCAACCTCGCATTCATGCGGCCGATCCAGGATTATCCAAACGTCAAAGCCGCCTTCTACAACAGCGAAATTGTCGATCGGCTACAGACCTACAACCGCAACCCCGAGGGAATCGCGGAGGCGAAGAGAATCCTCGGTTTCACGGAGGATGACATCCAATCGGCGCCGAATTACGTCGCCAAAGGTGTGGTTGCGGACGATGACAAGCTTTATCAATACGCCAAATACGTCTTCACGTACGGCAACGGGCTTTCCGTCGCGAACAAGCGAACCGCCGACCTGCTTCACTCGCTCAGGCCGGACGTGCAAACATACACCGATCCTTATCGAAGCTACACGTTTTACGATACGTTCCCCGGCATCGACATCGTCGGATCGTGGACGTACACCAACCCGGATCCCAAGCTGATGCTCTTCACGGAGACTCTGCGGACCCAGTGCAAGCCGACCAATCAGACTCCGCTTAACATCATCACCCTGCTGAATTATCCCGGGCAGATCGCCCCAACATCCGATTACAACCTCGCCCATTCCAATGACGGTGGCGAGGAGCGCGGCTGGATGAATATGGACACCGGTCGCTTGAAAGTCACCACCTGGATTCTCCTCTCCCGCGCGCCCAAGATCATCGGTTATTACTGGGAAAACGATCCGACCAACAAGGACGGCACACCCAAGGACACGTTCGCCTACCCGTACAGCGTCATGCTGACCATCAAGGACCTTTCGAACAAGGTCTTCAAGCCCTACGGCCCGATGATTCGGAATCTGGACGTCACGCCCAGGCGCATCGCTGTCCTGAGCTCCGAATCCTCCAGGCTCTACGGCCAGTCACCCAATCTTATGGGCAGTTGGGAGAACAACCAGATCTATCACTTCTACTCGGTGATGGCGATGGATCATTTGCAGGCAGACGTCGTCTTCGATGAGACGATTCAGCGATACGGCCTGAACGATTACGATGTGCTGGTTCTTCCCAAGTGCGACGTGCTGCTCAAATCGGTTTACGACAAGATCCTCGAGTTCCGCAAGCGAGGCGGGCTTGTCATCTCGGATCAGTACCTCGGCCCGGACATCCCCGGTACGATCAAGTTCCCGTTCGACTTCACCTACCGAAAGAAGGTCACCGCCCAAGCGATCGCGAAGGGTCAGGACATCAGCAATCTTGGCGCGAAAGACAAGCCATTGGAGGCGGGGAGCCTGGAGCTTGAGAAGGCGACCGGCGTAACAGCACTGGACGATCAGAAGATCATGGAATCCTACGCGGCGCAGCTCAAGACCGGGCTTGCGGGCAAGGTGTCGTACGATGTTGACTGCGATTCCCCCACCGTCCTCTTCAACATGCTGGAGAAGCATGGCGCCAAGTACCTGGTTGTTATCAACGACAAGCGCACCTACGATGACCGCGTGGGCAAGTACAAGGCAGTTCTCGGCAAACTGCTCCCGCAGACCGCCGTCATTAAGCTGCACACCTGGCAGTATCCTGAACTGCACGCCTACGACATGCTGAACAAAAAGGCGCTTGAGACCAAGAAAACTGAGAGCGGCTACGAGCTTACTGTGAACTTATCGGAGATCGGCGGCACGATCATCGCCCTGTACCCGCACCCGCTGGCGAATCTTCAGGTTCACGCGCCGGTCGAGATGCAGCGCGGCGTCAAGTCAAGCCTCTCCGTCTGCGTGACCGATTCCGCCGGCAACCCGCTCGCGGGCCTTCAGCCCGTGCAGGTCACGGTCACCGATCCCAAGGGCGACACCACCCAGTACAGCGACTACTACTGCGCGGAGAACGGCGCCCTGACCCTCCCCTTCGTCCCGGCCGTAAACGATGTCAAGGGCAAGTGGACCGTGAAGGCAACAGACCTCACGGCAGGCAAATCGGCGACGGCGGGTTTCACCGTCGAGTGATGCCGCAATATGAGGCAGGTTGGTGTTTAGTCGCACCAACCTGCCTCATATTGCGAGTCCCCAACTTCTCTCCTCTTCCTCCTTATACCCAGCGACTATTTGAGAACAGATCCTTCGCATCCCTCTGAATAATGGTTATCGCTCGTGGCACGGTAAGATACAGGAATCTCCACCTGAATGTGGCCTCACCGTGTTGTCCTTCGCCGAGCGATCAAGTATACTAAACCAAAGCCATACAACCAAAATTTGATGGAGTAGAAACACAAAATGGGTAAACAGAAAACTATGAAAGCCATGCAAATCAGTTCGCCGGGGGCGGACTTCCAGCTTGTGGAGATCGATATTCCTCAGCCCGGTCAGGACAAAGTCCTGATCAGGGTCGAGGCGTGCGGGGTGTGCCATGGGGAATCCGTGCTCAAGGACGGACGTTTCCCCGGCATCCAATACCCCCGAATCCCCGGCCATGAGGTCATCGGGATAATCGACAAGCTCGGGTCGGAGTCCCACAGGTGGAAAATCGGCGACCGCGTCGGCGTCGGGTGGCACGGCGGCCACTGTCATCAGTGCCTTCCCTGCCGCACCGGCAGCTTTGGCGCGTGCGAGGAATCGGTCGTGACCGGCCTTACCACCGACGGCGGGTACGCCGAGTATATGGTCGCGAGAATGGAGGCCCTCGCCCCGATTCCGGACGGCCTCGATCCAGTGATCGCCGCTCCAATCCTCTGCGCGGGCAGAACCACCTACGGGGCGCTCAAACAGAGCAGCGCGAAGGGCGGGGATCTGGTCGCCGTGCAGGGATTCGGCGGGCTGGGCCATCTGGCGGTGCAGTATGCGAAGAAGATGGGCTTCAGAACCGCCGTCATTTCCCGTGGGAGGGACAAAGAGGAACTCGCGCTCAAGCTGGGCGCCGATCATTACATCGATTCCTGCTCCCAGGATCCGGCGAAGGAACTGACCGCCCTTGGCGGCGCAAAGTTGATCCTCGCGACCGCTCCCTGCTCCGAGGCGATGAACCAGGTGATCGGCGGGCTGGGCCGCCGAGGTGAGATGATCATCGTCACCTTCGCGAACGAACCGCTGATGATCTCACCGGCGATGTTGATGCGCGGCGAAAAGTCGATAAGCGGGTGGGTCGGCGGCAATCCGGACGACGCGCTCCGCTTCAGCGCCCTGACCGGCGTGATGCCGATGGTCGAGGTCTTTCCGCTGGAGGACGCATCCCTCGCCTACGAGCGTATGATGACCGCCAAGGTCAGATTTCGCGCCGTACTGAAGATATCCGGGTAGGAGCCGCTCGCCGAAGCGGCCCGAAAGTATGAAATGGCACGTCTTGTCTCATTGATAGAGTTGTGAGGGACGCGGCAGCCTCAGGCTAAAGTATGAGGCTCAGGAATTAAAGCGAGCTAAAGCAGGCTGGAATTGGCATCCGGAAAGCTTACTTTAGCCTGCTTGTATTATTGAGACTCGTGGATTCATTCCGAGGCCTTTGGCATTCGGAGCCTATGTCGCAGAGTATATTCTTGACACGCGTGGGACGGGTCGGCGACCGTCCCCTACCCCTTGGCCGGAGGTTTATCATGTCCGAAATACTTAGTCTTATACAACAACGCAAATCTACGCGAGCGCCGTTCGATCCGGCACGTCCGGTCGGTGCAGCTGATCTCGCGATGATCCTGGAAGCCGCCCGGTGGTCGCCGACCGCTCATAACGTGCAGAACTTCGAGATCGTGGTGATCGACGATCCCAAGCTCCTTGAGGAGATCGGCGAGATACAATCCCCCGTTTCGGCGACCTTCATCCGCGAGAACTATGATCAGCTTTCATTCTCAGAGGAAGAGTTGGAGCGGAAGAGAACGGGCATCCTCGGCTCGCAGTTTCCACCCGCCTGGACCGCCCCTGACCTCGATCCGGAGAAGATCGCCGCCGAAAGCGGGCCGTCGTTCCTGAAAAGTACAATCAAGGACAGCCCGACCGTGCTCGTCGCGCTCTATGACTCGACGAAGCGCGCGCCTGCATCGGAGGGGGACGTCCTCGGCTTCCTGAGCCTGGGGTGCGTAATGGAAAACATGTGGCTGATGGCGGAGGAACTCGGAATCGGCTACCAGGTCATGAGCGCGTTCAGCTCGGACGCGAACGAATCTCAGCTCAAGCAAACGCTCGAAATCCCGGAGCATATGAGGATCGCGTTTGCGGTTCGCCTCGGTTATCCGGCAGGCGAACCCCGCCCATACCTACGCGTCCGTCGGGAGATCGAATCGTTCACGCACCGCAACGGGTATTAGGCATTCCATAACGCTTGGCACGCACCGAGCCAGGCGAGTGATCAGCCGTGCAGATCCGGACATTCTCGTTGACAATGAAACAATGAAGTGACAGAATAGGTGTATCGTCGAACGAAGGAGAAGTTATGAAGATCATCGGATTCGTCGGAAGTCCGCACAAAGAAGGCAATACCGCCTGGACAATAAACAAAATACTCGACGGCGCGAAAGAAAAGGGCGCTGAAACTCAGTCCTGGTATTTCAGCGATCTCGATATCAAGCCCTGCCAGGGCTGTTTGGCCTGTCACAAGGGCGATCTGCGGGGTTGTGTTATCAACGACGACATGCAGAAACTTTACCGCGCGATTGAGGATTCTGATGCCCTCGTTCTTGGATCGCCGGTTTACATGGGGCAGATGAGTGCCCAGGCGAAGATATTCACAGACAGGTTGTTCGCGCATATTACTCCAAGATTCTCACCGCATTTCAAGGAAGGCAACGCCGGGAAAAAGATGGTTCTTGTGTTTACTCAGGGTAATCCGGATTCCAGCTTCTTCCAAGAGTACTTTGATTATACGAGGAAAATGTTTCAGTTGCTGGAATTTGATGTAAAAGAGGTAGTTGTGGTCGCCGGCATGCGGAGTGAACCGGCCCACGAAAGAAAAGATCTACACATCGCCATGAGGGATATCGGTTCGTCATTAGTTTCCGAAAATCCCAAAAAAGATGAAGCTGAAACAACTTAGTTCGAGTAGGGAATCGAGTAGGTAAAATGGGTTTTTCGGCAAATGTGAACACTTTGTCATAAAAAAAGCCCAGAAACCTCAAGTCTCTGAGCGCGATTTTCGCAAATTGTTGGAGGCGACGAGCGGATTCGAACCGCTGCATAAAGGTTTTGCAGACCTCTCCCTTACCACTTGGGTACGTCGCCCCGTATATGTAGTGAGCCTTGGAGCGGGAGACGAGATTCGAACTCGCGACAACCTGCTTGGGAAGCAGGTGCTCTACCACTGAACTACTCCCGCGCGTGTGGTGGGCGATACTGGATTCGAACCAGTGACCCCTTCGGTGTGAACGAAGTGCTCTCCCACTGAGCCAATCGCCCGAAAAACTGGTGGGGATGAAGAGATTTGAACTCTTACAGATTGCTCCACTGCCCCCTCAAGACAGCGCGTCTACCAATTCCGCCACATCCCCGCAAAACGGATGAACTGTATTTTACCATAGCCCGCCCCTCCTGTCAACAATTTTTCACCTTCCGACCCCAAATCCTAAATCCTGAACTCTCCGCAAAATTGACACCGTGCGCCTGCCCTGCTAGAATTAGCTCAGCGTTGGTCTGTTCTGAATCCAATTCTCCCTAAACCCAACATGCTTGAACTTGCAAAGATCCTCAAAGACATCGATAACCTGGGCAAAGAGCGAGCTGAGTCGGCGACCGGCATCCTCGACGAGCTCCGGCTCGCCGATTCCAGGATCGCCGATATCGGGGCCGACCTGGATGCGGCAAAGAAGAAGATCAGGGAGGCCACAACCTCCTGGCTGATCGGGGAGTTCGAGGAGTCGCCGGACAGGACCTTCTCGTTGCCCGATCTCCCGGTCGCTCATACTGTGGTGGCCTCGGACGGCTCCCAGATCACGCCGAACAAGCATGAAATCACCGACTGCTATGTCCTGAACGCGTCGTACATAATCCTGCCTTATGGAACGGGCGAGCGGCCGCAGGCGGAATCGATCCCGAAGCTCTGCTACGGCAAGCAGGACCTCCTGGCGGAGCGCAATAAATACGGCACACCGGTGACTGAGAAGCTGGTCGGCATCGAACGCTCGATCTACGAGAGCGAGGCACTGGAGATGGCGATCGGGAAGCTGAGCGGCGAGAGGCCGGCGGTCGCGCTGTGGGACGGAAGCCTGATCCACTGGTCGCTCGTCAATGAGGATGATCGAATCCGGGAGCGCGCCTTGAACACCCTGATGCGCCTTTTCGACTATGCCAGGGAGAAGCACATTCCGGTCGCGGGATACATCAGCGATCCGGGTAGCCGGGATTTCACAAACTGCCTGCGCATCATGCTCTGTGACCAAGATCCAGTGAACTGCGGGAACTGTGCGTATATCGGCAAGGAAGAGCCTCGCCCATGTGAGGCGATCCGCAGGCTTACCGATTCGTCGATTTTCTCGGCTAGACTTGCTGACGGGGAGCGGACGGTCGTGTTTTCGAGTTCATCCAAGATCCTGCGCGAATACGGCGATCACAGGACGAAAGCATTTTACATGAACGCCGGACGAGAAATCGCCCGGATCGAGATACCTGAGTGGGTTGCCGCAGACCCCCAACTCCTCGACCTCACGCACTCGGTATGTCACGATCAGGCTCGGAAAGGCCGGGGCTATCCGGTCGCGCTTTCGGAAGCGCACGAGCATGCGGTGATCCGCGGATCGGAGCGCACCGTCTTTTATGAGGCTGTCGAGCGGGCGTATATCAAGCACGGGGCGAGGATATCGCCGAGCATGAAGCGGATATCCAAGCATTATTGAGGATGCAGATATTGGAGGTTCGATATTGGATCATATTGTCCAAAATGAGTTGCCGTTCAAGCTCAAGTGGGGCTGTATCCCCCTCTCCTGCTCCCTGGCGGGAGAGGGAGGGGTGAGGGCAGTCCGGAGAACAGTATTCGTCTCTAAGGTTGGTTTCCCGGAACCTCCCCTACCCCCTCCTTGTTAAGGAGGGGAATTCCGGAGGCGCCTTTGGTGCCAGGAATGATCTTTCCGCATTCTAACTCCTAACTTCTGACTTCTAGATTCTATTGAGGACGCATTGTCATGACTGAAGAGTCCGAACACGTTGGCGAGATAATCGAGGCAAGCACAACCGAGTTTACGGCGGAGTGCAGGGAACTGCACGCTCCCCCACCCTTCGGCAGCTTCGTGAAGGCATCGCTGCACCTGGATTCGGCTGCCCCGACTCCAGACTTCGACCATGAGCAGGACCCATTCGCCGATACTTTTTCCTCCAGGGCTGGAAGGTTCAACTCCGATTTCCGAGCCGTTGTGGACGGGTCATCGGAGCCTGACTCGGGGTCACTCCGTGAGCCGACCATCTATGCAATCGTGCATCAATCCGCCACCACGCCGGTCGATTCCTCGAGACCGGTTCGCGCATATTGGAAGGACGAGGAGACGCTCGCCCGCGAGCAGCCGGAGGTCTTCGAGTGGGTACTGGTGACCAGGTTCAAGGCATCCGTGATCGCACACGATACGGGAAGCGCTATCCGACAATTCCTGCCTCCCAAACCGCCGAATATCCACACCAATGTGAATGCCTGCACGCCAGCCGAGATCAGAATCCTCACGTCCAGGATGGACTTCCTTCGCACGCTCACCTCCTCGCCGAATTCGGCAGCCGATGAGGTCGTTGCCGCTTGTATTAGGGAGGCGTATGTCGCCCGAAACGGCGATTTCGACTTCCTGGTTGCTGCCGGCAAGGAACTCGCCGGGTTGCTGAAGGACGATTACGACCGCCTACAGGCGATCATGAGGAGGGTTGCGCCATGAGCGATGTAAGTGCGGTCAAACCCGGAACTGAAATCGGCCAGATCGTCAGCGGCTCGCTCCTGGAGGGGCTCACCATGAAGCTCCATCCCGAAGGCTCGGTCGAGGATATTCGGGCGGGGAGATTCGTGGTCATAGAAGGCGCGAAGAACCACTATTTTTCAATGATCACCGATGTCAAACTCGGTACCTCGACCCCCGGTCTAATGGATGATCCGCCGCATAGGGATGACACGCTCATGCGGATGGTCCTCAGCGGCACATCGACTTACGGCACGGTGGAACTCCGCCCGATGCTGATGCTTCCGAAGGCAGATTTGAATGCCCTCACCCCTACCCTCTCCCGTCAGGGAACAGGAGAGGGGGTTTCGCAGGATGATCTACGGCCTGTGAAGACAATTCCAGGTCACTTCAGCCCCGTGCGGACGGCAACCGAGGCCGACGTCAGCCGAATCTTCGGCGGCGAGGAGGCGGATTCCAAGTTCTTCCACATCGGAGCTCCGCTCGACATGGATGAAATCCCCGTCTGCCTCAACCTGGAGAGATTTGTGGAGAGGAGTAACGGCATTTTCGGCAAGTCGGGCACGGGCAAGACCTTTATCACCCGGATCGCGCTTTGCGGGATTATAAAGAACCGAAAGGCCGTCAATCTGATTTTCGATATGCACAGCGAATATGGCTGGAAGGGCACGTTCGAGGGTGGACGAGACGCCGTTCGAGGCCTCAAGCAGTATTTCCAGGATCGGGTCGCCGTGTTCACGCTCGATCCTGAATCCGCGCGCCGCCGGGGCGTCTCCGTGGATTTTGAGGTCAAGATTCCGTTCAGCCAGCTCACGGTTGATGATATAATCCTGTTGCGAGATGAACTCAACCTCACACCGACCACCATGGAGACATGCTACGCGCTCGTCAGCCGGTTCGGCGATGAAAGATGGTTGGGTGAACTTCTCAAGATGGACTCGGATGATATCACGACGTTTTGCGAGACAAACAACGTCAACCAGAGCTCGTTGTCTGCGCTCCAACGCAAACTGAGGGTCCTGGCCGAGAGCTGCAGGTCTTTCCTGATCGACGACTCCCAGCACGGGATCGATGTCGATGCCGTGAGACAGATTGTCGGCTACCTGCAAAGCGGAAAACATGTGGTGTTGGAGTTTGGACAGCACTCTCATCCCATGCAGTACATGCTGGTGGCGAACATCCTGACGCGCCGCATTCACAGCGCGTGGGTGAGAATGAAAGAGGAAGCTCAAAGCGGCGGACAGGCCGAACCTCCTCAGCTTGTGATCACCATCGAAGAGGCGCACAAATTCCTCAGTCCGGCTTTGGCCGGCCAGACGATCTTCGGCACGATCGCGAGGGAGATGCGCAAGTACAACGTAACCCTGCTGGTGGTCGATCAGCGACCCTCCGGCATCGATCCCGAGATATTGTCACAAGTCGGAACCAAAATCACCTGCCTTCTCAACGACGACAAGGATATCGACGCGGTGCTGACCGGTGTGAGCAACGCATCCGGCCTGCGCGGCGTCCTTGCAAGCCTGGATTCAAAGCAGCAGGCGCTGGTACTGGGTCATGCCGTGCCGATGCCGGTTGTGATACAAACTCGCACCTATGACGACGAGGACTTCCGGACCAGCATGGCTCGTGGTTCGGGAACAGACGAGCAATCAGTTCGGCGCGACATTGATAAAGATTTTGCCTAAATGCCATGCCGGAATCCGGATAAGTGACATTGACGTCGCAACGTTACAGGTTTAGATGAGCGACCATTCCGGTTCCCTATCCAATATCGAATATCTAATATCTAAGATCGGCACTCAAACCTTGACCAAATACTTCCTACAACTAGCCATAATCGCGGCCATCGCGCCAGCCCTGCCTATGTTTGCCCAAACGCCGCTCATCCCTGACCTCCCGGAGGCGCAAATCCGTGCAAATGTGGAGCAATACGATTTCGATAGCAAGGAGTTCACCGCAACCGGCAACGTCAACATGTCATACAAGGGCATGACGATCACGGGTGATTCCGTCAGCGGCAGCCCGTGGACAGGCGAAATCCAGGCATCCGGCAGCGTCACCCTCTCCGACTCTTCGAACAGAGTCACCTGTGATTCATTGCAACTGTATATGCAGACTCCCGAAGCCACAGGACCTCAGACAAACACATTCAAGGCATGGGGAAATGTGCAATTTACCCA
>Ga0326727_10016378_pt1 | contig 15662 bp, 15 predicted proteins | sample MB2enrmetagenome_FD_207643 | JGI IMG/M metagenome (GOLD analysis project Ga0326727, IMG submission 207643) | Lab enriched peat soil microbial communities from McLean, Ithaca, NY, United States - MB29MY | ecosystem: Environmental > Terrestrial > Soil > Wetlands > Peat | place: USA: New York... | reverse complement strand
GATCGGCCATGCCGCTAGTGCGGATCAGTGTCGTTCCGTCGGACAAAACGGCGCCGAACGCGACGCCGGGAACTTTAGCTGTCGCCCTGTCCAACCGGTCCTGCAACGCGGCCGGCCGCAGCGTGTCTATGGTCTGGGCGGGCTCCGCGCAGCCGCCTAGAATGTCAAGGACCGCCAGCACCATCAGCGTGTTTCGCATTTCAGTCGCTCGGATAAAGGTTTGCCGGAACCACAGTTAGCATATGATGTAATTTTCTAATAGAATAGTCTAGTGCGAGTCACCACCTGATTCACGTTACTCCATTCCAACGAGAATCACGATCAAAAACTCGTCAAGTCCCGGGAAGTCAGCAAACCGGACAAGTGGGTACTAGGGCTACCAAAGTGAGGCTGTAGCTCATTTTGTCCCCCAGGATACTCCCCCGCTCTGTGTTCGCGTGAGATGCTTGGACCGTCATTTGGCCGAAATAGTTGGAACGGCACTAGCCGTCTCCAGTTGCTTTTCCCCGTTCAGCACGGGCAACCACTGTTCCCGCACACCGGCAAACTCGGGGAAGTTCTTTTTGGAGACAGGATCCGATGGCGGCAGGCCCAGCTTCTCGAAATTCTTGAATTGTCCCTTCTGCATGATCCTGAAATCCAGATGGGGGCCGGTTGCCAGGCCGGTCATGCCCACCAAACCGATGGTCTTGCCAATTTCCACGTGCTCGCCGACATGCACGAACATCCTGGACAAGTGGAGGTACATCGTCTCGTAGCCATTGGAATGAACGATGTGCACCATGTTGCCATCGGCGCCTTTGCGCCCGGCAAAAACTACCCGGCCACTTCCGATGGTTTGCACGGGAGTGCCGACGGGTGCACCGTAATCGGTGCCCAGGTGCGGGCGGTAGCTCTTCAGAATCGGATGGAAGCGCGACTGGCTGAAGTGTGACGTCACGGGCGCCCCAAATTTCAACGGCGACCTCAGGAAAGCCTTCTGAAGGCTTTTGCCGTCCGCCGTGTAGTAGGCAGGGCGGCCCTCGGGATCATGAAAGAGTAGCGCTTGGTACTTCCTGCCGTCATTGATATATTCGGCGGCGAGGATCTTGCCGTATCCCGCGGTCTCACCGTTAGCGTATCTGCGCTTCTCCAGCACGACGCGGAAAGTGTCGCCCCTGCGCGCATCGGTGTAGAAATCCAGGTCATACCCAAAAATCTGCGCCAGCCGCATGGCCACTTCGGCGCTTTCTCCTGCTTCTTCGACGGCGTTGAACAGCGAATCTTCCAGCTTGCCGGTTACGACGGCAACTTCCGTGTGCACCGGAATCTCGCGGACTTCGGCGGCAAAACCCGGCGTCTGCGGCACGATGCGCAGCACGCGCTCGGCATCAATTTTGTAGTCGATTTCGCGCAGACTTCCCTCCACAGAGCGCCCCACGGTGATCGTATTTCCGGCATGCAATTGGCGCAGATTAAAGGCGTGTTGCGCGGCCGCGGTGGCATCCGCCGCTTCAGCAGACGACAAACCGAACTGCGCCAGCATTCCGGCGAAATTTTCGCCGCTGGGCATCTGCTTCGCCGTGGGACGGACCCATTCCGCGCGCAGACGCGCTCCTTCGGCTTTGGCCAATTCCGTCTGGCGCTGCGACTCTTGCACAGCGCTTACGTTTTTGTAGATCGCGTAGCCATCCACAACAATTCCGGCCGCGAGAAGTACTGCCATCCCCATCAAAAATCCTCGGTTCACTGCTCCCCCAAAATGCTTTTCTCGATTGGACGGCGTGCACAAGTCAGACCGGCGCGCCGCACCCGCACTTACGAGAATAGCGCACGCCTACTTTTTGTCTCAAACCGCGGTGCAGGTCAAATCAATGTCGCGAGGGGTGCGCTCAATCAACCAAGGGTCTTTCCGCGAGACTCGCGGAGCAGCGTGCGCAAATTCACACACTGCAACCGACACCCATCCTGCGGGCGTCGTCCGCCACTCACTCCAGGTTTCTCTTAACCTGCTTATTTGCCTGTGGAATTGGCCGGAATGGGAGTTCCCTTGGGACCATCCGTGAAGTAATTCTGTTCGCGAAGTCTCCGGTAAATATGACCTGCCACCTGAGCTGCCGTGGGACCCTTCACCCGCCGCGTATTCCCGCGCAGCAACACGGCCAGGGCAATCTTCGGGTGCGTTTCATCGGCATAACTCACGAACCAGCCGATGCGCGAAGGAGTGCTGTTGTGGTCCTCGCAGCTGCCGGTCTTGCCCAGGGGCATTTCGTTCCCGCCTGCGTCGTAGCTGAGTTTCCCTGTGCCGTACAGGACGGCGGCGAGCATGCCTTCGCGCACTTCCGGGAGAACATTGGAAATATTCAGATCCCGCTTCACGCGCGGCGCGAACTTATCAATCTCTTCCTGCGAGTGCGGATACTGCAAATAATAGAGCGTGCCGCCATTGGCAAACGCGGCGCCCAAAGCCGCCAACTGCAACGGTGTGATCTGAATACCCTCACCGAAGCTCGACATGCGCGCCACACCGCCGTAAGCCGGCGGCTGCGTCGGGAACGCTCCCGGGTGCTCATCGGGCAGGTTATATCCGGCAAGTTCGCCCAGGCCGAGGAGGCGGCCGTATTTCGAGACGGTGTCAAAGCCCATGCGGCGGCCGAGTTCCTCAAAAAAGGGATTATTGGAATGCGCCAGGGCATCCGTCAGATTCATGTATTTGCGGCGGCCCACCTTCAACATGGTGTCGCGGGTGATCACATTTTCTTCGAGCGCCGCGATGGCAATCGTGGGCTTGATCGTCGAGCAAGGAATGTAGCCGTCGCTGAAGGCGATCTTCTGATTCACAATGGTGAGGATGCGCCCGGTGTTCGGGTCCACGGCGACGACGGAACCGTTATAGCGGCCCAGCCCTTCGACGACGGCCTGCCGCACGACGGGATCGTCGAAGGTGGGATCATCGTCGCGCACGGAATTCGCGTAGGTGGGCACGCCACGATAACGCGCGGCCACGTGGCGTGTGCGCGCGTTGGTTTTCGATTTTGCGTTCGTGGATGTACTTTCGATCGGCTGGCCGGAAGATCCCGCGGCAGGCAATGGCACGCCTAGCGCAAAGCCCAGCCACGCCACAGTCACGATTTTCCCAAGTTCGCGGATCATTCGGCCCTTATCCCTGGTCAGTCTCAGTAGTTCTAGGAGGCGTGCCAATGAATCTACTCCCGATGCACGTCCCGGTCAACTTCTGGCTTCCGAAGCATGCGCGACGCCAGCCTCTCCAGTGGTTCATAATAAACCACTTATATCTGGCGCACCCAACGCTTCTCATCTGTGAGCCAAACAGCGCTCGCAGACTGAGACGTAGTGTATGCAGACGGGCGATGCCCTGACAATAGATAACTCGGCCCAGTACGCTTCTATGTGCTTTGTTTTGAAAGCCTGACCGACAGGACAGCGACCCCTGCCCAAATGTCCCTCGCACAGGGCAGTCTGCCTGTCCGCGAAACGCCGTGGGCGCGGCATGTCGGGATCTGCTTCACGCGTCAGAAGAAACAGAATCGGGCGGGAGGACTCGCCCTCCTCCCGCCCGGTTCGTCCTACCTGAAACAATCTTTCTTAGCCTTTCTTAGCCTTTCTTAGCGTGCCGGCCGTGCTTTTGCATCTCCAGCCCCGGCAGCGGCAGCCGCAGCCTTCACCGGAGGCTTGTCCGTAGCAACGTTTGCGCTGCCACTGGCACCCGGCGTCGCGGCGTTTTGCCCGGGAATGGGAATTCCCATGTTCTTGCGCAAGGCATTTTCGAGCTTATCGCGGATGTCCTTGTTCTCGCGCAGGAAGACGCGGGCGTTTTCGCGGCCCTGGCCCATTCTTTCGCCGCCATAGCTCAGCCACGTTCCGGACTTTTCGATCAGGCCCTTGTCCACGCCGAGATCGATCAGGTCGCCTTCGCGCGAAATGCCTTCGCCGTACAGAATGTCGAACTCCGCTTCGCGGAATGGCGCGGCCACCTTGTTCTTCACCACCTTGCCGCGCGTCCGCGAACCGACCACGCGGTCGCCTTCCTTGATGGCCTGGATGCGCCGGATATCCACGCGCATGGAGGCGTAAAACTTCAGCGCCCGCCCGCCAGTTGTGGTTTCCGGATTGCCGAACATGACGCCGATTTTTTCGCGGATCTGGTTGATGAAGATCAGGCAGGTCTTTGACTTGGAGACAATGCCAGTAAGCTTCCGTAGAGCTTGCGACATCAGGCGTGCTTGAAGACCCATTTGCGGGTCGCCCATTTCGCCTTCCAATTCGGCCTTGGGCACTAATGCGGCAACGGAGTCCACCACAACCACGTCCACGCCGCCCGAGCGGATCAGCGTTTCCGCGATTTCCAGGGCCTGCTCGCCGTTGTCCGGCTGCGACACCAGCAGATTGTCCACGTCCACGCCCAGTTTGCGCGCGTAGTTGGGATCGAGCGCATGCTCCGCATCGATGAACGCGGCCTGCCCGCCCAATTTCTGCGCTTCGGCGATGATATGCAGCGTCAGCGTCGTCTTACCGCCCGCTTCCGGCCCGTACACCTCGATTACACGTCCGCGCGGAAAGCCGCCCACGCCGAGCGCCGCGTCCAGCGACAAACAGCCCGATGGAATCACGTTCACCGGCACAAGCACATCTTTGCTGCCCAGCCGCATGATCGAACCCTTACCGTGGGTCTTCTCGATCTGCGCGATTGCTGCTTCTAACAGTTTTGCCCGTTCATCTGACATTTCTCACCTCGGTGAAGGAAATTTGGAAACTCGCGAATAGGTCTATCAGGGGCATTTGCAAGCGGGCGCCGGGAACTGCGCCGCGGCTTCTCCAGATACGTTACGAGAGCGGTATGTTATCACTTCGTATCTGAGAATGCTACCCCTACTTCCCTACCGCCCTTCGCCGGCCTTTAGCGGCGAAAGTTCGGCCTTCAACAGTTGCAGCCATGCTCCAGTTCGTGATCCACCAGACTCGCCAGCGCCCGCTGCTCCCGGCGGTCCCACTCGGCCTGTTCTTCCCGGGAGATGGAGCGCAAGCGTGCCAGGTATTGCCCTCGTGTGCGGACCTCAAGCAACTCAAATTCGAGTCTCTCATGCTCCACACAGCTTAGAACATCGCAGCGCGTCTGGGTCATGGGCCACTTGTTGAAAACTCCAGGTGCTACAGTAGCCCAAGGGCGAAGAAAAAGCAAATACTATTTTCGCCTCGCGTTCGCCTATGAGATGCCTGCCGGTAGATGCCCGCCACGGGACTGCTATTGCCCGGGATGCCGTGCGAGTATTGCCTGTAATGCTTTCCATGAAGCCTCAGCGTCGGCCGATGCAACGAGACCCTTGTGGGCTGCCTCGTTCCCCAGGACGCGACAAGTATGCATGTGGCTGGCGGTGACTGACGAAACCACGTGCGCCTCCGCCAATTGGTGAATCTTCGCTACTAGAGAATCCGACTGGGCGTAAGCGATGCCATGATCTCTGGCTAGGGCGTCCGCAAGCACATCTACGATCGTGCGGATTAGAACGAGCGCGCTGCGTGGCTCGGTATTGATCTTCTCGAGTGCTTCCTGAGCGATTTTCTGTATCTGGGGGTCAATGCCAGAAAAATCGCTGACTGCAGCGCCAGATTTATCAGCTCGATTTTCTTCCTTGGCGGGTTGCTCCTCGACGAACTGAATCCCCTGTCTAGCCCTCGCGCGCCAAGTTTCCATCGGGAATCGGGAGGCCGCTCTCTTATAGTCACCGAGCGCGAGATCCCACTGCTCCAAGAATTCCCACCCTTCTGCGCGCTTGAAATAAACCATGCCGTCATAGGGGTACTTCTTGAGAAGCTCTTCGAAGGCCTGCTCGCCGCGCGGCAGATCTTGAATCAGCAAGCGTTTTGCCTCATCGGCTTCCTCCATGATTTTTCGTCCTCTTCCCATCGTTCACTCCGAGTACAGCGCTTCACCCAGTGTGGCAAATTACAAATCCTCAATACCGGTAAAACCCACGCCCGGACTTGCGCCCCAACCACCCCGCCGCAACATATTTCTTCAGCAGCGGGCAAGCGCGATATTTCGGATCGCCCAGGCCTTCCAGCAGCACGTTCAGGATGTCCACGCAGACATCCAGGCCGATAAAGTCGGCGAGTTCCAGCGGCCCCATGGGATGATTCATGCCAAGCTTCATCACCGCGTCCACCACTTCCGGCGTGGCCACGCCTTCCATCACGGTGTAGGCCGCTTCATTGATCAGCGGCATCAGCACGCGGTTGGAGACGAATCCGGGAGCATCATTCACGGCCACGGGAGTCTTGCCCAGTTTCTTGGCCAACTCCATGGTGGTGGCAAAGGCTGCGTCGCTGGTCTGCAGCGCGCGGATCACTTCCACCAGCGCCATCACGGGCACGGGATTCATGAAGTGCATGCCCACAAAGCGCTCCGGCCGCTGGGTCATTGCCGCCAGCGCCGTCACCGAAATCGAAGAAGTGTTGCTCGTCAAGATCACTTCGGGGCGCAGCACCTTGTCGGCTTCCGTCAGCACCGCGCGCTTGATCTCAAGCTTCTCCGGCACGGCCTCAACCACAAAGTCCGCCGCCGCAATGGCTGCGAAATCGGTCACCGGTTTCAAGCGCGCGAGCACAGTGGGCTTATCCGCTTCGGCAAGCTTGCCCTTCTTCACTTCGCGGTCGAGGTTCTTGCCAATCGTCTCCATGCCGTGCTGCAAAAAGCGCTCTTCCACATCGCGCAAAATCACGCTATAGCCCGCCCGCGCGAACACGTGCGCGATGCCGTTACCCATCGTCCCCGCGCCCAGCACCGCCACCGTCTTAATGGAATCAATGGACACGAATCAACCTCCGCGCTTTTCGAGGCCTGGCCCGTCGAGAAACCCAAGCATGCCTGCCAGTTAAAGCAAGGTCAAGCAGGCTCCCCGGCGATCATTTTGTCGCCGCCCTTTCTGGAAGCGAGCGCCGCAAGCCACGCGGCCACCGCGGCGAACTTTTCGTCTTGCGACCACGGCGCGCCAAACGGACGCCCAAGCTCCGTGACTCGCCGCAAAAGACTAAGCTGCGGCACGTGGAATGCCTTCGCCGCCTGCTCCAAAAGCTCGCGCTCGCGTATGGACTCCACGGCAAGCCCGCAGCGCGCGCCCGCATGGAGCAGACATCCGCGGAAAAGCTCGCCGTCGGCCGTGTGAATCAGCGCATGCGACGCAAGAATCTTCTCGAGTTCCGGGAGCGGCCTTCCTGCAGCCAGCAGAAGTGCGCCGCGTGTCAGTTGATAACCGCGCCCCTCCAACTCCAATTGCAGGTCGCGAATCGCGCGATACGCAAGTTCCCGCCCCTGTTCCCGCACGCCCGCGATGAACTCTCGTGCGGCCGCGAGCGCCATTTTCTCTCCCGTGTGATACGGCTGCCGGAACCGGTATGTAAACGCCTCGACCAGTTGCACACGCTGGCGGTGCAGCACCACCGGCGCGCTTTTCTCCAGACACACCGCCACCACCGCGCTCCAGCCCGAGTGCACGCGAAATCCCACCACTGCTTTTTTCATTAGAGCCTCCGCGGGAGAGGAAACGGAGGAGGCTAAGGATGTAAGGAGGCGCCAGCGAAGTCAAGCAAAACTCTCCGCGTTCACTCCGGCGGCTGGCCTTCCACAACTTCGCGGACCAGTTCGCGGGCGCGGCTTTCGTCTTCGGGAAGAACGTACACTCCTACTTTGCTGCCCTCGCGGTCGACGCGGCAGCGGACGCCGTTCTCATGCAAGGCCGCGACCAGAAAATCGCTTGGCTCGCCTGACTCCGTCTCCCAAACCTTGGCGGTGGCATCTTCTTCGTACCACCCGGTCTCATCGCCCGCGGTGGGCGGGCCGGGAATGTCCTCGCTCTCCGCCGGCGTCAGCGTTTCCGGCAATTTGCGAACCCGGTCTGATCGATCCTCCAGAAGCTTTTCCAGTTCCTGGCTTCCAATCTCTTCGATGTCGTCCGTTCCATACGCTTCCTTGACGGCTGTTTCGGCCTTTTCATAGCGTGAGAAGGGCACGCCAATTTCGTAGGCGGCAAAGTTGCTAAGGTTGAAAAGATGATCGCGGCGGAAAACCGTGTTATGAGGAATACCGGCTTCATCCAGTACCTCACACAACTCCGCGTGCAGGCGGGCATCCTCACCCTTCCAAAATGAGCAGAACGGATCCTCATTGGGATCACCGGGTTCTGCGGGAGCGCCCATGGGCCCCGGCGCGTACTGCACTTCCCACACCAGGTCCACATCGCAATCCGCGCAACGCGTGAACCCCGGCCGGTACTCCGCTTTGCATTGAGGACAAATCATTTCGGCTGCTGATTCCCCTGTCGTCAACAACCCTTGGTATTTCGGCGTGACTCCAGATTGTAGAACACGAAGGAATAGATGTGCGCAGTAAGTTTGATCGCCTTGATCGTGCTGCTGGCGCCGTGTCCGGATTTGCTGTCCACGTGAAACAGCACGGGGTTGTCACGCGCGGCGGACGTCAGGCTTTCGAGGCCTACTTGGCCAGAATGCGCTTCGCCACCGGCCAGCTTTCCAACAACTCCCGCTAAGTCAATAATTTAGGTACCCGTCCGCAATTGCGTCTTTTTCACCGGCTGCTGCGTATTCAAGGTAGTATGAGCGCACAAGCTTTCACGCTAACGTTTTCGAGGTCCCCGGCACTCTTCGCGGGTCTCATGACTGACGATAAGCAAACCATTGCGCTCGGCCTGCGACGCCGCGACCCCGACCTGCTCGACCAGCTCATCGAGCAATACCAGCAGCGCCTCTATCGCTATCTCCTTTTTCTTACCGGCAACCCCGCGCTGGCCGAAGACTTCTTCCAGGAAACCTGGATTCGCGTCCTGGAACGCGGCGAGCAATACAACGCCAAATCCAAATTCGAGTCCTGGCTCTTCGCCATCGCGCGCAATTTGGTGATTGACGCCTCGCGCCGCAAGAAATTCGCGAGTCTCGAGGATTTTGCCGATCCGGATACGCAGCAGCCCTTCGAGCCGCCCGACCTGCACGCCACCTCGGCGTTGCAGCTTCTGCTGGCGCGCGAAAACCAACAAGCCGTGCAAATCTCGCTGCTCAAGATTCCCGCCTACTACCGCGAGGTGTTGGTGCTGCGTTTTCACGAGGAGCTTGGCCTGGAAGAAATCGCCGCCGTGCTCGCGGCTCCTGTTTCGACGGTAAAGTCCCGGCTGTACCGCGGCCTCGCCGCGCTGAAATCCGCTCTGACGGAAGGTGCCGCATGAACGAAAACCTTCACCAACGCGCCCAGCGACTGTTGGCGGAATCTCTCGTGGAAGGGATCGCAGCGCCCGATCAGATTTGGCTGGGGCAGCATCTGCGCGACTGCGCCGCTTGTGCGCGTGAGGCTGCTTCCACTCAGGAGCTTCTGCAGGCCCTTCGCGGCGTGCCGGTTGCGGTACCGCAGGACCTGGTGGCGCGCACGCAAATGCGGGTTCGCCTGCGCGCCCAGGAAGCCAACGAATCGTCGCGCAGCGGACTGCTGCTCTGGGTCATGACCGCTGCAAGTTGGCTGCTCGGTGTGCTCAGCGCGCCGCTGGTCTGGCGCGGCTTCGCCTGGTTCGGTGGCCAATTCGGTGTGCCGAGGCTGGCATTGGTGATGGGATTTGTGCTCTGGTGGACGGTGCCGGCGTTGGTCGCCGTTGCTGCAGTGCTGTACCAGGGGGGTATCGCGCAGGATTTCGCTGGCCAGCGCTCGCCACGCGAACCGAAGATGCCGCATTGAGTTTGTCGTTGGCGCGTGAACGATTGCTTTTGGTGGTCTAGAAAACGAGGAAACTATGTCTGACATGTGGAACGAACGTGTGCGGCTTATCCGCTTCCGCCGGAAGCGTGAACACATCAAGTTCCGCGACGAATTGCGCATCATCCCCAAGTGGCTGGTGCGGACCTGCATAATCGTTTGGCTCATCGCGATCGCCATCGCCTGTCCCATCAACTACTACAACGTGCAGCACCATCGCGACTATTTCCCCGCCCCTGACTTGGCGGGTCAGCCCTTGCTCGCCAGCCTGGCTCTGGCTGGCGTGATCACCGCTGGTATCTTTGCGCTCTCTTGCTTCCTGTTTATCCTGGGCTATGTCTATCGCGACGCCAAGCGTCGTGGAATGAATCCCGTCTTGTGGACGCTGCTGGTTCTCCTGCTGTCTGGGCCTTATGTGTTCATCGGGCTGATCGTCTATTTGTTGATCCGCGACCCGCTGCCTTACACCTGCCCGCACTGCGGGGCCACCGTTTCCGCGCGCTTCATTTTCTGCCCCAACTGCAAATGCAACCTGCGTCCCGCCTGCCCGCACTGCCAGCACGAAGTTGCCGACACGGACAAGTTCTGCCCCTACTGTGGCGCGGAGCTAACTCTGTCAAAATCGCGGGGCATGCCCACGGCGACCGATTCCCAAAGTTGATGTGATTGCTCCAGCGCCGGGGGATGCGCTGGGCTTAAGCCTTCTCTTCGTGATACTCCATCTCCGTGTTCACGGCCCAGATGTTGCTCTTCTCCGTGCGGCCCGCGATGATGTTATCCACCGCGACCATGGCCGTGAGCATGGAGTGGTCCTGATTGTTGTACTTGTGCATGCCATTGCGGCCAACGAGGAACAGGTTCTCGAAGCCGTCCAGGAATTCCTGAACTTCCCCAAAGCGCTCGTACGCGCCGAAATAGGCGGGATAAGCCTTCGGCACCCGTTCGATGTGCCAGTCCACCACCTCGCGCGCGTCGATAATCCCAATTTTCTCGAGTTCCGCCATGGCCAGGCGCGCCATTTCTTCCTCTGGGAGCTTCCAGAGTTTGTCTGACTCGTAACAGAAATATTCCACGCCGATCCATACCTTCGACGGGTCCTTCACCAGATAAGGGCTCCAGTTGTTGAAGATCAGCAGGCGCCCCGCAAGTACATCCGGGTCCTGGAGGTAAATCCACGTGTCAGCAACAAGCGGGCCGGGGGAGTTCGCGTCGTTCTTGATGCTCAAGGAATTGAACAGCAAGCCCACGGCGATGAAGTCGCGATATTGCAACCCCGCGGCCACTTCCCGCACGTTTTCGGGGACAGGGCCATCGAGAAGCCCCACCAGTTCCTTCACCGGCATCGTCGAGAAGACAAAATCACACGCAATGCGGCGCTGCTGGCCCACGCCGTCAACAACCTGCACGGCTTGCACGCGCGGCCCGGCCGTTTCCAGGCGAAGCGGCTGCGTCCCGCGAAGAATCTCGCCGCCCAGCGCCTCCACCTTGCGCGCCACTTCCTGCCACATTTGCCCGGGGCCGTATTTGGGGTACAGGAACTGCTCTATCAGGGAAGTTTCGGTTTGCTTCTGGGAGATGTCCCGCGTCGCTCGGCCGAAGCTCTGCTTCAAGAAGTGCGTGAGACTCTTGCGCACGGACAGGCTTTTTACGCGCTGCTCACCCCAGGCAGCGCTGATCTGCTGGCACGGCACTCCCCAAACTTTTTCCGTATAGGATTTGAAAAAAGTCAGATACAGCTCTTCCCCAAACCGGCGGATGAAAAAGTCCTCGAGGTTTTTGACCGAGCGCGGCGGGAAGAGAGCAGCCCGGATGTAGCTGAGCAGAATGCGAATGGTGCGCTGCAAACCAAGCTTCGAAAGCGTATCTCTGCTCATCTGGACGGGATACGCGAAAAACTTGCGCAGAAAATAGATGCGGCTCTGCCGGCGGCGCAGCAGCATGACTGCTTCGGGATTGGGGGCGATGCCTGCGGCCCTTTCCGCTGTCGCTGCGGCATTCTGTTGTGCCGTGGCGTCCGAAAGGCCGGGCGTTTCGATTCGCCGCGTCTTTCGCTGGTAGGTGATCTCGGCTCCGCCCCCGGCCGACGATTCCAGTGGCAGGTGCATCAGCCACCAATTCATGACGCGATCCGACTTCGAGAAAAAGCGATGACCGCCGATGTCCATCAGGTTTCCGTGGTATTGAATCGTGCGCGCGAGCCCGCCAACCTCGGAGTTCTTTTCCAACACGATGGGCCGGACATCCGTACGCGTCAGCAATTCGTAGGCTGCCGTGAGCCCCGCGGGCCCCGCCCCAATGATCACCGCCGTCCTCTTTCCTTGTTCGCTCATTCTCTGCCAATCCAGCCGAGTTGTGCCGGGCACAAAGTATCGCTCTCAAATTGTACAAGGTAATTCGATGCAGCACCCACGCTTGGCGTAGTGACTCAAAGATACAGGACTTGCGAGCGCACAACTTTCTGATGGCTTTCAACCGCACGCCGGAGAGAATCATCGGCGTTCCCAGGAAGCACCTCCGAAGGGGAATCCCGATCACCGCGAGTGATGCGCTGGCGAGGAAAACTCCACCGGCAGGGCACTCCTTCGGCCCCGTTTTTGAACGGGACCGAAGGATGCCAACCTCTCAATCCGCGCTGATTCGGGCTAGAAGAAGTTCCTCCGAATTGCGCGCGCAACCGGAGTGAAACTTTAGAAAGAAGCGCCTCAGGGCTGTTCGTCAGCGCTGGGGCCGTACAATGCCGGCACCGGAACGTTCAGCTCCCGCAAGTACATGGTCAATTGCGCGCGGTGATGGATCGTGTGGTTGAAGCAGAAGCTCCGAAGTACGGCATAGCGAGGCATCGTGAAAAGCGCCCGGCCGCCCATCAACAGCGTCCAGGGTTTGCGCAGATCCTCATCGCTGGCGCCTGCCAGTGCGGCGCGAGCCCCGCGGGTTAGCCGGTCGAAAACTTCTAGCAATTCCTTGCGGTTGGAGGTCTTGGGTAGCTCGTAGCGTGGGCCATTGACCGGAGCGAAGTCCAACTGGTCGGTCTTGATCGTCTGTATGGTCCAGTCGTTCATGGTCGCGATGTGCCCGGCCATCCCACCGAGCGTGCCGGACTTTTCGTGCGGTTTCCAGCCCCACTTGTCGTCGGGGACGCGCTCCAACGTTTTGCGGGTGTTGGCCATTTCCTGATCGAATTCGGGAAGAAGTAGTTGACTGATGGACATGTAGTCCTCCAAAGCGAAGTCGTAAAGGCGAAGACGGGCCACGATTCTACTACGTTTTGGGGAGGTCTTGCTTTAACAGAGGTGCGGCGGGAAAATCCATGGATGGCACACCAATTCCTGACGTCCCACATTCAAGATTCGACCGAGTCATTCCGCTATTACAAAAAGCTCGCGGATCGCGCGATGGAGCAGTGCCCCGACGAAGGACTCTTCGCCACGCTGGATGGAGAATCCAACTCCATCGCCATCATCGTCAAACACATGGTGGGCAATATGCGCTCGCGCTGGACGGATTTCCTGACCACCGATGGGGAAAAACCGGATCGCCATCGCGACACCAAATTCGAGGAGCCCACAAAATCGCGCGAAGAACTTCTCGCGGCGTGGGAACACAGCTGGAAGTATTTATTCGACGCGCTAGCAGGACTCAGCGACGCCGATCTTACGCGCACCGTGCTGATTCGCACCGAACCCCACTCCGTGATGCAAGCCATCAACCGGCAGGTGGCGCACTACTCCTACCATGTCGGGCAAATCACCTTTCTCGCAAAGCACTTCTCCGCTGAAGCGGGCAAGTGGACGGCACTCACCGTCCCGCGTAAACAGTCAGCCGCATTTAACGCGAGAGTCGCTTCCGGCCAGGCCTCGCAGCGATGACAAAAACACTATTTGAGATGGGGAAACCCGATGGCAGCGAGCTGAAGCCGAACGATTCGCAGCGGCGCGCGATCACTCACGGCGAAGGGCCGCTGCTGGTGATCGCGGGCGCGGGTACCGGGAAGACCCGCGTCATCACCGAGCGCATCCGGCACTTGCTTGAATCGGACGCTACCCTGCTCGGTGAAAATATCCTGGGACTGACGTTCACGAAAAAAGCCGCGGGCGAGATGAAATCGCGTGTGGTCAAGGCCGTCGGCGAGCGCGGCAAGGACGTGGTGCTGGCGACGTTCCACTCTTTTTGCGAGACGCTACTCAAGGAGGTCGATCCCAATCGGGTAGCGCTGGAATCAGTGGACCACTGGATCCTGCTGCGCCGGAATCTGGTGCGCCTGAAACTTGAAAAGTACCGCCGGCTGGCCGAGCCCGGGCAATTCCTTAGCGATTTCATCCAGTTTTTCTCGCGTTGCCAGGACGAGCTGGTATCCAGCGAAGAATACCAGGCCTATGCCGATCAGCTCGCGGCGGAATTGCAAGCGGAAAAGGGCGCCCTCGATGAAGACACCTACAAGGAGCGGGCCGAACAGGTGGCGCTGCAGCAGGAAATCGCGCGCGCCTACCGCGCCAGCGAAGAAATCCTGAGAGAGAAGCGCGCCGTGGCGCTGAACGGGCTGATCACCGAAGCCGTCGCGCTGATCAAACGCGACACCAAGCGGCGGCGCCAGCTCCAGGAGCGCTTCAAGCACATCCTGGTGGATGAATTTCAGGATACCAACATCGCGCAGCTTGAATTGCTGCATCTGCTGAGCGCAGAATCGCGCAACATCGTCGTCGTGGGCGACAACGATCAGGCCATCTACCGCTTCCGGGGCGCTTCGTTTGGAAGTTTCAAGCTATTCCTCCAGCGCTTCACCGGCTGGAAGGAAGGGCAGGACTCGACGCCGTTTCGTGTGGCCTTGATGGACAACTACCGTTCCACACCCAACATCCTGCGCGTGGCCACGCAAGTGATCGGCCAAAACGAGGTCAGCCCCGAATTCCCAAAGAAAATCCTGCAAGCGAACAAATCGGAAGGGGAGAAGATCCGCATCGCGGAGATGGAAACGCCCGAGGACGAAGCCTCGTGGGTGGCGGATGAACTCGAGCGGCTGCACGGCGCAGGGCGGCGTTGGAAGGATTTTGCCGTGCTCTACCGGCAGCATGCGCACCGCGACCAATTGGTGGAAGAGTTGTCGCGCCGCAAGATTCCCTTCGTCATCAGCAAGCTTTCGATTCTGGAGCACCCGCTGGTGCGCGACGTCCTCGCCTATCTGCACCTGATCGCCAAGCCCTATGACGACATCGCTTGCGCGCGCGTTCTTTCCGCGCCGGCCTGGCATCTGACGGCGGAGGACCTGGTGCGTCTGGCGGAACGCGCCGCCAAAAAACGCGGCACGGCTCTTTACGATGTACTGCAAGCTCCTCAGGCAGAGCTACCGTTCAACGCATCGCATACTGCTCTGCCGACACTGCTGGAGTTTTTGGGGACGCAGCGCAAAACGCTAAGGAGGCGCACGGCCCGCGAAATCCTTGGCGATCTTGTGGAATGGCTGGAAGTGCCGCAGCGCGCCGCCACGCAGGACCGCAAGTACGTCAACCAACTCGGCCAATTCGTGAAAGAGTGGGAAGTGAAGAGCGAAACGCGGGGCTTGCCGGAATTTCTGGAATACCTGGACTATTTCGAGCAGGCCGGCGGGACTTTGAGCCTCGAAGATGATGCGCCCGGCGATGCCGTGCAGCTCATGACGGTGCATGGCGCCAAGGGCCTGGAGTTTTCGCACGTATTTCTGCTGCGCGTGAATTCCAACGCCTTTCCGCCGCGCAACCGCTCGCCGCTTTTTGAGTTTCCGGATCGCCTGATGAAAGAAGAATTGCCGCAGGGCGATTTTCATATTCAGGAAGAGCGGCGGCTTTTCTATGTGGCCCTGACGCGCGCGATGGAGCGGCTGACCATCACCACGCTGACCGAGAAGAAGGGAAAGGTGCCCGTCTTCGTCGAGGACATC
>Ga0326727_10016377_pt1 | contig 15666 bp, 14 predicted proteins | sample MB2enrmetagenome_FD_207643 | JGI IMG/M metagenome (GOLD analysis project Ga0326727, IMG submission 207643) | Lab enriched peat soil microbial communities from McLean, Ithaca, NY, United States - MB29MY | ecosystem: Environmental > Terrestrial > Soil > Wetlands > Peat | place: USA: New York... | reverse complement strand
AACGCCGGCAACGGCGCTTGCCGGCCCATGCCGGTCCGTGCCGGTGGAAGCGTCCGCGCTCGCGCGTTCAGCTCCCTCCGGCACGGACTCCCGCCTGGGTCGTATTTCCGGTGCCGTCACGAAAGTTCTCCCTTCCCCCCTGGTTCTTAAGCCTCGGTGCCTCCGCTGGCCGCGACGCTGGCGACGGCAGTGGAGCTCGTGGTCGAGGACGCGGCCGTCGTGCTTCCGACATTGGCGAGGGCGTTTGAGATGATCGAGCCGACCTGGCTGAACGCGCCGGACATCCCGGAATTCTCATGGCCGCTGTACTTGCCGAGGGCGGAAGAGGTGTTGCCGGTGTGCGGGTGAGAGCCGCCATCGAATTTTAGAGAGGACATGCTGCCGCTCTTGGAGGCCTCGGCGAACTTATCGGAAAGGTCGGTGAAAAATTTGCTCTGCTGGGAATTGGTGGCGCTCTTTGCCTCGGTGGACAGTTGTTCCGAAATGTTCTGGGTCACGGCCTTGAACCTGGTCGGATCGCTTTTGGCCAGATTTTGCAGTTGGCTCATGCTCATGGCCGCCGGAGAAGCCAGGGCTTGGGTTCCCGCGCCTTGATCCAAGGTGTCGGTGACGGTCCCGGTCTGGGTTGTGGTCTGGGTTTGATCCAGGACGCTGTTGACGGATTGGGTCTGGGTTGTGCCCGTGCCTTGGATCAGGCCCATGGCGGCCGCTTGATTGCTGGAAAGGGTGGAAACACTCATGGGGTAACCTCCGAAAGTTTTGCTCCTCTTATCGGCCGAAATCCTTTTAACTTTAGGGGCGCGCGGTGGGGACCATCCGGGCGCGGTCGCGGCTGCCGATGCTCTCCGGTGGCGAAGGGTTGAAAATAAAAAGTCCCGGCCAGGGGAGGTAGACCTGGCCGGGACCGGTGCGCAACCACCTTGCGGAGCGACCCTCTATGGGCCGCGCTCGGCCGCGCGTGCGTAACGGTTAGTAACCGCCGTGGTCGCGCCGTTCCTCGTGCTCCGGTCTGCCATGCTCTTCGTGCCGTTCCTCGTGGTTGTCTTCCCAACGTCCGGGCTCGAAGTGGTGCATGTTGCCCCGGGCCTCCCAGCGCGCGGGCACCCAATGGTAACCGGGCCGGTCCCTCTCGAAATGGCCGGCGGCCCAGCGGTGCTGGTGTCCATCCCAGAACCAGTGACCCGCGATCCAGATTTGTCCGGGAGGCATTTGTTCCGGGATGATTTCGACGCGCGGCGGCGGCGGCGGCGTGCCGATATCGATGCTGATGTTGATTTGCGCCAGGGCGGTGCTGGCGCATATGAGCAAGGATAAAAATGCGATGACGAGGGTTTTCATCGAAGTCTCCTGGTTAGAGGTTGACGGGCATTCCAGGGATGGTGCCCGCCCGCAGCGTAAAATTCCTGTTTTCCGCAAATCCGGACCGTCTTTTTAGCCTTGACGGCGGGTCGCGTCGTCCCCGTTTGCCCCCGAAATCATGCCGCGGTGATATCCGAGCGGTCCCGGGCGGTCCAGGACCGGGGGCATCCGGACTTTTGCCCCTCCCGAGGCCTGGAGGCGACAGGCGCTGGTCTCGGCAATCGCCTATTTTCAAGAAGAAAGACGCGCGGTTTCGCCATTTGTTTCATGCGTCACGCCCGGGTGAAGGGCGGTCTTACGCCTCTCCCGCGGTCTTTACACGACCCGCCGGGTTGCCCTACCGTTGCAGGCGCCGGGGTTCGCTCCGGAACGAGGACGACGCCGTGGCTTTCGCGCGCCCGGTGACGGGTGAGCGGTTGCACAGATATCACCACACGAGGCCCCGCGATGCGAATTTACCGGCGCACAAGCTGGATATTGGCAGGCATGTTCGGTCTTTACCTCTTGGCGGGCATGCCCGCTTCAGTCGCGCAGCCGCCGTCGACGGCCGATCCCAAGTCGTATCTGGCGGATGTTGTCGGAGAGCTTGAAAAATCGTGGCCGGACAACCGGACGGTCAACATCGTGGCGCACGGGCACAGCGTGCCGGCGGGATATTTCAAGACGCCGCTCGTCGACAGCTTCAATGCCTATCCGCTTCTTTTGCATCGGTGGCTTGGGGCCGCTTTTCCCCATGCCGTGATCAACGTGATCGTTACGGCGATCGGCGGCGAGGATTCGACCGGCGGGGCGCGGCGTTTTGAACGGGACGTCCTGGCCTTGCGGCCGGATGTGGTGCTTATCGACTACGGTCTGAATGATCGCGGCATCGGGCTTGAAAAGGCCAGGCGGGCCTGGTCGCAAATGATCGAGGAGGCAAAGGCGCATGCGGTCAAGGTGATCCTCTTGACGCCGACCGCCGATACCGGGGCCAATCTCGATGACCCCAATGACCCGCTCAACCAACACGCGGCGCAGATCCGGGAACTCGCGGCCAGCTATCACGTCGCGCTGGCCGACAGCCTGGCGGCGGTACGGGCTTACGTGGCCGGCGGCGGTCAATTGGCCGAACTTATGTCACAGGTAAATCATCCGAACCGCAAGGGGCATGATCTTGTCGTGGACGAACTGCAGCGGTGGTTTGCGATCCCAGCGGGGAAAACAGAGGGGCTACCGGGAGCTTCTCATTAACTTAGGAGCTGTCCTAGCTAACGAGCAACGATCCGTATTTTTCGTAATATTATCAAATTATTGAAATGGATTCTCCGCTTGTCTGAAAGCGGGGGCCGGGGGCGGCAGCCCCCTCGGGGGAAAAAAGTGGTTCTGGATTTCTGCTTTCAAACCTGAACGCGTCAGCCCTTTGAAGAGTAAAACCAGAACCACTGGTATTTTTCCAGGGGGCTTCGCCCCCGGCCCCCATGAAAGCGGAGAGCGAATTCCTTAGCTAGGGCAGCCCCTTAATTTATTGCCGGTCTTTACTCATTTAATACCGTTTTTCACCGTGCCATATCTGTCTGTCCCGCATCGGCTTATTCGCCGCGCTTGACCCTGTCGGCTCATCCTGAAGGAAAGGCCTTTGGATTGTGTCGGGCCGCGATCAAGCCTTTAGCACGCGATTTTCCCTGTTTCCAGGGGCGGCAGGGCTTTCAGTTTGGTGAGCATGGCGTCGAGTATGGGGAGAAGTTCCTTCTCCCTGCCGGCCTTGAAAACGAGGTGAAAGGGAAAATATTTTTGCACATCTGCATCCGAGTTCAGTGTTTGAACCGCCTGCGCGAGCATCCCTGAAATCTCTCCCCGTTCATTTTCGGAAAGGTTCGAGCAGGCAATGGTTTGACAGGCGGCATAAATAATTCGAACGGCGGCGACGAGCTGACGATGTTCCATCAACGGCCCGAACTCCGAAAGCTTCTCCACTATCTTGGACATGGAATGCGGCATGGCCAACCTCCATAAAACAATGCTTTTGCTCTGAGACTTTCCCGGGGAGGAAGGCCCAAGCGCGTGGGGTATAGTGTGGGGCGCCGATTTAGCCTGGTGTTGCCCATTTCCGGAAAACTGGCGGAGGGAGAGGGATTCGAACCCCCGGATGGGTTCCCCCATCAGTGGTTTTCAAGACCACCGCCTTCAACCCCTCGGCCATCCCTCCGCAATCGCGACGACCCTTCCTAGCACTCCCGGCCGTTGCCCGGCAAGCTCCACGCGACGACAGCCGTCGTTGTGCAGGGCGTCAGGTGAAAAAGGCTTTGACGCCGAGTGAGGCCATCCACGAGGCCATTTCACCGGACAGGTCCTCGAATTCCAAACCGGCTCCGGGCAAAGCCGGGCGTTCACCCCAGGGCAGCCGCCAGATGACCCGGGCCAGGGCGGATGGATTGCCGGAACGGTCGGAAAATTCGATGCGCACCCTCTGTCCGGTCGCCGGCGGCTCGATGTCCCAAACGAAACAACCGCCGGCCGAGACATCAAGCACGCAGGACCGGCGCGTCCCGGTCGGGACGCCGGGCGCGGCCTCGGTCGCCTCCGGCGCAAGCAAGGTGGCCACGACGTTCAGGCACAGCCTGACGCGCGCGCTGGCGCGGATGCGGCGAGCGGGAAAGGCGGCGGCACGGGTCAAGACGAAATCCGCGAGCACGTCGTGCGGTGCGAGCGAGCCGCTCGGGGACAAGGCCAGAATCCTGCCCCCGGCGGCGTCGCTACGGGCGCGCAAGAGCGGAAAGAAATCCATGACCTCGGTGATCAGGCGCTTGTCGTAGCTCTTATCCTTGATCAGGGTGGGGACGTCGAGGACGATGCCGTTGTAAGCCTGCGTGCGCAGTTTGGCGACCAGGGCGGCCATGTTTTCGACCGGGTCGCAAGCCGCGCCCAATTCGCCCAGACGGCTCAGGTAGGCCAAGGCCGCGTCTTTGCCCGCTACCATAAGTAATATGCGGGGCGTAAATCCCGCGTCCATCGGGGCGGGAGATGAAGAGGCGCTCGGCTGGGGCGGGAGGGGCAAGCCAGACTCCTTCTTTCAAGTAAATAGCATCATAAAAAGGAATCAATCTCAAGACAAGAGATTCCAATCCAAAGGGCGCTCGCTCGTCCTTCCAGTCAACCACTTCACAGCTGGGGCGGGAGCCTGTAATGTCCGGTTCGTCCGCCAGGCGCGGCGAGGCCACGAGCGAAGAGGAAAAAACATGGGCTGCAATTTGCTGTTGGTCGACGACGAGGAAGCCATCCTCGATACCTTACGCAAACGCCTGACCCGGCGGGGCTACGGCGTGCTGACCGCCAACTCCGGAGCCGTGGCCTTGGACGTGCTGGCGGAAAATCCGGTGGACGTGGTCATTTTGGACGTGAAAATGCCGGGCATGGACGGCATGGAAGTGTTGGCCCTGATCAAACAGCGCCATCCGCACGTCGAGGTCATCATGCTCACCGGACACGCCAATGTCGAGGCGGCCATGCGGGGCATGGAGCTTGGAGCCTTCGACTACCTCATGAAACCAGCGGATTTCGAAGACCTGCTTTACAAGATCGAAGACGCCTACAAGAAAATGAACATCCGGGAAATGGGATAGGCAAGCCGGGCGCCGGGGGCGGCAGCCCCCTTGGGGGAAAAAAGTGGTTCTGGATTACTGCTTTCAAGCCTGAACGCGTCAGCCCTTTGAAGAGTAAAACCAGAACTACTGGTACTTTTCCAGGGGGCTTCGCCCCCGGCCCCCATGAAAGCGGATAGCGAATCCCTCAGCGAGGACAGCCCCTTTTAATATGCTCGCAAACAACGATCGAGTCCATCCGGAGGAGCACGATGCAAGACAATATTCCGCCGGCGAAGCCAAAGGCGGCTTCCCGAGCCACACTTGCTGCCAACGCCAAGCTCAAGGCACTGCTCGATTTCGGAGACCAGAAGGATTTCGAGGAGGCGTCCAAAGGGTTTGTGGCTCCCCTGCCCGGCGGCGGAGTCATCAAAAACACCAAGGGCGAGCCGGTCTGGGACATGACCAGGTTCGCCTTCATCGAAGGCGACGAGAAAGCCCCGGACACGGTCAACCCGAGCTTGTGGCGCCAGTCGCGGCTGGTCATGAAGGGCGGACTGTTCAAGGTCGTCGACCGGCTCTACCAGGTCCGCAACGCCGACCTCTCCAACATGACCATCTATGAGGGCGACACCGGGGTCATCATCGCCGATCCGCTCGTCACCGCCGAAGCGGCCTCGGCCGCGCTGGACCTGTACTATGCCCATCGGCCCAAAAAGCCGGTGGTGGCGGTCATCTATTCCCACAGCCACGTGGACCATTACGGCGGGGTGCGCGGGGTGGTGGACGAACAGGACGTCAGGGACGGCAAGGTCAAAATCGTGGCTCCGGAGGGTTTTTTGGAGGCGGCCGTGACCGAGAACATCCTGGCCGGCACGGCCATGGGTCGCCGGGCCAAGTACATGTATGGCAACCTGCTGCCGCCTTCGCCCGTGGGACAGGTCGGCGCGGGCCTCGGCATGACCTGCTCCACGGGAACGGTCACCTTGATCCCGCCCACGGACCTGATCACCAAAAAAGATCAGGCCATAACCATCGACGGTCTGGATTTCGAGTTCATGCTCGCCCAGGACTCCGAGGCTCCGGCCGAGATGCATTGGTTCGTCAGGCAGCTTAAGGCCGTGACCGCCGCCGAGAATTGCGTAAGCACCCTGCACAACATCAACACCTTGCGCGGGGCCAAGATCCGCGATCCCCTGTCCTGGTCGAAATACCTGGGCGAGACCATCACCCGCTGGGGCGGGAAGGCCGAGGTCATGCATGGCATGCATCACTGGCCGGTGTGGGGCGCGGACCGGGTGGTCGCAATGCTCGGGCTCGGCCGGGATGCCTACCGTTTCATCAACGACCAGACCCTGCGCTTGGCCAACCAAGGGTACGGGCCCGACGAAATCGCCGACATGCTCGCCTTTCCCGAGACGATTGAAAAGCACTGGGCCTTGCGCGGTTACTATGGGACCCTCTACCACAACGCCAAGGGCACCTACGCGAAATACCTGGGCTGGTTCGACGGCAACCCGGCCACTCTCCACGTCCTGCCGCCGGTTTCTTCCGCGAAAAAATACGTGGAATACATGGGCGGCGCGGACGCGGTTCTCGAGCGGGCTAAAAAGGATTACGACAAAGGGGAATACCGCTGGGTGGCCGAGGTGGCAAACCGCCTGGTCTTTGCCGATCCCGAAAACCGGCCCGCGCGGGAACTCGAGGCCGACGCCCTGGAGCAAATGGGCTATCAGGCCGAATCCGGGCCCTGGCGCAATTTCTACCTGACCGGGGCCAAGGAGCTGCGCCAGGGGGTGACAAAGGTCAGTCTGGCCGGTCTGGACAACCCGGACATCCTCCGCGTCCTGCCCCTGGACCTGTTCTTCGACTACATGGGCGTGCGCCTCAACGGCTCCAAGGCCGCCGGCAAGCGCATCGTCCTCAACGTCAATTTCTCGGACGTAATGGAAAACTACGTCCTCACCCTGGAAAACTGCGCCCTGTCGCATACCCCACGGGCAACCGCGGCCGACGCGGACGCCACGCTGACGCTGAACCGAGCCGGTCTCGCCGCCCTGGTCTTCGGCAAGATCAGCCTGGAGCGGGCGGTCGCGGACAAGAGCGTGGCCATCACGGGCAACCAGGCCGCCCTCGGGGATCTGTTGTCCCTGCTCGATACCTTCGATTTCTGGTTCAACATCGTCACGCCCCGGTAAAGTTTTGGGGTTGTCCTGGCTAACGAACAATAATTCGTATTTTTCGTAATATTATTAAACTGTTGAAGTGGATTCTCGGCTTGTCTTAAGGCGGGGGCCGGGGGCGGCAGTCCCCTTGGGGAAAAAAGAGTGGTTCTGGTTTTTTGCTTTCAAACCTGAACGCGTCAGCCCTTTGAAGAGTTAAACCAGAACCACTGGTATTTTTCCAGGGGGCTTCGCCCCCGGCCCTATGAAAGCGGAAAGCGAATTCCTTAGCTAGGACAGCCCAAAAGTTTTTTGAGGGGGGTGCAGGGGGGAACTTTTTTTTAAAAAAGTTCCCCCCTGATTCTCTTACTCCAATCTCCCGGTCTTCACGAACTCTTCCACGATCCCGTACACTGTCTCGTTTCCCCGGAATTCTCCGGCCGCGACATTCTTTTCATATTCGCCCAGGCGTTCCTCGAAGCCAGGGAACAGCCCCGCGTCGAGGTTATGCATGTCGAGGTGGCGGCCGTAGCCGAGTTTTTCGACGTAGTGGGCGTTGATCCATTGTTCGAAAGCGCCTTTGACCGGGAAGCTCATGACCGGTTTGCCGTAGTAGAGCGCCTCGGAGATCAGCGAATGCGAGCCGCCGCAGACCACGTAGGCGCAGGAGGCGAGGTCGGCGAGCAGCCCCGGTTCGGAGTAGGAGCGGAAGGTCAGGTTGCCCTCGGTTTTGTCGACATTGTAGCCGTAAATGCGGCATTCCCGGCCCGAGGTCCTCAGGAAGGGGGCGAAGGCGTCGGAAATCGAGCAGCTTTGGTAGACCAGGATGTGTCCGCCCTTGCTCGGTGTGTGTTCGAAGACCGATTCGCGGTGCAGGGGCGCGCTGATGCGGGTGCGGCGACCTGATTTGAGCGGCGGCTGGAAAAAGGAAATGATCAGGGTGTCGGGGGCGCTACTGAACAGGAGTTTGATCGAGGCGGTGATGCCGAGGTAGTCGGCGTACTGGCCGGCCGGAACGCTATGGCGACAGCCGGTGATGACGTGCTGGTGGTCGATGGACAGGCAGGGCAGGCCCAGGCGTTTTGCGGCCAGGGGGGTGAAGTATTCGTAATCGGTGATGCAGGCATCGGGTCCAAATTCTTTGATGGCGCGCAGGACCCTTTGGATCTGTTCTTCACGGCGGGCGAGGGTTTTCACGGCCAAAGCCAGGGTGGCGGGGATGTCCACCTGGTAATTTTTGTAGCGTGTGCCGGGGTTTAAGACCTCGATGGTGGCGAATTCGCGGGAAAGATGGCACAGGGCGTCTTCGCTGGTGATGAACAGGAACTCGTGTTCGCCAAAATGCCTGGCCAGGGTGACGGCCCTGACGGCGTGGCCGTGCGAGGTGCCGTGCACCCCGTAGAGGATCTTGGCCATTGCGGTCCTTTTTGCGGGTCGGCGCCCAGTCCGGGCGGGAGCTTAGGCGATGTTCATGCCTTGGAGCCGGTATTCATTGAGCTTATTGCGCAGCGTGCGTACCGAGATGCCAAGCAACTCGGCGGCCTGGGTGCGGTTGCCCGAAGTCTGGTCCAGGCTGCGCAGGATCATGATTTTTTCGAGTTCGCTCAGGGGCACCACACCGCCGGGCATGGCAGGGACGGTCTCGGCGAATTGGGTATCGCCCGGCTCAGCCGGCTCGCCCGTGGCGGACGGCAGAATCTGGTCGTCCCCTGGTTCGGGGCCGGCCCAGGTGTCGCCGTCGAGCAGGAAGTGGACCTTGCGGATCGGACCGCGCCCGGCCAGGAGCACGGCTCGCTCCATGAGGTTTTGCAGTTCGCGCACGTTGCCCGGCCAGTCGTATTCCCGAAGCCAGGCCGTCGCCTCGGGCGAGAGTTCAAGCCTGGGCAGGGCGTAGGCCTGGGTGTAGCGATCGATGAAGAAGCGGGCCAAAAGGAGCACGTCTTCGCCACGTTCGCGCAACGGCGGCAGTTTGAGCGGGATGACATTGAGCCGGTAGTAGAGGTCCTGGCGGAATTTATTTTCCTCCACGGCCTGTTCGATTTTGCGGTTGGTGGTCGCCAGCACACGCACGTCCACCTTGACCGGCTCCACGCCGCCCACGCGGTCGAATTCGCCTTCCTGGAGCACTCGCAGGAGTTTGGCCTGCAGGCCCAGCTCCATTTCGGAGATTTCGTCGAGCAAAATGGTGCCGCCGTCGGCCAGTTCGAACTTGCCGAGTTTGCGGCCGATGGCCCCGGTAAAGGCTCCTTTTTCGTGGCCGAAAAGTTCGCTCTCCAGCAGATGTTCGGGCAGGGCGGCGCAGTTGATGGCCACGAAAGGGCAGCCTCCGCGGTCACTGTGGGCGTGCAGGTAACGGGCGAACATCTCTTTGCCGGTTCCGGACTCGCCGGCGATGAGCACGGTCGCCTTGGACGGGGCCACCTGTTTGGCCAGGGCCAGGACCCGGCCGATGGCCGGATGCGAGCCGATGATGGTGAATTTCGGGGGTGAGGCGGTTTGGGCCGGCTCTGGGCGCGGAGCGGCCGGGCGGTCGTCATCCGGCAAAACAGCTTCGATTTTTTCCCATAAAAGCGGTTCAAGCCAGTAATCCCTGGCGCCCTGGTCGAGGTAGTACTGGGCCTCCTCGGCCGTGCCCCGGGCAGCGAAGACGATGACCGGCGGGAAGTCGCCCATTTCCTTGGCCGCGGCCAAAAGCGACTCGGCCCGGTAGGTGACGATCTTGGCTTGGGTGAAGATGAGGCTGGGCGTGGTTTTTTTGAGGTAGGCCAAAGCGCCGCTTAAGCTGTCGGCGATGCCCGCCTCGACCCCGGCTTCTTTAAGCCTGGAAAAGAACGGTGTCACGGACTGGGCTTGGGCCACGAACAGGATACGCTTCTCCGCCATGCGGATTCTCTAGGCCAAAATCAAAGCCTTATCAACAGCGTCGGAGGCCGGAAACGGCCCTAAAGATGCATGATTTCCATCTCGTCATGGACCAGTTCGGCGGCGTCGATGGCCACGACCAGGTTCAGGGCTTTGTGCAGCTGGCTTTGCAGCCTTCCCGTATCGGACGAGACGGCGACCGCGGCCAGAACCAGGGTGTCGTGGCTGTCCTGATGGGCCACTTCGGCGACCGCTAGGTTGAATTTGTTGCGCAGCTTGATCTTGAGGCTTTGGGCCACGCGACGCTTGCCCTTGAGGGAATCGTTGCCGTGCAGGCGAAATTCCAGGGTGAGGACGCCGATGACCATGGGCATGATGTCGGGACCGGCCGGGGCAGTCGCCCGGCCGGTCCCGGGGGATTACAGGGTGGCTTTTTCTTCCACGTTTTCAAAGGCCTCGATCACGTCGCCGATCTTGATGTCGTTGAAGTTCTCGATGCCCACGCCGCATTCGTAGCCCTTGGTGACTTCCTTGACGTCATCCTTGAAGCGCCTCAGCGACGCCAGCTTGCCGGTGTGGATGACCACCGAGTCGCGCAGCAGGCGGATGAGCGCGTTGCGGGTCAGCTTGCCGTCGAGCACGCCGCAGCCGGCCACCAGTCCGATCTTGGGCACGCTGAAGGTGTTGCGCACCTCGGCCTGGCCCAGATAGACCTCGCGCAGGACCGGGGCGAGCATGCCGCTCATGGCGTCCTTGATGTCCCCAACCAGCTTGTAGATGATGTCGTAGAAGCGGATGTCCACGTGCTCTTGTTCGGCCATGTCACGGACTTTGAGCGGCGGCCGGACGTTAAAGCCGATGATGATGGCCTTGGAAGCCGAGGCCAAGAGGATGTCGGATTCGGTGATCGCGCCCGCGCCGGAGTGGATGAGCTGGATCTTGACCTTGTCCGTGGAGAGCTTGTTTAAGGCCTCGGCAATGGCTTCCAGCGATCCCTGGACGTCGGCCTTGAGCACCAGGTTGAGCGTCTGGGCCTCGGCGTCGGGCTTGGCCGAGAGGAAGGTCTCAAGCGTGACCTTGGTGGCCTTGCCCAGGTCGCGTTCGCGCTGCTTGGCCTTGCGCGTTTCGGCGATGCGGCGGGCGACCTTTTCGTCGGCCATGGCCATGAACTCGTCGCCGGCCTCGGGCACGCCCTCGAATCCCTGGACCTCGACCGGCATGGCCGGCCCGGCTGACTTGATCTTTTTGCCCTGGTCGTTGAACAGGGCGCGCACGCGGCCGGAGAAACTGCCGCACAGGAAGACGTCGCCCTGCTTGAGCGTGCCTTCCTGGATGAGCAAGGTGGCCAGGGCGCCCCGGCCCTTGTCCAGGCGGGCTTCGACGATGCGGCCGCGGGCAGGCTTGTCCGGATTGGCCTTGAGGTCGAGCACTTCTGCCTGGAGCAGGATCAGTTCGAGCAGTTCGTCGAGGCCGATCTTCTGTTTGGCCGAGACGTGGGCGAAAATGGCGTCGCCGCCCCATTCTTCGGCCACCAGCCCCAGATCGGCCAGCTCGCGCTTGACCCGGTCCGGATCGGCCCCTTCCTTGTCGATCTTGTTGACGGCCACGACGATGGGAACGCCGGCGGCCTTGGAGTGGTTGATCGCTTCGCGGGTCTGGTCCATGACGCCGTCGTCGGCGGCCACGACCAGGACCACCAGGTCGGTGACCTGGGCGCCGCGCGCGCGCATGGCCGTGAAGGCTTCGTGGCCCGGGGTGTCGAGAAAGACGATTTCGCCGCGCGGCGTGTTCACGTGGTAGGCGCCGATGTGCTGGGTGATGCCGCCGGCCTCGCCCGAGACCACGTTGGAAAAGCGGATGGCGTCGAGCAGCGAGGTTTTGCCGTGGTCGACGTGGCCCATGATGGTCACCACCGGCGGACGGGGTTTGAGCGACTCGGGCGCGTCCTCGGCCGCCTGGGGCAGCATGGTCTCTTCGGAGAAACCGGCCTTTTCCACCTCGTAGTCGAATTCCACCGCCGCCAGGGTGGCGGTCTCGATGTCCAGGGTCTGGTTGATAGTGGCCATCATGCCAAGGCCCAAAAGGACCTTGATCAGGTCCTGGGCCTTGACGCCCATCTGCTTGGCCATGTCCGCCACGCGGATGGTTTCCTCGACGCGGACCTTGCGCTTGGCCGCCTTCATCGGCTGGGGGCCGCTTTGAACTTCGACGACTTCCTCGCGGAAACGCTTTTTCTTGAAGACCCGGCCCTTGGCGCCGGTCTTGTCCTTGATTTCGATGGTTTTCTTCTTCTTGGCCGCGGCCTTGCGGCGTTCGTCTTCCTCGGCGTTGGGCGCGGAGAAATCGACCACGCGCATGTCTTTTTTGCGCTTCTTGCGGGCCTCGGCTTCGGCGTCGCTTACCGGCGCGGCTCCCGGCGCTCCCGGCGCTCCGGGCGCCGGTCTGGGTGAGCCGTAAGACGGCCTGGGCGAGGCCGGGCGTGCGGGCGCGGGCGCCGCCGCGGGCTTGGGTTCAGGCATGGAAATGATGCGCACCTGAGGTCCGGTGGGTTCTTCGCGCTTGGGCCGCTTTTGTTTGCGTTCCTGGCGGGCGGCCGCTTCCCCGGTCTCGGGGGCCGGCGCGGTTTCGTCCGCTTCGGCGGTGGCGGAAACGGGTTCCTCGGCCTGGACCTCCTGTTCGGCAGGGGCTTCGGCCTGGATTTCCGGCTCGGGCGGGGCGGCGGCTTCGGGCTGTTCTTCCGGCTCGGGCGCGGTTTCGGCGAGAGGGGCCTCGGCCGGGGCCGCCGCCCGCGCGGGGGAGATGATCACGGCGGGCTTGATCTCGACCTTGCGAGCCCTGACGCCGTGCCGGTCCGGGGCCGTGGCCTCGGCGTCGGAAACCGCGCGGGTCTCGGATTCGGCCGGAGTCTCGGGAGCGGCCGCAGCCTCCTCGACCGGAGCCTTGGCCGGGGTGTGGGCCGAAGCCTTGGCCGGGGCCGGCGTTTCCTCGGCCGGGGCGGCCTTGCGGCGGCGCACGATCACGCCCGGATGCACCTCGCGGTTGACCACCTCGGCCTTGGCCGAGCCCTGACGGAGTTTTTCGCCAACTTGCCTGGCCTCGTCGGCGCTGAGCGTCCCCATCTGGCTTTTCACCTGGATGCCGAGTTCACGCAGGGCCTGCAACAATTCCTTGTTGCCTACCCCAAGTTCCTTGGCGATATCTTTGAGCCGAATACTAGTCACCGCGCGCTACCCCCGTGGCAATGCTTGCGCCATCCGCTGAATTTATGAAATTTGGCCCCGCAGGCCTCATCCCGGCAAAGGTAAAATCCCCGGCCGGGCATGACCGCCTGGACGTCGGCCGCAAGGGCGTTCTTGGACGCGCTTACGCCTTGCCCCGCGGTCTCGACTATCACATGCCGCGTCAAGCAAGCCTTGGGCTTGCGCTGACGGCAGATCACACACATCCGAACCGGCCCTTCGGGCGCGGCCACTGATTGAGCCTTGACGCCCGCCATCAGTCGTTTTGTTCCCCGCCACCCTGTTCGGGCGATTTGGGCGTTTCGGTTTCGTCGGGCGCGCCCGGCTCGCCGGTGGCGATTTCGACGGCATCCGGCTCGCTTGCGGTCGCGTCAGCCGTGCCCCCCGCTTCCCCGGTTTCTTCGGGCTTTGCTCCGGCACCCAGGAAGCGCAGCGCCGCGCGCAAGTCCTCGCGCTTGGCCGGGGTTAAGCCCTCGACCTTTTCGAGTTCCTCGTCCGTGGCCAGGGCCAACTGGTCGATGTTCTCGAATCCGGCGGCGATGAACTGATCCACCGCGATGGAAGTGACGCTGGAGAGCTGCTCCAGGCCTTGGCGGCCGGCGTTGAGCTCGTAGTAGCGCGACTCGGTGAAGATATCGATCTTCCAGCCCAGGAGTTTGGCCGCCAGTTTGACGTTTTGGCCCTTGCGGCCGATGGCCAGGGTCAACTGGTCGTCGGGCACGACGACTTCCAGGGCCTTGCCCTCGTCGTCGACCACGATCTTGGAGACGCGCGCCGGGGACAGGGCGTGCACGGCGAAGGTGGCTACTTCGGGATGCCAGATGACGATGTCGATGCGTTCGCCGTGCAGTTCTTGGACGATGTTCTGGATGCGTGAACCTCGGATACCGACGCAGGCGCCGACCGGGTCCACGTCGCGGTCCTTGCTCATGACCGCCACCTTGGCCCGGGAGCCCGGATCGCGGGACACGCCCAAAATTTTGACCGTGCCGTCGGAAACTTCCGGCACCTCGCGTTTGAACAGCGCCGCCATGTAGTCCGGATGCGACCGCGAGACGATGATCTGCGGCCCTCGGCCCGAGGGCAAGACATCGATGATGTAGCCCTGGACCCGGTCGCCGCGCTTGTAGCGCTCGCGCGGGATCTGCTCTTCCTTGGGCAAGATGGCCTCGGTGCGGCCCAGGTTGATGATCCAGCCGCCCCGGTCGCGGCGCTGGATGATGCCCGAGACGATCTCGCCGACCCGGTCCTTGTATTCCTCGTAAATGATTTCCTGCTCTGCGTCGCGCATGCGCTGGATGATGACCTGCTTGGCCGACTGGGCGGCAATGCGTCCCAGGTCTTCGACCTTGAGTTTAAACCCCATTTCATCGTCCAACTGGACGTTGGGGTCGTGCAACGCGGCCTCGGCCAACGCGATTTGAGTGGCCGGATCGGTGACCTTTTTCACCACGATCTTGAACTGATAGACCTCGATCTCGCCGATCTCGTCGTTGTAACTGACCTCGAAGTCCATGTCCTCGCCGTATTTGCGGGCCACGGACGAGCGTACGGCCTCTTCCAGGGTGTCGACGAGCATGTCCCGGTCGATGCCCCGGTCCTTGCTGATTTGGTCGATGGCCTTCTTCAACTCCATGCTCATTTCCTTCCTCCGGTACGCGGGGAGGCGGTTTTACCGCGCCCCGTATCCAACTCCGTGTGCAACGAAAAATCGTGCACCAGCTTGGCTTTTTTGATCTGGTCCCAGGCGAACGTTTCGCTTTTGCCTTCGACCTCGATAACCACGGTGTCGCCCTCGACCCGGGACAGGGTCCCGGCAAAACGCTTGCGCCCCTCCCGGGGCTCGGTCAGGGTCACCTCGATCATCCGGCCCAGGTAGCCGTCGAGCTGGCCGGGCGAAAAAAAGGTCCGCGTCAGGCCAGGCGAGGACACTTCCAGGGTGTAGGCGCCGTGGATGAAGTCCTCGACTTCCAGGGCCACGCCCAGGTGCCGGCTGACCTTGGCGCAATCCTCCACGTCCACGCCGCCTTCGCTTTCAATATAGATGCGAACCAGCGACCGGCCGGCTCCGGGGAAAAATTCCACGCCCCAGAGGCACAGGCCGTTGTGCTCCAAAAATGGCGTCGCCAGGCGCGCCAGGGCGGCTTCCGTTTCGTTGTGTTCCATAACTGGCCCTGCGAACTCACGCGCCTGGAAAAAAAAAGTGGACCAAACCAAAGGGTCCACCAAAAAAGACCGGGCGCACGTGTCCGGCCGTGGTTCTTTGATCTGGAGCGGGCGACGAGATTCGAACTCGCGACACCAAGCTTGGGAAGCTTGTACTCTACCAACTGAGCTACACCCGCTCGAAACAACAAAGTTCATACCAAACATCGGGGCGTTGTCAAGCAAGCTTGTGGCGGACCAACGGGTTTCCCCCAGGCCCCTTTTCCCCAAAAACTTCCGCCGGGCGCCTCAGCGCGCGGGATTGCCCGGGCCCGGCCCCTC
>Ga0326727_10016375_pt1 | contig 15667 bp, 18 predicted proteins | sample MB2enrmetagenome_FD_207643 | JGI IMG/M metagenome (GOLD analysis project Ga0326727, IMG submission 207643) | Lab enriched peat soil microbial communities from McLean, Ithaca, NY, United States - MB29MY | ecosystem: Environmental > Terrestrial > Soil > Wetlands > Peat | place: USA: New York... | reverse complement strand
TCCTCAAGGATCATGGTCTCGTCCAGAGTATGAGCGGCACGGGCAATTGCTACGACAATGCCGTCATGGAATCGTTCTTTCATACCCTCAAAACAGAGGTCGTTTATTTTGAACAATACCGGACCAGAGCTGAGGCCCGGCAGAGTATCTTTGAATATATCGAAGTCTTTTATAACCGTGTCAGGAGGCATTCCTCTTTACAATATCTCTCGCCTCTTGAATTCGGAGCCAAAATGTCGGATAAGGCAGCTTAACGGTGTGTCCTCTTTTTCGGGGTAAGATCAAATGCTTTTCTAAGCGTCTTTGTGCCGCACATCGAGTGACAGTTCCTTTATGTAATCAAAATTAAAAGTTTACGATTGCTGTTAGAAATACGTTGAAATAATCAATCGATACAGATAAAAATGAAAGCGTATTCAAGCTATCTAAAATTTTATTTATTGATTAGCGAGTATAGATACCAGAGGATTGTATCATGGCACAGATACTAAAAGATGAAATTAAGAATAGGATTGATAAAGCGGCATTATTGCAATTTTACAAAGATGGATGCCAAAATGCAACCATGTCGAATATTGCAAAGGAAGCAGGTATTGCGACAGGCAACATATATCGTTACTATCGTAGCAAAGACGAGCTCTTTTACTCAGTCATTCCCCAGGATATCGTCAAAAAGATGTTATCTCTGATCAAATCCAGATTAGTAGCGCTGAATGGGATGAGTATCAATGAAGCAAGATTAACAAGCGCACTGAAACTTGTGGATGCTCAGCTGGTTGAATTTTTTATTACACATAAAATGCAATTAATAGTGGCCGTCGATAAAAGCGAAGGAACAAAATATGAAAATTTAAAGGATAGAATCAGAGATATGCTAATTAGTAATATTCACGATTATCTCAAAACCATCGGCAAACAAGATTTTCTAAATGATAAGGTCAAAAATGGTATGTTAAAAATTATAATGGCAAACTTTATTCAAGCCTTTGTAGACATATCGAGAAATATCAAATCTAATGATGATCTTGTTTATGCTTACGAATCTCTGCTGGAATATCAAGAACTGGGTATGGAGAAATTTCTTAGCTAAACTACCCTGGCTTCAACTTGAGTTGCTGACACTGTTCATTCTATTTATTGCCACATTAAGCAAGCGGTCTGTTGCCGAAATGGTTTATGTGCAGCCAACTCCACTCCGGACGGCGTTTCACCTTTGGAAGGTTTGGATACCCTTTTTGCTTTCCAATCAGTACAATTGCAGCCAATCTATAATTCTCTGGCAGACTGAGCAGTTTTTCCACTGCGACCCGATCTTCATCCCATAACTCAGATGGGACAATGCCCAGACCTTCCGCTGTGGCAGCGAGGTACATATTCTGAATACACATCCAGGCAGCACAAATGTTTTGGTGGCCTTGATCACTGCACACAGCAACAACACGGCAGTTTTTATAGGCATTTTTCTGGAATGGCCCCGATCCTTTCAATAGCCTCTCATTTTGGAGATACTTGTGTTGTGCGATCTGTTCGATCAGTTTGGAATCATCGACAATAATAAACTCCCAGGCTTGGAAATTCAGTGGCGACGCCGCCATGGTGCCGGCCATGATAATCCTGTTTAGGGCTTCTTCCGTCGCGGGTTCAGTAAAACTGCGTATCGTCCTTCTTTTTGCAATAGCCTCATACACATCCATAAGCTTCCTCCTCTGCACCAATATTGAGTCAAATGAGATAGGATAGTTACTGCTTCGTATCTCAAAAGTTTCGATTTCTTGGACTATGGCTCCATTACTTCTAAATTGTTATCGTCGGTGATCAACTGGAACTGCGGCGAATGCAGGATCATTAGTGGCTGTGGTGATACATCCAAATTGGCAAGCATTTTCCTAAGCGGATGCGGACCAAAATGGATCGTACCATTCGGAGGCATATTGACTCCTTTGCGCGCCTGGGTTTGATAGCTCAATCGATAGATTTTATTGTTTTTATAGGTTGCTACGGCCATTGTTTCACGCTCATACTCGAATTCAGAAGCCTCGGGCTTCACGGAAAAGCTCAATATCTCCTCTCCCGCATCTTTGAAAACACAGGTTCTGGTGCCATCGGGAGCGTCAGTGAATTTAATATCCCCAATAAACTTAGCATAGCCCAGCAATTCATTTCCTAATACCTCGGCAATCCGACTGTCAACAGCGATATGCCGAATGAATAGAGTAGCACCACCCAAGTTTGGTTTTAACATGTCCTCCAAAGTAGGGGGATTGATCTTTTTACCTATAAAAGTCGGGATCACGAAGAGGACCTCATGGTAAGAAGGAATATTTCTTTTTTGATATTCGATTCCAATCGTAGCCACGAGAGTTCTATCATTAGGCATCAACACCGGGACAAAATTTTTAATTGGCAGCATGCCCAACACTTTCGATCTCGATGCCGTAAATATGGCCGCCATTTGAATTGCTTTTATAGCCAATAATGGTAATTGAAACACTTCTCCTGTAGAAGGCAAGGCAATGTTTTTCAATTTTGCGTCATTAAAAAACCGATCGTATTCTTCTTTGCTGATCTTCATAGCAACCTCCCTCTTCCTGTTCCTGACCGATATCAATCCTTTTGGATAAGATATCGGTAGCTCGGCCAGATCCCATGGCCGTCCTGCTTCTCGGTCAACTAAGCAATCGACAGGATGATTTTCCCGAAATTCAAATTCTTAGACATCCGCTCAAACGCCTGGGAAGCTTCCTCCAACTGATAGATCTTGTCAATCGGCAGCTTAATAGCACCATTGGCCAGCGCTGGTTCGAGGGCTGCCTGCGCTTTCATGATGACTTCCAACGACTCGAACGGTGTTCGCATGCGGAAGGAGCAGCCGATATAGCTGATACGCCGCATGCTGTGCAGGTCGAAATTGAACTCGCCCTGTTCCCCGGCCAAACGACCGATATTGATGATACGGCCCCCGACCTTCATCACCTCAAGGTTCTGATTCATATAAGGACCGGCGAGAAAGTCGATCAAAAGATCCACCCCTTTATCGTCCGTCTCTTTGAGCACCTGCTTGATCCAGTCCTTGTCCTTGGTGTTGATGGCTACATCAGCCCCGAACTCCAGTAGCCCTGCGCATCGCTCTGATGAGCGGGATGTACCGACGACCTTTCCAGCGCCCAGGAATTTCGCAGCCTGCATGCCTATCATGCCTACGGCAGAAGCGCCTCCCTGAAAAAGGACCGTTTGACCGGAGGTAAACTGGCCGGCGGTGGCAATTGCGTCGTGCATTGTCTGTGTTCCTACTGGTAAGCTGGCTGCCTGCTCATACGACATATTATGCGGGACGGAAAACACCTGTGGCTCATACACAACAATGTATTCAGCGAATGCACCGGATCCGGCTGACATGATTCGATCTCCAATGCGTATCTTATTAACTCCTTCACCGAGTTCGACCACCTCTCCGGCAAATTCCAAGCCCAGCGGAGCATCTGCCCCACCCCCCCATCCACCATGGGAGGCGCCGTGGAGCATCATCAGATCAGCACGGTTGAGAGCAGCTGTCTTCACCTGCACCAGGATCTGAGCTGGTCCAGGCTTCGGCTTCGGAAGGTTTTTCAGTGCAGCGCCTTGATTCGTAGCCACTATTGCTCGCATAAATTATCCTCCATATAAAGCTTAGAATCTGCCATTTCAAATGAGTTGAAAAGTCCCGTCCTATTCAAGATCGTAATCGTCGGGGATGACCTTCATGCGTATGAGTTCTGGATCATGACCGGGAATAATAATATCCGCCATGAGATCCAGCTTGGCCAATGAGCGCATAATATCGCCTGGATTAAGAACAGAAGGACCGAAGTAACCGCCATAGCGGGCACCAAACACTTTCTTCAGAACCATCTGGACTTCCGGATCAGTCAGGTCAACCTTTTTCCCGGCTACTCCGCCTTTTTCAACTACCTCGTAAAACTGCTTGGGGAATCTCTTTGCAAGGCCGCCATATAGATAAAGAGCATCCCCCATGATCATCGCTGTACCTCGTGACGTATGGACCGATATTGCCTGATGCCCAGGCGTATGGCCGGGGCAAAAAATTAGTTCAATACCATCTTGTACCTTGAAATCACCGTTGATCAGCTTAAACTGGGGAACAAGATCAATCCATTCCTCCTGATAGGAGCCCACTGCTTGATAACCCATGGGGAAATAGGAATTGACCATTTCTTCTTCCTGGAGATAAATGGCTGCGTTCTTAAACAGATGAAGATACCCAGTATGATCGTGGTGTAGATGGGTTACGAGGACCTTTTTAATGGACAGGGGATCGACGCCGTTTCTTCGTAACACTTCGGGCACTTCGAGGTCCGGCGTACGATGCGGACCGAATATGAATTTTGGAACATGGTCATGTTGATAGCTACCATCCACGATGATCTGTTCTCCATCTGCTCCCTCGATCAGGAACATGAAGATTGGAACATCGGCGAAATATCCTGCCGCAAGGGGGCTCATGATGAGTCCCCAGTTCATGTGGAACCATCCTGTGTGCAAAGGTTTAATCTTATACTCTTTCATGGGCTGCTCTCCTTTCATTAAGCATTATGATTTGACTAGTTATTTCCTCGGGCTCTTGCTCGTTCCTTCCTACAACCTTTGGTTCGTATAGATTAACGCCGAATCGGGTCTGTTCCGTCCCAGTTCTTGCATATCTCGGCAATGGCTTTGAAATATTCCCCCTTGAAGCCGCTCATCTCGGACACTTCGAGGACGGTTCCGGGAAGCTTCGTGTGTATGAAATAGGCAAACCGACCATTCTGGCCTATGGTTCCCTCATGTCCGACCATGTATCCAAGGTCAAGTAGCTCTTGGTATTTTTTATCATATCCTTCGGTATCCGCCCAATGCGATATGTGCTGTATGCCCTCGGCTCCGCTATTGATAAAATCGCGGTACAATGACGGGGCATCATTCAATTGCTGGATGAGTTCAATTTGCAAATCTCCCGAATTGGTCAATGCCGCGACAAACTGCATGTTGGATGGCTTACCCATATACTTAAAGTTTTCGACCGGAACCTTCGCATAAAACCATGGACCGACACCCAATTTAATCCATTCTTGCATGGCCATTTCGATATCCTTCACTACATACGCTACTTGCCGAACGGGTCCTAATTTCAGCATGTTCATTGTGAGTTCCTTTCTGTTATTTTGTTTCACACATTCTTGATATCGTATTTGTCTGGAATAACATCCATGCACAGCAGTTCCGGATCAAGAGCAGGGATGACGATATCGGTTACGCAATCTACTATCAACGCTGAATTCTGAAACACACAAACACCAATGGTTCATTGCCGTTGTTGATAAATTGATGATCTTCATTGACAATTTCGATGAAGTCGTTAGCTTGAATCTCTATTCGATTGTTTCCTTGCTTGATAATGCCCTTTCCTGAAATTATTACACCCCGCTCTATATCATCATGCTTATGATCAGGCGTATAACCGCCCGGTTCAACTTCATTCCATATGGATGCGTCCGATAAAAGCCTTAACCTATATTTATTAGCTCCTTCCAATCCAAAAGCCGAGGAATCATAGCTTTCAACATCCTTACAGTGTAAGTGTTTCATGTTATCCTCCTTGTATTCTACAAATTTATCGTCATTTGGTGTTTTTCTACATTATTATGTGGATCATTATTTCCCCTCAAGTTGATAATCGTCCGGGATGACTTTCATATCTACTAAGAGTGGGTCATGGCCGGGGACGACAATTTCAGCCATGAGATTCAGCTTATGCATACTGCGCATGTTCTCACCCGGATTGATAATGTTTGGCCCATAATAGCCACCGAAGCGCGAATTAAATATGGTCTCTACCACTCTGGATACTTCGGGGTCCTGAAGGTTCACGGGCTCTTTTGCACTCTGGGAGACTTTGCCCATCAGCTCGAAAAACTGCAGGGGGAAGCGTTTCGCTAGTCCAGCAAACAGATAGCAACAGTCACTGAACATGATGGCTCGGCCTTTGGCGGTATTGACGGAAATAGCCTGGAGACCAGCCGTATGGCCAGGGGCATAAATGAGTTGTAATCCGTCCCTGAGCATGAAATCCCCATTGATTAACTGAAACTTTGGCACCAGATCCATCCAATTTTTCGGCTCATATCCGGGAGCCACGGGAGCCAGGGGATAATATCCTTCCATAAGCTCTTTTTCCTGAATGTAGAAATTGGCATTCTTAAACAAACTTAGGTATCCGGTATGGTCATGATGTAAGTGGGTAATGATGACGGTCTTGATCGAATCGGGATCCACTCCATTATTCTTGAGAACCGTAGGAACTTCTAATTCGGGAGTCCTTTTTGGTTTCATTGTGAACGGCGCATAGGTATAGCTCCCATCCACGATGATTTGCTCACCATCTTCCCCTTCGATGAGAAACATGAAACAAGGGAGGTCCGCGAAATATCCATCGGCAAAGGGGAAGATGAGACCACCCCAATTCATATAAAACCAGCCAGTCAACAAAGGTTCTATCTTATAAGTTTTCATGAAGAATTCCTCCATAGGTGAATTGAATGAGTTATTTGGCCATCGCAGCTTGAAATTTATCAAGCCACGTCTTATCTACCTGATCATCAGACAGCACCATGGCCAGGACAGCTTCCCCTGCTGCCGATTTTGTTCCCACTTCTTTGACTAGATCTAGATAAGCTCGAATGTCCTTCTCATTGATCTTTAACTGGATTGCCCTTTCATTTGGTGTACCGTACATGATGCCGAATGTCATCAATGCTCCCTCCCAGGCTTCTGTCATAAGATTCTTACCCGCGCTCGCATTGATGACCTCCACCATCTTTTTCAAGTCCAGACCAGCTTCCAGACCCACTCTCAAGGCAGCTGGCGTAAGAACCATGTTGCAAATCGTGAGGACGTTGTTCACCAGTTTCATGGCCGCTCCCTGTCCGACCTCGCCTACATGGAAAATGACCCTGCTCACGGCTTCAAGAGTAGGCTGGAGTTTTTCCACCTGCTTTTCGGTACCACCCATCATGATGCTGAGAGCTCCTAATTGGGCCAATAGCGGTCCGCCACTGACCGGCGCATCCACTACTTCAATTCCATTTGCCTTGTATCTTTCAGCAATCTCTCTGATCTGTTTTCTTGCAACCGTAGACATGACGGCGACAATCAGTCCCTTTTTCGGATCCACGCATTTGGACAATGTTTTCAATACATCGTTTGCCTGATCACCCGTATTGACCATGATCATGATCGGATCACATATCGCCATGTCTTCAATCTTTTCTGCTCTGGTAGCACCAGCCTTGACCGCAGCTTCACAGGCTTCAGGGCGGATATCGAAGACCATTACATCCTTGGCCTTTGTTGTCAGATTCACAGCCATGTGACTTCCCATCGCACCGAGACCAACGAATCCAATCTTACTCATATTATATCCTCCTTTTAATAGGATATCCTTGAACTGAGCATTCCTCTTTCGACTATCTTACAGTTCTTTCTCTAAGATAATACTGTTCCACCATCAACATTCATTGCTTGACCTGTCACCCCCCGCGCCTCATCCGAGGCAAGATATACAGCCATATAGGCGATTTCTACTGGTTCAAGCAGTCTGTTTTGAAGACATTTTGACGCAATTCTTTCCTGCTTAAATTTCTCTGCTGTTTCACCCGTCAGAGGTCTCATATGCTCCGTTATGGCTGATATCATGGGTGTGTCTGTTGATCCCGGGCATATGGCATTTGCGGTAATTCCATTCAGTCCCAAAAGTGCCAATTCGATTGCCAAAGCCTTTGTTAATCCGATTACACCATGTTTCGAAGCGGAGTAATCGGCATTCATCGCTGCAGGAAGTTTCCCCGAAGTCGACGAGATAGTGATGATCCTGCCACTTTTCTGTTCCATCATCATGGGAAGAAAGGCCTTGATACAGTAAAAACCTGCATTGAGATTAACATCAATCGTCTTTAGCCAGGCTTCATCACTTGTGTTGATTATGAAAGTACGTGCACCCATTACGCCAGCACTGGTGACAAGAATATCCGTTTTCCCGAATTTCTTTTTGACATCTTCTGCAATTTTTACAATCGCACCAGCATCCGTGACATCGGCTACAAATGCAACCCCCTCCCGTCCTAGGTCGTGTATTTCTTTTGCCACACTTTCTACTTCGGGCTTCACATTGGAAATCATGACCATATGCGCACCTTCACGGGCAAATTCAAGAGATATGGCTCTCCCGATACCAGTTCCACCTCCGGTAACTACGGCCACCTTATCCAGTAATCTATTCATATCATACGACCTCCCTTGATGAGTGGTGTTTTAATTTTCCACTTATTTTTCCATATTTAGAGCGTCTACAAGCATCAATGTTGCAGGACTCGTCACACAGGGATCTGTCATGACATTGAGGCATGCCGGTTTGCCAGATGCTAAAGCACGCTTCAACGCAGGGACAATCTCTTCGTCCTTGGTGACTAATTCTCCGTAACCACCTAGGGCCTCAACGACCTTTTCATAATGAATCATGCCCAGGCCGGAGGCTACACATCGATCAGGTCCATAGCACATTTCCTGGCCGTGCTTGATCATGCCCCATGCCTGATCGTTGCAAATCACACAGACTAGTTGCGTGTTGTGTCGAACGGCTGTATCGCATTCCATGGCATTAAAACCGAATGAGCCATCTCCGGTTACCACAATGACTGTTTTCCCCGGTTGAGCAAGCTTTGCTGCTATACCTAGTGGCAATCCAGCCCCGAGACAGCCGAAGAGTCCTCCCGATGCAGCTATTACTCCTGATTTTTCCTTGGCCTTCAGTCCCATTGCAGCAAAATAAGCAGTGTCTCCACCATCGGCCACATATACAGTATCGGACGGAGTATTCTGCCGTATCAATTCCATTAGTCTCGCAGGATGAATGCATTAAGATATAGTGGTGCGGGCTTTGACTTCTCCATCTATGGCAGGTAGATACAGATCCTTCAGAGATTTCAGCCATGAAGAGTGGTCTCCTTTATCTATCAGAGGATTAAGCTGCTTTAGAATCAATGCCATGTCTCCGACAAGTCCCACATCAGACTGTCGATTCCGGTCTATCTCAGTGGCATCAATGTCTATTCGCACCACCTTTGCCTGAGGGAAAGATTGCCCATACAAAAGGAGCCAGTTATAACGGATACCAAGTACGACGATAAGGTCCGCCATAGACAGGCCTATGAGCATGGCCATATTCCCTGCGTCCCAAAGGGAAAGAGGATGGTCATCCGGAATGGCTCCACGTCCGTTATCGAGAAAAAGGAAAGGAGTGCCCGTCTTGTTGACAAACTCAGAAAGGGTCGCATCACATGAGCTAAATCCGATTCCGCTACCTCCTATAATAAGAGGTCGTTCTGCACGATTGATTAAATTTGCGGCTTCAATAACAACATCCGGATCTGCTTCACTTCTGTATATCTTTGATCCGCTCGGTGGGATCGGGATTTCTTCTTCTTTGACTTTGACATCAAGAACGTCAGGAGGAAATTCCAGAAATACGGGTCCTGGTCGGCCTGCTACAGCATGTCGGAATGCGATCGCGATATATTCTGGGATGCGTTTGACATCATGGCAGGTGCCTGCCCACTTCACCAGAGAACGAACCATTGTTGACTGGTCCATTCCCTGTAGAGCACCCCGATCTATATCCCGTATTGGTGCCACTCCGCTGATCAGCACTAGGGGAACATTGTCCAGTGACGCATTGACTAAACCCGTCAGTGCATTAGCAAACCCGGGACCGGCTGTGACGAGGCATACACCTGGTTGCTTCCCCCAGATGGACCATCCATGGGCCATCATAGCTGCCGCTTGTTCATGGCGAACGTCTATGAGTTTGATCCTATGTTCAAAGCAGCCATCGTAGATCCGGTCGATGTGGCCTCCGGCAAGAGTAAAAATCGTGGATACTCCTTCAATCTCCTTAAGATGTTTTGCCACCAAGTGTCCGCCATAGATTTCTCCCATAAACACCTCCCAAAAACTTTATATTTATCCGTGAATTATGCATTCATTATTAATGAGTGAACCATATATTCATTATTAATATGCATGTCAAGGTTATTTTATTTATCATGATAAACGCCAATGATATCATCTATGTGGATGTTTATCGTATAACTATGACAAGCTCTGATGAAAAACGGTGAGGAGTCTCGTTGATGTAGCTATTTTATAGATCATAGCTTTTAATGATAATCATGGTGATTATTATTTGAAATCTACTACAAAATCGAAATTGCCCCATAAACACTTTCAGGAAAAACTCGTTTACCTCAACACCGTCCTATATTTTCAAAATGCCTTATCGGCAAAATTGCGGACTGCTCCTACATCTAATTTATTTCATCTGATTGGAATGCTGAACATTACTTGTAATCTTGTATTTTGATGGTAGTGACCAGTCGCTCAGATCAATAAACAGTTACCAGTAGAAATTTTGCATATTGAAGGAAATATCAAGTTGCTCGAATACAGGGAGAAAGCGAGTAAGACCTCGATTTTAGAAATCCCCCCAACTGTCCAATTCCCAGCGGTCTGCATAAAATTTCGGACACATGAAAAACTATTTCCATGCCCAAATAGTGATTTTTGGGCCGCTCGGCTGAACCCCTCCTATCTTGATATCCGCTGCATCGAGCCAATCTTGTTGTATGTTTTCATGTTTTTTCTGGAATTCGCTTAATGCATTGGCAATGAATACGGCTATTGAAAAATGTCGATCCGATCCTGCTATCGTTGGCGGTTCGCCTTTTTCAGGAGCATAATCGGCCTCAATTCTCTTCGCCAGTTTCGGATCCTTAGCCTTTATTCTTTCAAATATCTGGTACGCTGAAATGAAGCCTCCGTCATTTACTTCCTGTAGAATCTCAAGGGCAATGTTCCTTATTTCATCATGCTGCATATTTTTTTCTCCTTTCTTTATGCACAACCTTTTGTTCGTTATTTGAAATCCCCATCTGTCAACCTTCCCCTGAAACAGCGTGTGCAAAATTCAGGTCGGGACATCTTGCGATTCATGTGCGTTTGTCATTCAAGCCAGCTAATGCAAATTTCTTCTCAATGGTATTCCTCGCGACCGAGAGACCTCGATCGAAGCGGTTTTCCTCATTGTACTCTGTGACCGGAATCCACCGATGTCTCTGGTCTTCTGGTATGACGAGTTCGGAGTCGTCGACAATCGCGTTGTATTCTAAGGGAACTTTACAAAGCCTGAGATCTTTCAAAGAGCCGTCTGATCCTCGGGACCACTCAACGTACTCGTATTTCGCATTAAAGTCTGAAGGAATAAAACCACGTGCAGCAAGGATCTCGAAAGCAATCCGCGCATCCCTTTCCCCGACAGATGTGTAAACAAACACCCTGTCAAATGTTTTTATGCAAAAATCAAGAAATTCATAAAGCCCTGGCCTTGGGATATGCTCATAAGAATTATTGATCAGCGTCCCTTCTATATCCAGCGTAATGGCCAGGTGGGGGACTGCAGGGAGGGCATCCAGACTCCTGCTCGCTTCCAGAGCCGAGGCAAACCTATCCTCGATTCGCAGTGCAAGACACCTGTCCAGAAAGGGATAAAATTCTGTGGGAATTTCGCTGCAATTCCTGAGTTCTTCCGGAGAACCACATCGGTCGCCGCTTAACATTTCTGTCAGGATGACACCGGCGGCATAGATGTCGCTGGCGATACTCGGTGCACCTCCTTCCAAGATTTCAGGCGCCATGTATCCCGAAGTTCCTGCAGGAACTCCCGGTCTTAGCCTTCGTTTCAAATCAGATACACGAAAGGCCAGACCGAAATCAATCACTTTGAGCTTTCCATCCGAGTCAAAAAGAATGTTGTCCGGTTTTAGGTCATTGTGGATGATACCTGCCCCATGGATCGCAGCGATGGCGCCGAGCAGTTGCCCCATGATCCTTTTTGACGTGAAAGGAGTCAGAACGCCGTTGGCCTGAATCAGGTCGCAAAGCGATCCCTGGTGAACCAGATCCTGCTCGTATACCGTTCCCGCCCGTTCAAGGTAAACCTTTCTTGGTTTGGCTATGTTTGGATGATTGATCTCCCTTGAATAGCTTTCCTCATTGACAAAATACCGGTAATTTTCATCGAAAACACCTGGTTCGTATTCAAATGTCTTCAAAATAATCGGCTCATGACTGTCGTGTTTTTGTGCTATATAAATATCCGAAGTCCCACCACGCCAGATAAGTCCTAGTATGTCGTACTTTCCTTCCACAGGGCAACCATCCGGAAAGCGAACGGGTGGCGCCTGGATCATTTTGAGCATCCTGTCCCGGGCAGGCAGTTTGCCCATTGCAGGCCTGCCCTGAAGTTGCTTGATCAGACCGGGCGAGCCAGGAGTTCCCTCTTCAATATACCAGCCAGTGTCTCCCTCCATCCGCCTCAGGAAGAAGAGGTGCCCAAAGGGATGATGCGGATCCTTGACCCAGGCTGCCAAGGGGTTTAAAGACACAAACCGGCCATCCTGTGGATTTACAAGCAAGGGAGTTCCCGGGGCTGCCTTCATCAGGAATTTTTCCGTGTGCTCGTGCTTCACCGGATATTCCAGGTGAGGCCCGAGCAGGACGTTGAATCCTTTTTCCACCACGATGATGATTTTGAACTGCTCCAAAAAAACGATGGATTCCAGAGCGGGAAGAATGGCAGACGGGGCCTCTTTCATATCCATGCCTCGATAAATACCGGCAAGCTGCAGAAGGGGGAGAAGATCCTTCCGCTCCAGCTTCTCCTTGAAAAAGTCATCTTCAAGGATCCTGTCTAAATCGCGATAGTGCGGCGGATTGATCGGCATTGTTTCGTCACGGGTAAGAAGATGTGCCTGCCTGACAAGCGATAAGAAACGGACGGCGATGCCGGCACACCATTTCACTTTCTGGATGATGTCTTCTTCATTGAGCGAGAAACAGACGGCTTCGTAAGCCCTTGACACGGGACGGGGTAATCTGTACCGGACTAGGAACTCTTTTCTGAAGTCACCTTCCATTAGTTGCCTGTGCGTCTCTGTCTTGAATAAAACCATCTATTAAAGAGTAAGATAGGGACCGCAGACTCTCATATCCCCCACCGCAGATAGACATTGTTAGAGCCTATTAGTATATAGATATGGTGACAATATTTAATAAAAGTAAGGTGCCTGTCCTCCCTGTTGTAATGAACGGCATTTTTTAACTACCAGTCGTTTTTGTGCCGAAACCATTACTCTTATAGTGGCTGAAAGAAGATACGCCCATCTTTCTATTCTGCCAATGCTTTAATTCTTTTGTATTGACCGAGATCCGTATAAAGCTCACTTGTATAAGGATTACGTTTTGTCCTGATCACTTTGTAGATCATATAGCCGAATACGGCAATGTTCGAAAGCAATGCCAGAAAACTTATAACGAACAGCGCTGTGGTATCGGGTGTCGCAGAGACAACCGGGTATAAACCTTCTTTTGTCAAAGCAATGTTCTTTGCCGCCGCAGCAATTTCCGCACTGGCGCTTGCCTGCATATCGAACGGACCCTTGTCGATGAATAAGGGGAATGTTTGAGCAAACATACACCACAGGGCAAGTGTCTGGGCACGGTGTTGCAGCCAGGCACCCTGTCCGACCGTAAAGGCACAAAGCGTGGGCGCAAGCAATAATGCGAAACCACAGTACCAGGAGTGGCCGGGCAGGCAATTGTATGTGTACGCGAAGTTCCATAGGTCATAAGCGATGATCCAGAACCAGAGCATATCCGGCCACAACATATCCATGCTCTTGTCTGAATCGATCTTTTTTCGAACACAGATTCCGAACCAACCGGTAATCGTAATCGTGTTCAGAATGCCGGCAACTCCGTTCATATAGTTCCATAAACCGCCGATGTAATATTCAATCTGGTTGTGCAAATACTCAATGGTGGGGACGGTATAAAGCATGCCCACTTGAAAGTCGCGTGTAACAGCCTCGATGATGTTGATGGCCAGAATCAGCGGCGGGAAGCATAACGCCCATTTCTTTTGACTCAATTTCCACTCTTTACCGTCTTTGCCTGTACCGCGAATATGTCTGATGCACCAGAAACCGATACATCCGGCTGTTGATGAATAAACCTTTGCTAGATGGAACCAATCCATATATGCTGTTTCTTTTAATGCTGTGAGCCACAAAATTGTCAGAACGATGGGCAGTACCACAAACATGGCAAAGCCTACCCATTTGAATCTGCGGCCAATCTCATTGGAAACAAACAAGGCGACGAATGCCGCAATCCAGACAAGCCATACCAAAATGGAACTAACATCCGTATTAAAAGTAAACATACTATTACCTCCTTAGGGACATCTTCTCATTGTCAATGATGTCATAAACATGCCCGCATTTCCGGCAGATACCGTTTGCGGGAAGAACATCGATCATCAGTTTGGTGTCCTGAAGTATTGTTCCGTCAACAGTGACGGGATAAGGTTTCTCATTATACTCGGGGATAACCGATGAACGCTTCCCGATCTGTAGCATCAGGGATTCGATTTTTATAGGGTACTGCTCAGCGGCGATTTTCTCGAATGCCTTGACAGCCTCAATAAGTATTCCCAGTTCATGCATTGCCTACCACCACCTTTTTATCTGCCCATTTTTCCTTTACGGATGTAGCCAAAATTTTGGCCTTGCGCTTGACAATGTGCGGAAGAGCCTTAAGGGCGACCTTTTCATAGATCATACCCTGCTTGTCAAACACCTTTTCGAGTTTGATTGCTTCGAATTTACACCTTGTCGTACACATTCCGCAGCCAACACACATCGTGGTATCCACAACCGTTACGCCGCAGTTGAGGCATCTCTGGGTTTCCTTTTTGACTTGTTCCTCGGTGAACGGAAACGAATGCAATCGGGGTGCCAAGTACGCCCGCCAGGAATTCACCGACCCCCGCCGTGCCTTGTCCACCACGGTAGCCATCGAAGGGGCACGGTGGAAACGTCTTCCCGTGAAGGTGACAGGCCCGGTTCCCAAAGATCGCGTTATGGAGGCCGCCCGCATCATCCACGGCCTGTCGGTGAAGGCTCCGGTGTTTCGGGGACAGATCCTACTGCAAGCTCTGTTGGGTGATCCGGATATACAGGTCGTGGCCACGCGGACCATGGCAGAATCGGAGTTAACCCACTAGCTTGCCAGTGTACGTCTTCAAACGGTTTTCGTCAAATTGGATCAAAAACTAAGGGAAGATTTCAGCACCCATATAAACTTTTCCTGCCTTTTCAGCAAGTCTCAAAGTGTGATTCTGCTTCCTTCGTAAAATACCCCAAATTAATATATAAAAATGATCGTCCATAAAAGACCACCCATATGGGCAAATAAAGCAAATGAACAATAAATCATGAGGGAAGCATCCGCACGAAGGATGCATTGAAGAAACTGGGATCAGCACCGGGAGTTACACAGTAAGATGAACAGTTACCACCTGAAATCATGTATTGTGATGGAAATAATGAACCTCTCGAATACAGTCAACTATCATCAATTCATTTCTGCATTGAATAGTGTTTCATTGGTCAACATAGCAAACATAACCCTGATGAGCTTGTGAGCCGTGGCTAATACGGCCTTTTTGTAGGGCAGCCCA
>Ga0326727_10016374_pt1 | contig 15668 bp, 17 predicted proteins | sample MB2enrmetagenome_FD_207643 | JGI IMG/M metagenome (GOLD analysis project Ga0326727, IMG submission 207643) | Lab enriched peat soil microbial communities from McLean, Ithaca, NY, United States - MB29MY | ecosystem: Environmental > Terrestrial > Soil > Wetlands > Peat | place: USA: New York... | reverse complement strand
GATGACCCTCTGCTGCCCCTCCGTCTCTTCGTACTCGAAGCGCTCCTCCATCTCCCTGAAAAGCTCGTCGTCCGGAGGAAAGGCGTAGCCTTTCGCCAGCTCCCGCTCCGCGTAGAACTCTATCAGCTCCTTAGCGATGTCCTCGACGTGCTTCCTCACCCGGTTCTTCGTATGCTTCCAGTAGCCCGCCCCCAGCTTGTCTATCTTCGGCTTCGTCTTCTCGCCGCCCACGTATTTCTGCACGAGCTCCAGGGAATCGACGGGCACGTACAGCCTGTCCTCGTCCTGATATTCGATGAGAAGAAAGTCCTTCTCGGAGCCCTCGACGCTCAGCTTCTTTATGCCCCTGTAGACCCCTATCCCGTGCTCGATGTGGACGATATACTCCCCGACCGCGAGGTCCTTGAAGGAGTTGAGGAACTCATCGACGCCCTCCCACTTATGCCTGACGGTCCTCTTCTTCGGGCCTACTATGTCCTCCTCGGTAAGGAGTATCATGGAGGGCGTCCTGAAGCCCCTTCTTAGCGGCCCCACCACAATGGCCCACTCCTTTTCCTTGCCGTCGATGGAGAAGTCCGGGACGATCGGCAGGGCGATGCCGTAGCTTTTCAGGATCTCTTGCAGCCTTTCCGCCTGGTGGCGGTTGGAGGCGGACAGGTAGACAAAGGGGCACGAGGCCCAGTCCCCTCTCATTTTCTCGCCCAGGGTCTTGAACAACTCGCCCCTGCGCGACTCGAAGACCTCCCGCAGGTCCCTGTTCGATGCGGTCTCCAGGACCAATCCCTCCTCGCCGCCCCTTACACCGGAGACGTCTACATTCAGGAGGGAGGCGAGCCTTTCCCGCATCGCCCCCGCCGGGCCGGCGTCATCGATGTGCCGGCAGAGGTCCTCGATGCCCCGGTGCACGACAACGGTGTCATCGGCAAGGTAATCGAGAATCGTCACGCCGCTATCGGCGGAAACCCTGGCGGGGGTCACGATGACCCGCTCTATCTCCCCCTGCGACCTCTGGCTTACAGGGTCGAAGAACCTCAACGAATAGACCTGATCGCCCAGGAGCTCTATCCTTACGGGCCTGGCGGACGACGGGGGGAAGAGGTCGATGATGGCGCCCCTTTTCGCAAATTCTCCCTGCTCCCTGACGAGAGGCGCCGGCTCGTAGCCTGCCCCGGCGAGATAGGCGACCAGCTCTTCCTGGAGGACCGTCTGGCCGAACTCCACCTCTATCGACTTCTCCGTCAGCCGGTCGGCGGGGAAGAGGGCGGATGCGAGGGCCTCGACCGGGAAGAGGCCGATGAAGTCCGCGTCCGTAAGGAGGCGGTAAAGAAAGCTTATCCTCTTCGACTCGTCCTCTTTCTCGAATATCCTGTGGCTGTATACAGGGAAATAGCTCACCTGCCGCTTCGAGAAGAACTCGATCTCTTCCCGCAGCAGCAGGGCCTCGTCCTCTCCTTCGTAGAAGACGACGGTCCTCCTGCCCGGTATCCGGGAGAGGAAGAACGGCAGGAACGACTCGATCTTCCCCGTAATGTAGACAACACCTTTTTCAGGAATAGAATACACGGCAATCCTTCGGCAAAACAGGCGGCCGCACGAAGCGCCGCCTGTTGCGTTAATTATACCAGTTTTTGTCGCGGGTATCAGTAGGCGTTCCAGGGCAAGCGCATTTCGACTCTAGCTAATTAGCCTTGGCAAACGCATTTAAGATATATCACCTTGCGGACAAGTACAGCCCGCTCTTGCCGCCGCCTTCCATTATGCTCTTTATTCCGTTAGCGGCGGCCGGCTCCGGAGGAGCGCCTCAAGGAATCGATGAGATGGGGATGCCATGTGAGACGTGTTGGCCGGAGACTGTACGTCGGTACGTCGGAGGCCACACGTCGAGCAGGGCGCCGCAGATCGCGATCCCGCAGAGGCGCGAGTCCAAGCCCAGAGGAGTTCGACAGTATTTCAGCTTTCGCAGCAGCGTCGCAGCAATGCCAGAGCCTTTGCTCGCGCCCTCTCTTCTGTACCGGTTCTCAGGTCCAAATGCGCTTGCCCTAGTAGGCGTCCGGCAGGCTGGTCAGGAACTCGACGGACGAGGGCGCCTGCGGATCGGGCAGCAGGGAGAGGTTTTTCGCGTAATGCCCCATGACCGCGCTCGCATAGCGCGCATCGGGCGCCAACTTGCAGGAAGGCTTGACCTTTGTCCCCTTGGCGCCCTTGTTGTATGCGTCGAGCGCAGCCGGAAGGTGCGCGAAATCTTTCATGAGGCCGGAAAGGTGGTGGACGCCGATCCTTATGTTTTTTTGCGGCTCCTTGAGCTGGGCCTTGCCCGTCCAGTCCATGCCTATACGTCTTGCCACGCTCTTGCCGACGGACGGCTTCACCTGGAGCAGCCCCAGGGCACCCTTGCATGAGACCGCGTCCTGTCTGAAGTTGCTCTCGACCTTCATCACCGCGAGGATGAGCCTGTAATCGATCCCGTAGCGGCACGATTCCCGGTAGACGAGCCTCGCGATGGCCGCCGTCTGCAGATCGCTGAGGCGCGTGTTTTCCTTCTGCACGTAAGTTTCGATATCTTTTACGACCCTGTCGTACCGGGCCTTATGCGCAAGGCCCTCCGGGGTGGAGAGGGGCAATGGAAAGAGCACCAGCATGATGGCGCAGAAGGCGCAGAACTTCGCCATATAGATATGATAGGGCGGTCCGCGCCTGCTATGCAATCCCGGCAAGACAACGGGCGGACGACAGGCCCTGCGTACAGCCGCGTCCCTCCTGGCTAAAATACCGATACGGTAGAAAGGACTTCACCGGAAAGAATCTTTGCGTCGCGTTCCGTTGGAGGATCGATTTGCCCCTGTCGAAGGACCGCCGGCGTCAGCCCGGTGGATGGTTAAAGGTGGAACGCGGCCTAAACCGTGCGTTTGGGAGAGGAGGCCAAGCCTTGCAATGCGCAGTTATCGACTTATAATTCCTATGGGCTATAAGGTCCGCTCGCCTGAAGAGGAGGGGGCGTCATGCAAAAAGAAAGCGTGCTTGCCCTTGCCCTCCTGCTGTTCCTGGCGCCCGCTTTTTGCTCTACGGCCCCTGTGCAGCCGGACGCCGGGACGGTCGTCATCTCGGACGTGCCCTTTTTCAGCCAGGAAGGCTATCAGTGCGGTCCGACAGCCCTCGCCATAGTAATGGACTACTGGCAGGCAAAAACCGGGGCGGGCAAATGGGTCGCTCCCGAGGAGATCGCGTCGGCGATTTACAGCCCCTCGGCAAAGGGCGTCCTCGGCATCGACCTGGAGGTCTATGCGCAGAAGCACGGCTTCGCTGCGGAGCAGTATTCCGGCGGCATCGACGACCTCAGGGAGCGGATCGACCGGGGCACACCGCCGATCATCTTCGTCGATTACGGCCTTCTCTCGTATGAGATGAACCACTTCATGGTAGTCACGGGTTATACGAGAGACGGCGTCATTGTCCATTCGGGGCGTTTTCGCAACCGGAGCATCCCGGCCGGGCAGCTTGACAAGATATGGAGAAAAAACCGCTATTGGACGCTTTTGCTAAAACCCTCTGTCTGATGCTGCTCTTCATCGCGGCGACCGCCTGCGCCGTGCCTAGGGCCGCACCGTTCCGCGACCCCCTGACGCCGGAGGAGCATATCAACCTCGGGGTCTCTTACGAGAAGAGGGGGGAGCTCGACGCAGCGCTGAAAGAGTACAGGACCGCGGCGCAAAAAGCGCCTATCGCCTACCTTTACGAAGGCAACGTCTACTTCCGGCAGAACGCCTTCGACGACGCCGAGGGGTCTTATGAAAAGGCGATAAAAGAGACGAATTCACCGGAGGCGTACAATAACCTTGCCTGGCTCTACTACACGAGGGGCGTAAAGCTCGACGAGGCCGAGCAGCTCGCGGCCCGGGCGGTGGAGCTGTCGCCGGCGTCGGAAGGCTTCAGGGACACCCTGGACCGGATCAGGGAAAAGCGGGACCGCCAAGCGGGGCCTTCCTGACTTTACAGCCGTCTCCTTCATGATTATATATAGAGTATAGCGTAAGAAATCCCCGGCAAAACATCTAAGAACGGAAGAGGCGAAGTGGCAAAGGACATCCTGGTCTGGTATTGTGCTCTAGTCATGCTTCTCCCGGCCTTTACGCCGTGGGCAGACGCCTTTTTTGTCCCGGCGTCACTGCTGCCTGTTGCCGGGGCGTCCCTGGAAGTGCTGAGGGACAGGGAAAAGATTGAGGTGTTCCTCGAAGAAAAGCTCGTAAGGGCCCGGCTCGAGGCGCTCGGCTTCACCACGGTAGAGATAGAGGAAAGACTGGCCGGACTCACGGGAAGCCAGCTCCACCGCCTGGCTGCAGCGGTCGGCGACGTGAAGGCCGGAGGCAGCCCCGAGGGACTTTTGATAGGCCTGCTGATTATCCTGCTCGTCGTGGGCGTCATCCTGCCCTGTCTGGGCATCAGGATATGGAAATGAGGCCCGGAGCCGCTCCTTAGGCGCGCACGACGATCATGCCCTTCGGCTCATCGACGAATTCCCCTATTACCCAGAAGGGAAGCCCCTTCCCGGAGGCGGCCTTCCCGAAGGCATCGAGGGCGTCTTTTTCTATCGCGATGAGCAGGCCACCGGAGGTCTGGGGGTCGAAAAGGATGTCCCCGAAAAAGCCGCTCGCGGCCCCCGATATGTATTTCCCGTAAAAAGACCTGTTCCGGTAGAGTCCCGCCGGCACGAAGCCCGACGCGGCGAGACCGACTGCTTCCTTGAAGTAAGGCAGCTTTTCGGGGAAGAGCCTGACCCCTACCGCGTCTTTTATCATCTCGGTCAGGTGGCCTGCCAGGCCGAAGCCCGTCACGTCGGTCGCAGCGTGGGCGCCTGCGGCCCTCATCGCCTCCGCCCCCCGGTCGTTGAGGGTCGCCATCACCTCGATCAGCTCCCTCACCGCGCCTTCCCCAACCATATCCCCCTTGATGCCCGTGTTCATGATGCCCGTGCCGAGGGGCTTCGTAAGGATGAGCAGGTCGCCGGCCGTAGCCCCTTCGTTCCTCACGATCTTGTCCGGGTGGACGAGGCCCGTCACTGACAGGCCGTATTTTATCTCCGGGTCGTCAACGCTGTGGCCCCCCATCAGGCTCACGCGCGCCTCCCGCAGCTTGTCTGCGCCCCCCCTCAAAATCTCCCTGAGGACATCGATCTTGTACTTGCCGGGCGAGAAGCAGACGATGTTCATGGCGGTCTTCGGCACGGCCCCCATCGCGTAGATGTCGGACAGGGCGTTCGCTGCCGCTATCCGGCCGAAATCGTAAGGGTCGTCTACGACGGGCGTGAAAAAATCGACGGTCTGAACCAGGGCGATCTCATCGCTTATCTTGTAGACCCCCGCGTCCTCGAACCCCTCTATGCCGACTATCACGTTCTCGTCGGCCGGTATATCGATGCCGCAGAGTATATCGGACAGGTCCTCCGGACCTATCTTCGACGCTCAGCCGCTGCCCCTGGCCTGTTTCGTCAGCCTTTCATCCATTGCCTGTCTCCTTTCCTCCCCGATAATTATAGCACCGACGGGCGAGGATTGCCTTTTCCTTTCGCTTTGCAGGGTAAACGACTTCAGGAAACACCACCTTGGCCGTAGTACAGCCCGTTCTTGCCGCCACGTGGATACAAACATGAAAGAATAAAGCCTTGAGTTTATTTACCCCTCACCCCACCCCTCTCCCTCAAGGGGCGAGGGAGCTAAGGCCATAGTACAGCCCGCTCTTACCGCCGCCTTCTAAATGCGCTTTATACGATTGCGGCGGTCGCGGCTTTGGAGGAGCGCCTCCAGGAATCGGGAGGTGTGGATGCACTGTAAGACGTGTTGGCCGGAGATCGTACTGAACGTACATCGGAGGCCACACGTCGAGCAGGGCGCCGCAGATCGCGATTCCGCCAGAGGCGTGAGTCCAGCCGCAAAGAGCATTGGTTTAGCTTTTTTAGCCTTTTTGCCCCCTCCCTCCCCTGCCGGGCACCCCGGCGCAAATGCCTTGCCGTGGCTTTGCGCTCTTCCGGCCATCCGGTGTAAAATGGAGAGACGAAGGCAACCATGCCTGAGACGATAAGCGCCATAGGCGAGTTCGGCCTGATCAAAAAGGTGCGCGCCATTATCGACAGCGAGGGCGTCAGACCCGAAGGGCTTACCCTCGGCGCAGGCGACGACGCCGCCTCATTCGTACCGCGGCCCGGATACGAGGTCCTCGTCACCTGCGACGCCGTCCTTGAGGGGCGCCACTACCTGCCCGGCGTCATCACGGGCTGCGACCTCGGACGGCGCGCCATGACCGCGAACATCAGCGACATAGGCGCTATGGGCGGCGCGCCCCGCTATGCCCTCGTCTCCCTGGGCCTCAGGGGAGAGACGGCCGTCTCCGAGGTCGAAGCGCTTTACCGGGGCTTCCTTGCCGGGCTAAACCCCTTACGCGCCTGCATAATCGGCGGCAACGTGGCGGAATCGGACTTCACGTTCATCGATATCACGCTCATCGGCGAAATCAGGCAGGGCATGGCCGTCCGCAGAAGCGGCGCGAGGCCGGGCGACGCGGTCTTGCTGACTGGCAGCACCGGGCGGGCAGCAGGCGGATTGCAGCTCCTTCTAAGACGGTCCGGCGATACCGGACTGTCTGACAACCCCCTCGTCAGGGCCTATATCGCCCCTTCCCACAGGGCGCTCCTCGGACAGGCGGCCGCGGCGACGGGATACGTCACTGCGATGATCGACACGAGCGACGGCCTCGCGGGCGACCTCGCGCATATCTGCGAGGAGAGCGGGGCAGGGGCGGACCTTTTCCTGGAAGCGATACCCCTCGACGAGGGGCTTCTGGAGGCCGCGCGGGCCTTCGGCCTCGACCCCTACGGCCTTGTCCTGGGGATGAGCGACGACTACGAGCTTATCATGACGTGCGACCCGCGCCGCGCGCAGGAGCTCCAAGGCATCGCCGCGCAGCAGGGCGTACCCCTTACGGTAATCGGCACCATCACAGACAGTCGTGAGATAAATCTTGTGGCGCCGGGCGGCGTAAAGCGCCGCCTCGATTACGCAGGCTGGGACCATTTCCGCAGGTAGGGCTTTACCGGGCGGGCTTTCCTATATCTTCCGTATGGTCCTTCGCGCCTGCCTCAGGCCCTTCGGGGCTTTCCGGGGGTTGCCTTTCTTTTCCGTCCTGGGCACGCTCTCCCCGCCCGAATCCTCGCCCATGAGGGCCGCCCCCAGCCTGTCCGCGGTGATGAAGGCCACGCCGTGCTTCTTCGCCTCGTCGATAATGGCCCGGTCGGATGTGGCGACGACCAGCCCCGAGGCGCGCGTCCGTATCGTCTCGATGATCACCTGGTCGGCCGTCTCGCCCCTCTTGGAGTAGATGACCTCTACGCCCCTGTAACGGTCCCTTTCTCTCGTTATGGACGTGCCTCCCCCGCCGTCGAAGACGACGGTGATGCGGACCTGTTTTTCCTGCTTGTAGCGGGAGAGCGCGTCGAGCAGATAAAGGCGGCTCCCTTCGAAGTCGGCGGGGCCGGAAGGCGCCGGCGCTCCGCTTCGCCTTATGATATTGTAGCCATCGATCAGGAGGTGGGCCGGCATAAAAGCTTTTTCCGCGGGCCCTTTCGTCACCGCACTTCTTGCATCCGACTATCATCCGTGGAGGTTTGGCACATCTTACGACAGCAATTATTGGGGTTCAGCACCCCCTCGCCTGGCTTTGCCCGGCGAGCCTCCCCGCTCACGAAATGACCCTGCTGCTTGCGCCAGGGTCATTATTGCGCCTTCGTCAGGCCCCATCGTCTCCGCCCTCATCGGCCCCTTCTGCTTTCTTACCGTAATGCTCCCTCAGGATCCGGTCGAGGATGCCGTTCACGAAGTCCTTCGAGTCCTCCCCGCCGAACTTCTTGGCGAGCTCGAGGGCCTCGTCTATGGCGACCTTCGGCGGCACTTCGGGAGAGTAAAGCATCTCGAATATCGCCACCCGCAGTATGTTCTTGTCTACGTATGTGATCCTGCCGATCTTCCAGTGCTCGGAGGCCTCCGCTATGTAGGAATCGAGCGTGGCCTGTTCTTTCTTCACCCCGGACAGGAGAAACCGCGTGTAATCGACTATCTCTTGCTGGTAGGGGAATATCTTGAGATACCGGTCGAGCGCCGTGCCGACGGCGTCCAGGTTGACCTCGACCTGGTAGAGCATCTTCAGGGCTAGTTCCCTGGCTTTCCTTCTCCGCACAAATATTTGTCCCTCAAGAGGTTCGCCATCTCGATCGCCGACATGGCCGCGTCATAGCCCTTGTTACCCCCCTTCGTCCCCGCCCGCTCGACGGCGTGCTCCACCGTCTCCGTAGTCAGTATGCCGAAGGCAATGGGCTTCTCGATCTCCATGGAGGCGGATGCTATGCCCTTGGTCACCTCAGACGCGACGTAGTGGAAATGGGGGGTCGAGCCTTTTATCACCGCGCCCAGGCAGATGACGCCGTCCACGTCCTTCCTTTTGGCGAGCATCTTTGCAGCCAGGGGTATCTCGAAGGCCCCCGGCACGCGAAATATCTCTATGCGCTTTTCGTCGGCCCCGTGGCGCTTCAAGGCGTCGAGCGCGCCTTCGAGGAGCCGCTCCGTCACGAAGCTGTTGAACCTGCTTACAACGATTGCGAACCTGAATCCCGAGGCGTCAAGCTTTCCTTCGTGCACCATGGCGTCTACCTCACACGTTCTCAAGGATATGGCCAAGCTTCTCCCGCTTGGTCTTGAGGTAATGTATATTGTCCTTGGTCGGCGTGCACTCCAGGGAGACGCGCTCGACCACCGAAAGTCCGTAACCCTCCAGGCCCTTTATCTTCCTGGGGTTGTTCGTGATTAGCCGCATCTTTCGCACCCCCAGGTCGGCCAGGATCTGGGCGCCTATGCCGTAATCGCGCAGGTCGGGCGAGAAGCCGAGGGCCTCGTTGGCCTCGACCGTGTCCTTCCCCTCGTCCTGCAGGCGATACGCCTTGATCTTGTTCACCAGGCCGATGCCCCTGCCTTCCTGCCGCATGTAGAGGAGCACGCCTTTGCCTTCCTTCTCGATCATGGCCATCGCTGTATGGAGCTGCTCCCCGCAGTCGCACCTCCTGGAGCCGAAGACGTCTCCGGTAAGGCACTCCGAGTGGACGCGCACAAGCACGGGCTCGTCAGGGTCGAACTGCCCCTTCACGAACGCGAGGTGCTCCTTGTCGTCCAGCTCGTTGTCGTAAGCGATCAGCTTGAACTCTCCGCCGTAGCTCGTCGGCAGCTTCGTCTCCACGACCCGCCGCACCAGCGTCTCGTACCGCATCTTGTACTTGATAAGGTCGGCGATCGACGCTATCTTGAGGCCGTGACGCTCGGCGAAGACCTCCAGGTCGGGGAGCCTCGCCATCGAGCCGTCCTCGTTCATCACCTCGCAGATCACGCCCGAAGGCTTGAGGCCCGCCAGGCGCGCGAGGTCCATCGACGCCTCCGTATGTCCCACCCGGACAAGGACGCCGCCGTTGCGCGCCATGAGGGGGAATATATGTCCGGGCCGGGCTAGGTCCTCGGGCCGCGTCTTTGGGTCGATGGCGGTGAGGACCGTCTTCGCCCTGTCGTAAGCGGAGATGCCCGTCGTCACCCCTTCCTTGGCCTCGATGGAGACGGTGAAGGCCGTATTGTAGGGCGAGGTGTTCTCGTGCACCATCAGGGGCAGGTCGAGCTCCTTGACGCGGTCTTCCGTGAGGGAAAGGCAGATGAGGCCGCAGGCGTACCGCGCCATGAAATTGACGGCCTCCGGCGTCACCTTTTCCGAGGCGATCATCACGTCTCCCTCGTTCTCCCGGTCCTCATCGTCTACGATGATGACCATCTTGCCGTCCCGCACGTCTTCGATCACTTTTTCTATGTTCGCTATTGCCATGACTACCTTCCCTTAATATATCCGTGTCTGTAAAGGAAATCCAGGTCAACGCCTTTTTTGTCGCCCGCAGTCACGAGCTTTTCCACGTAGCGTCCCAATATGTCCGTCTCAACATTGACTTGGTCCCCGAGTCTCTTGGATCCTATCGTTGTGTTGGCTGCAGAATATGGGATAACGTTAAGCGTAAATCTATTATCACGTTGCTCGTTGACTGTCAAGCTTATTCCATCTACCGCAACGGACCCTTTCCTTACGATATACCTCGATATCTCGCCGTCCGTCTCTATCTCCAGCCTGATGGAGTCCCCGGCCCGGTCCGCTGCCGTTATGCGCCCTATGCCGTCTACGTGGCCCATGACGATGTGGCCGCCGAGCCTCGAATCTGCCCGCATCGCCCTCTCGATGTTCACCCGGTCGCCCACGGACGCGTCCTTCAGAGTGGTCGCGCTCAGCGTCTCCAGGGAAGCGTCGGCGTAAAAGAGGCCGCCTGCAAGGCGGGTAACGGTGAGGCAGACGCCGCTCACCGCGATGCTGTCGCCGATGGCGATGCCCCCTTCGGGCAGGCCCGTCCGGACGGCCAGCTCCCAGCGCCCGCCGAGCTTGCCGATGGCGGCTATGGCGCCCACGTCCTCAATGATGCCCGTGAACATAACCCTCCAGGCAGATATCGTCCTTCAGCTTCTTTACCGAGGTAAGGTCCACCCTGTAGGCGTCCTTCAAGAAATCGATGCCCTTGCCCCCGACGAGGCTTGCCGCGTTCCTGCCGCCTATCAGTAGCGGCCCGTAAAAGAGCAGCACCTTGTCGATCAGGCCTTCCTTGAGCAGGCTGCCGTTGACCTCTCCCCCGCCCTCGACGAGAACGCTCGTGACCCCCCGCTTCGCCAGCTCCGCGGCTACGGCCGGGAGGGCCACCTTCCTGTTCTCCCCAGCGTCCACCCGGACGACCTCTACGCCGAGCGAGCGGAGGCGCCCTTCCTTCTCTGCGGACGGCCCGTTGAGTGTGAAGACGAGGGTCCTGTAACTGCCTGCCGTCTTGACGAGGTCGCACGAAAGGGGTATGCGCAGGTTCGAGTCGAGGACGACCCTCATGGGGTACCGCTTCGGCCTGGCGATCCGGGGCAAAAGGATGGGGTTGTCGAGGATGACCGTGTTGATGCCGACCATGATAGCGTCCATTACCGACCGCAGCTTGTTCGCGTACGACCTAGACTCCTCGTTGGAGATCCATTTTGAGTCCCCGACCTTTGTGGCGATCTTGCCGTCCAGGCTCAGGGCCGCCTTCATCACGAAAAAGGGGCGCTTCTTTTCCTGGAACGTCACGAAGGCCTCGTTGAGCCTTCGCGCCTCGTCGGAGAGCATGCCCACCTTGACGTCGATGCCCGCCTTCCGCAGCGCCTCGATGCCTTTTCCGTTGACTTGCGGGTTCGGGTCGAACATCGCTACGACGACCTTCTTGACGCCCGCCTTAATGACCGCGTCTACGCACGGGGGCGTCCGCTTCTCGGTATGGCAGCACGGCTCCAGGGTCACGAAAAGGGTCGCGCCCCGCGCCTTCTCCCCGGCCTTCTCCAGGGCGATCGCTTCGGCGTGCGCCTCGCCCGCCTTCCGGTGATACCCCTCCCCGACGATCTCCCGCCCCTTTATCACCAGGGCGCCGACCATCGGGTTGGGCGACGTACTCCCGAGTCCCCTTTTCGCCAGCGAGAGGGCCAGCCGCATGAAGTCTTCTTCTTTCATGTCTCCCCTTTTTTCAGGACCAGGCTCTTAAGCTCCTCCATGAACTCGGTGATGTCCTTGAACTGCCTGTAGACCGAGGCGAACCTCACGTAAGCCACCTCGTCGAGCTTTTTCAGCTCCTCCATGACGACCATTCCGATCTCGTTGCTCGTGACCTCTTTCTCCCCCCGCTCGGTCAGCTCCGACTCTATCCTCGACGCCGTCTTTTCAAGGTCGCTTAAGCTGACGGGCCTTTTTTCGCACGCCTTCCTTAAGCCCCCCAGGATCTTCGCCCTGTCGAAGGCCTCCCTCCGCCCGTCTTTCTTGACTACCAGGGGAAGGCCCTCCTCCAGCATCTCCGCCGTGTTGAACCGTTTTGCGCAGCTTAAGCATTCCCGCCGCCTGCGTATGGCGTCCATCTCTTTGCTCACCCTGGAATCGATTACCTTGCTCTCGGCGTATCCGCAGTAGGGACACTTCATCGGCCGCGCTCCCGTCCGAAAAGACGCGAAAAGCACCTGAGGCGGACCGCACGTGGCGCGCACGAGCGCGATCCGCCGCCCTTTAAGGCTTCGGCACCCGCTTGATTATTATACCCGATTCCGAGATTAAAGTGGCGGCCAGCTCGTCGGGATACCCCTCCAGGTGGAGGATCTCCCTGATGCCGGCGTTGATAATCATCTTGACGCATATCGCGCAGGGGAGGTGCGTCGAATAGATGACGGCCCCCTTGATGGAGACGCCGTGGGAGGCCGCCTGTATGATGGCGTTCTGCTCCGCGTGCAGGCCCCTGCACAGCTCGTGGCGCTCGCCGGAAGCCACGTTCCGGCTCTCCCGGACGCACCCGATGTCCGCGCAGTGGGCAAGCCCGGTAGGCGCGCCGTTATAGCCCGTAGCGAGGATGCGTTTCTCCTTTACGATGACCGCGCCCACGTTCCTGCGCACGCACGTCGAGCGCTTGGCGACGATGCCTGCGATTTCCATGAAATAGGCATCCCAGTGGGGGCGCCCGCCTTTTTTCATGCCTGTCTCATAAGTCGAAGATGCGAGAATAGAAGGGGAACTTGAGGCAAAGCTCCTTCACCTCCCCCTTTATCCTCTTTTGCAGCCCTGCGTCCCGGGGCCTCTTCAGGACTGCGTCGATCATCCCCGCCATCACCTCTATCTCGGGCTCTTTCATGCCCCTCGTGGTGACTGCTGGCGTGCCTATCCTGATGCCGCTCGGCGCGGTCGGCCCCTTCCGGTCGAAGGGGATCACGTTCCTGTTGAGCATGATGCCGCTTCTCTCCAGGCACTCCTGCGCCTCCATGCCGTCGATGCCCTTTTCGCTGAGGTCGATGAGGAAAAGGTGGTTGTCCGTCCCCCCGGATACGATCCTGTATCCAAGCCGCTCCATGCGGGAGGCGAAATGGCGGGAATTCCTGATTATCTGTTCCTGGTACGCCTTGAACTCGGGCTTCATGGCGTTCTTGAAGGCCACCGCCTTTGCGGCTATGATGTGCATGAGCGGCCCGCCCTGGATGCCGGGGAAGATCATCGAGTCGATAATCTTGGCGTGTTCTTTATCGCAGAGGATAAGGCCGCCCCTCGGACCCCGCAGCGTCTTGTGGGTCGTCCCCGTGACGAAGTGGGCTAAGCCGACCGGCGTCGGATGGAGCCCGGTCGCTACTGCGCCCGCGATGTGGGCGATGTCGGCCAGGAGGTAAGCCCCTGCCTCGTCGGCTATCTCCCTGAATCTCTTGAAGTCGATGATCCTCGAATAGGCGCTCGCCCCGCAGACGATCAACCTCGGCCTTTCCGCCAGGGCAATCTTCCTCACCTCATCGTAATCGATCTGCTCGGTTTCACGCGAGACATGGTAGGCGAGGGACTTGAAGAAACGGCCGGCAAAACTGGCCGGTGCGCCGTGCGTAAGGTGGCCGCCGTGCGACAGGTCCATACCGAGGATTTTGTCCCCGGGACCGAGGACGGCGAATAAGACCGCCATGTTCGCCGAAGAGCCCGCGTGGGGCTGGACGTTAGCGTATTCCGCGCCGAAGAGCTTGCAGGCGCGCTCTATCGCCGTGCGCTCGACATCATCGACGTACCGGCAGCCTCCGTAGAAACGCTTGCCGGGGTAGCCCTCGGCGTACTTATTGGTAAGGATGGTGCCGTGCGCCTCCAGTATATCCTGGTCTACGTAGTTCTCGGAGGCTATGAGGATCAGGCTGTACTCTTCCCTCTCTATCTCGCCCTTGATGGAGGCGTAAATTGCCCTGTCGCTGCCCTTAAGGGCATTCATTGAGATCATGTTCGAGCCTTTTTATCTTATCGATCCGCCTCTGGTGGCGTCCGCCCTCGAAAGGCGTCTCCAGCCACACCCTGACGATCTCCGCCGCAAGCCCCTTCCCGGTGATCTGGCCGCCGAGCACCAGGATATTGGCGTCCACGTGGCGCCTGCTCTGCTGCGCAGCAAGCAGGTCGAAGGCGAGGGCCGCCCGGACCCCGCCCACCTTGTTCGCCGTTATCGACATGCCGATGCCCGTGCCGCACATCAGTATGCCCCTCTCGGCGGACCCTTCCGTTACGAGCCGGGCCACCTTGACTGCGTAATCCGGGTAATCGACCGACCCGGGGCCGTCCGTCCCTACGTCGATCAGCTCGTGCGCCCCGGCCAGCAACCCCTTGAGATGCTCCTTCAGCTCGAAGCCCGCGTGGTCCGATCCGAGGGCGATTTTCATCTATTCGTGCCTCTTGAAAGCGAGGACTGCGTTCGTGCCGCCGAAACCGAAGGAATTCGATATGGCGAAATCGATCTTGTGCTTACGCGCCGTGTTCGGCACGTAGTCGAGGTCGCATTCAGGGTCTGGGTGCTCGTAGTTTATGGTAGGCGGGCAGACCTGGTCCCTGATGGAGAGCACCGTGAAGATCGCCTCCACCGCGCCGGCCGCCCCCAGCAGATGGCCGATCATCGACTTCGTCGAGCTTACCGGTATCGCATAGGCCCTCTCGCCGAAGACCTTCTTTATGGCGAGGGTCTCGGACGAATCGTTCAGGTCGGTGGAGGTGCCGTGAGCGTTGATGTAATCGACCGCATCGGGAGCCACGCCTGCATCCCGCAGGGCCATTTTCATGCAACGTATCGAGCCGTCGCCGTCCGGGCAGGGCGCGGTTATATGGTACGCGTCGCCGTTGTACCCGTAGCCTGCGACCTCCGCGTAAATGCGCGCGCCCCGCGCTTTGGCGCGCTCGATCTCTTCCAGTATGACGATCCCCGCCCCTTCGCCGATCACGAAGCCGTCCCTATCTTTGTCGAAAGGACGGGAGGCCTTTTCGGGGGCGTCGTTTCTGAGCGAAAGGGCCTTGAGCGCGTTGAAGCCGCCAACGGTGAGGGGCGTCAGGTTCGCTTCCGTCCCGCCCGCGACCATCACGTCCGCGTCTCCGTACTGGATGACCCTGTAAGCGTCGCCTATAGAATGCGCGCCCGTCGCGCAGGCGGTGACGATGCTCAGGTTCGGCCCTTTTATCCCGAATTGTATCGCGATGTTGCCCGGTGCCTCGTTGGCTATGAGCATGGGGATGAAAAACGGGGAGATACGGCCGGGCCCTCTCTCAAGAAGTATGGAATGATATTTCTCCAGGGTGGGCAGACCGCCCAGGCCCGTGCCTACGATGACGCCGACCCTTTCCGCGTCTTCCTTCGCCATGTCGAGACCTGCGTCCTGCATGGCGATCCTCGTCGCGGCGATGGCGTACTGGATGAAAAGGTCCATCCGCCTCAGCTCTTTCCCCGATATGAAGTCCTCCGCCCTGAAGTCCCGCACCTCGGCGGCGATGCGCGTGTCATGGGCCGACGCGTCGAACCTCGTTATGGGACCGACCCCCGACTCCCCTGCGACGATCCTCTCCCAGACGTTATCGAGCCCAACCCCCAGCGGGGTGGTGAGGCCGAGACCGGTTATGACAACCCTTCTTTTCAACCGTCACCTCGTCATCTATTTTATATGCTCCTCGATGTACTTGATCGCGTCGCCGACGGTCTCTATCTTCTCTGCGTCTTCATCGGGAATCTCGAT
>Ga0326727_10016373_pt1 | contig 15668 bp, 11 predicted proteins | sample MB2enrmetagenome_FD_207643 | JGI IMG/M metagenome (GOLD analysis project Ga0326727, IMG submission 207643) | Lab enriched peat soil microbial communities from McLean, Ithaca, NY, United States - MB29MY | ecosystem: Environmental > Terrestrial > Soil > Wetlands > Peat | place: USA: New York... | reverse complement strand
GGCCGACACTATTTGCGGCTCGCCGAAGAAGTAGCCCTGAAAATAGAGATAACCGATTGCCCGTGCCTCAAAGAATTCCTCCAGCGTCTCCACCTTCTCCGCCAGAAACTCCACCTTCTTCCCGCTGTGAGACTTCAGGATGCCTGCCCTTTCCGCCGTACCCGACTGGCGGAAATCCACCTTTATAATATCGGCCAGGTCGACGAGCGCCCGTGCATCCTCATTGGCCGGGTCAAAGTCATCGAGCGCAATAGTGTAGCCCGCTCCTTTCAGTTCCCGGCAGAGCTCCACTACCGTGCTATCCGCTGCCACATTCTCCAGTATTTCGATAACGGTGGTTTCCGGACGCAGTGTGAGGAGCGGAAACTTCTTTTTCAACAAGTCCAGGTTAAAATTGATGAAGGTCTTGTTTGTGCCGGTAAGCTGGGTCCCCAGGACCAGAAAGGCCTCACGGACGACGGCCAGCGTGGCCGATGTTCCGTCGGCCCCATCGTACGAGTTATTGAAAGAGCTCCTGTAGAGCAGCTCGTAGCCGAACAGGTTTTGTTCTACATCGAATATGGGTTGCCGGGCAACAAAAACCTTGTCGGTGGACCCGTTCGTCTTGGCCGCGCTCGCTCCGGTGTCGTTCACAACACACCCCCCTTGAATCGTATTATCGGTTGCGCACAGCTCACAGCATCATCTGCCTCAGGCTTGGGCGGTTTGAAGCCGGTAACATTGGTGAGTTTCTTCCTGATGGGTAGATTGTTCCAGTATTTCATAGCTTGCATCATTCCTCCTTCAAGTATCCGCGATGTGGTACCCAACAAGGATGAACGACTGCAGCGGAAGGTGACATCGGCAAATAGGCCGCATGATCCGTTACCCTTCTTATCTTATCGCAATGGGGCTATTGCCCTTAACTAGGAAAAGTCATCGTCGGACTGTCCCTCTTTTTCCTTATTCGCACCGTAAAATTCCGCTATACAACTAATAAATAGCGCGCACTACGCCCTCTTTAACGTGCGGCTTATCTGCCGGTCCTCTTCTTCGGTTTATGCGGTGGCCGCCGCGTCTGTGAGAAAGAGGGTAACCAATTTCCTCTCTTCCCTGCAAGGCCTGCTTTTATACATAGCACCTATATTTTGCTCGACCGACCCGATAGCAAGTGTTACAATCGGTAATGCTTGCGGGAACATGGGTATGAGCTAGTGGAGAAAGGGCAAGAACGTCCCCTTCTCCTCCGTACCGAAAAGAAGACCTTCTCACACAGATATGGGCCGGGTTTTGCGCAGCCGCTGAAACGAGAGAATAATGGGGTCAGAGAGAGCAACGAGAGAGCGGCGGGGCTGCTCCATTGACCAAGGCCCCGTACTCTGCTCCTGGCTGAAATCGAGCGATTGACGGGGGAATACATGGCACTCAAACAAAGGGTGAAGGAACTTCTCCGAGGGGCACGTTCCGGCGCAGAGGACGTGCAGCAGGTGCGGGACAGGCAGCACGAGTTTCTGGAAATAGCGGACGTCATGCTGGTGGCCCTCGACCGGAGGGGGTGTGTTATCTCAATGAACAAAAAGGGATATGCCGTCCTGGGCTATGAAGAAGGAGAGCTGATCGACACGCATTGGGTCAGCACGTGCCTACCGTTGAGAATCAGGGACGAGGTGGAGGTTGTGTGGCAGAAGCTCATAAGCGGGGAAGGTGACCTGGTCGAAGATTGCGAGCATCCTGTCCTGACAAAACAGGGAGAGGAAATAATTATTGCGTGGCGCAATGTGGCCCTGAGAGACGACGCGGGCACCATCACCGGTGTCCTTTGCGCGGGAGAGGATATCACCGAGCGAAAGAAGGCACAGAACGCCCTCCGGGAGAGCGAAGCGCGTTATCGCTCATTGTTCGAAAACAGCTTTGAGGCAATTATCCTCGCCGAACCCCACGGAAGGATACTGGAGGCCAATGCGGAAGCGTGCCGACTGCTCGGATGGAAGGAGGAAGAACTGCTGCTGATCGGCAGAAAAGGAATTGTCGATGAGACCGATCCGAGATTGGCCCTTGCGCTGCGGGAACGCGAGCTGACAGGCAGGACAAAGGGGAAAACGACCTTCATCCGGAAGGATGGAACCACGTTTGAGACTGCGTTTTCTTCCGCCGTTTTTGAGGACAGGAATGGAGAACTCAGGACGAGCACGGTCATTCGTGATATCACCGAGTCTGAACGGGTCGTGGAGGCGCTTCGGGAATACAGGAAGGTTGTCGAAGGTTGGCAAGATTTGGTCTGCGTGCTAGATCGCAGCTATCGCTACCTCCTCGTAAATGCCACCTATGTGAAATATCGAGGGGTAAGTAAGGAGGATATCGTTGGACGGTCGTGTGTCGAAATTCTCGGCATGGACGTTTTTGAGCAGACCGTCAAGAAGAACCTGGACAGGTGCCTTGAGGGCGAGGCGCTTCAGTACGAAATGAAACTCATCTTTCCCGGCCTGGGTGAAAGAGATTTACTCGTCTCCTATTTCCCGATAGCGGGTACCGAAGGGGTCAAGGGGGTCGCAGTTGTTATACGGGACGTCACCGAGCGCAGGAAATCAAAAGAAGCCCTTGAGGAAAGCGAAGAGAAGTTCAGGCTGCTCTTTGAGAAATCGGTAGATCCCGTAGTCCTTATCGATGGATACACGTTCGTAGACTGCAATGAAGCTGCGTTAAGACTCATGGGCTGCTCCGGAAAAGATCAATTAGTCGGGCTGTCCCCGCTCGACATCTCTCCGGAATATCAACCGGACGGCCGCCTCTCTTCAGAGAAGATGAAGGAAGTGCTCGCTGTTACTTTCGCAGAAGGGTTTAATCACTTTGAATGGATGCTCCGCACTTTGAGCGGCAAAGAATTCTGGATTGACGTTTCCCAAACCGTAATCCCGATTCGCGGACGACAAATCAAGTATACGGTATGGAGGGATATCAGCGAACGCAAAAGGGCCGAGGAGGCGCTCAAAGAGTCGGAGGAGCGTTACAGGATTGCCATAGAGAGTTCGAACGACGCGGTGGCGATCAGCAAGAATGGGCTGCGCGTCTATATAAACCGGCGTTTCCTGGAGATGTTCGGCTATGGAAAGGCCGAAGAGGTCCTCGGCACGCCGGTCGGAGATGTCATCCACCCTGAAGACCGACAGAGAATTGTCACAATGAACCTGAAAAGGCAAACCGGGGAGATCCCGCCGTCGAAATATGAATTTAGGGGAATTCGTTCCGACGGAAGCGTGATGCACCTGGAGAGCTCGGGAAGCAGAATCACTTACGGTGGAGAACCTGCCTCGCTCGTATACGTCAGAGACATCACTGACCACAAGCGGGCCGAGGCGCAATTGCGGGACTCTCGTGAACGGCTCCGCGCCCTGGCCGCACGCCTCCAGGCCATTCGCGAAGAGGAGCGAGCGAGGGTGGCCCGAGAGATCCATGACGAACTTGGTCAGGCCTTAACCTGCATTAAGATCGACCTTTGGCAAATCAGGGAAGAGTCGTCATTAGACCCGGTGGATAAAGACGCGGTGCTCCTGAAGATAGAGTGCCTGCTCGGCGTCATCGATGCCACAGTAGATACGGTGAGAAGAATAGCTTCAGATTTGAGACCGAGCATTCTCGACGATCTGGGCCTCATCGCTGCTATTGAATGGCAATTGTCGGACTTTCAGAGGAGAACGGGCATCATCTGCGCGTTTAAGAAGCCCGGGAGCCTCGTGATTGATAAGGCTTATTCAAGTGCTCTATTCAGGGTTTTCCAGGAGAGCCTTACCAACATAGCCCGCCATTCAGAGGCGGAAAGGGTTGCAATAACGCTGAGGAAGACAAAGGGAGAGGTGGTTCTCGCAATACGCGATAATGGAAAGGGCATACGGGAAAGTGATGTGTCGGGTGCCGCATCTCTTGGCATCCTGGGGATGCGTGAACGCGTACTTCCCTTTGACGGCGACATACACATTACGGGTAAGCCGGGAAAGGGGACCAGGGTAACCGTGAGGATACCTTTACCGGGAAGACCTGGAAAGAGTCGCATAGGAGGAGCGTATGATCAGGGTTTTGATAGCTGATGACCACCCCGTGGTCAGAACCGGCCTGGCAATGATACTTTCGAAAGACCCAAACATAGTAGTGGTCGGGAAGGTCGGGAACGGGCGTCGTGTCATTGATTTCCTGCGCTCAAACCCATGCGATGTGCTGGTGCTCGACATTACGATGCCGGGCATGACCGGCCTTGAGGTCATCGGCCAATTAAAGCGGGAAAAGAAAGAAGCTAGGGCCCTGATCTTGAGCATGCATAAGGAGGAGATGTACGCATTCGCGGCGTTCAAGGCAGGAGCGGCAGGTTATCTTACAAAAGAATGTGCCCCCAATGAGCTGATAACGGCTGTCAAAAAAATAGCTTCCGGAGGCAACTACCTGAGTCTGTTCCTTGCAGAGAAGATGGCTTTTGAGATTGGCAGAATACGTGCCGGAAAGGCGCCCCATGAGACGCTGACCAGCCGTGAGTTTCAGGTGATGCGTATGATTGCGGTGGGGCTGACGCCGAAGAACATTGCCGGAGAGTTGTATCTGAGTGTAAAAACAATAAACTCCTACAGAATCAGGATTTTGGAAAAACTGAATATCAAGACCAACGCAGAATTGACCCGCTACGCGCTGGAGAACAAACTCATCGAGTAGTTTTCACTAGGTAAATTACCTACACATAAATCAGTCTTTTACCTCTCGTCAAAGATTCCCCGATTACGCTAAGAAATATATTGGATAAACAAAAGTGCGTACGCAAACTGGTGTCCGGTTACTATCCTTTGTATTTTCACGTTTCGCCGGAAAGTGATGATAGAGGGCTTAGCGTAGTGAAAATACCCGGTAAGGAGGACGATCCCGCTGTTCCAGCCGGCCTGGGGTGGTATGACGTCTTCGATGCTACCGCCGACTGCATGTTCATAATCGACAGCAATTTCACGATTGAAAAAGCCAACCGCGCTTTTGCCGGGCTGATCGGCCAGGGCTCACGCAGCGTTGTCGGAAGAAAATGTTTTGAAGTGGTACACGGTGCCTACGCGCCACCCTTATGGTGTTCGCATGTGGAATGCCTTGAGAGCCAGGCGTCGGTCGTAAAGACTTTTTTCGAGCCCCACCTCGGCCTCGATCTTTGCACCTCGGTTTCACCTATCAGGAACAACGAAGGCAAGGTTGTGGGTAGTGTCCACGTGATCAGGGATGTCACACAGTTCTTTTGTGAAGAGGACGGGAATCTGAAAAAGACCCGGGATTGGCTGAAGGCTACCCTCATGGTGACCGTTGCGGCGTTCACCAGGGCTAACGAGAGGCCGGAGTCCGACCTAGAAGTTGCCCAGCGATCGCAAATACTCGACAAGCTCTGCATTGAGACGAAGGTGTTTCTCAACAAAGGCGTTAACTTTCTGAGGAAGAGTGCGGCCAATCTGACTTTTTTGAACGAAGGGGAACGTTACAAGGCTGCGAGACATTTCCATTGTGTGACAAAAAAACTTGGAACGCTCTTGAGGGAGCTTGAAAAGCTCAAGCTAAAATTGGGACCGTCGGAGAAGGAGACTGCGGCAAACATCGGCATGCTGATGAAAGTGGTAGTCGAGTTATCACGAGACGCTCATCGTCTCGCCCGAAGGCTTTATCCGGAGATACTTAAAGAGCAGGACCCGGTAAAAGCAATCCAAAAGGAGTGTAAGTCATTTTCAGCCCTTCGCGGCAGAAAAGTCACATGTGAACACAGTGAGGTGCCCTATCTCATTCCCGGCATTCTGAGCCTTGGATTTGTCTCGATATTAAGCGAGATATTGGAGAATGCCGGGCAAAGTGACAGATCGGGCATCACTGTTGCCCTCATGCGGACCGGTAACTTCCTCAGACTTTCCGTTGCCGGAAGAGGCATCGACTACAAACCCAGTATCGACTCGTCCAGTCGCGGCTTTTCTGCCATGCTCGATTGGGTGCGGGCGTTGAAGGGAGAGATTTCAGTCGAGACGGGGTATGCGACCGGAAATGGAATAATAGTCGAAGTGCCTTTAGCCGGCCGCAAATGGCAGCTTGGCGCCAGACTCAGCGAGAGGCAACGAGAAATTCTTTCTCTTATTGCTCGAGGGCATTTAGCCAAGCAGATAGCGGCCATTCTCGATATTTCAGCGAAAACCGTCGAATTCCATAAATACCGCATGATGAAGGACCTCGGAGTCAAGAGCGTCCCAGAACTTGTCATGTTTGCGATCAGGAACAAGCTAATAGCTCCATAAACACGTTCCTGAACGCAGTGCCGGTCATCGAATCGACGCGGGACCCGGGAAGACCCCGGGGACGTTCTTCAAGAAGTGATTCCTTCTCTGGAATCACATTATAACTTCTCTCTCTCGCTCTCGCATCCGTGTTCTTCGATCTTCTCTGTAACCATGTCCTCAAGCCTCATAAACGCGCATGACCGTTCATACTATTGCACAAATAGAAAAGGATTCCACGCAAACGTTTCAGGAAGAAGTGCTTGGCAGCCTCCCGGTTGCCTATCGTCATTTTTTTGGGAAAACCGGGATGTTCATATTACGTGAGCTTCCCTGTGGCGCTCGCTAGGTCCCGTGTTTCCTTCCGATGTAGAGGTAGGTCGCGCCGAAGGTCAGCTTGTGCGTCTCTATGTCGACCATGCCCGCCTCCTGCATCAGTCCGGAGAATTCATCGGGAGAGGGGAAATTCATGATCGAATCGGCAAGGTAGTAGTATGCGCGTGGGTTTAGAGAGAATTTCTTGGCAATGCGGGGCAGCAGGTGATTGAGATAGGTGTGGTATATGAGGTTCGAGAACCAGCCGGGCGTAAAGGCCATCTCAAGGACCATGATCCGGCCGCCAGGGATTACCACGCGTGCCATCTCCCGAAGCGCCCGCGGTCTGTCAGGGATATTCCTGATGCCGAAGGCAATCCCCGCAACATCAAATGAATTGCCCGGAAAGGGCAGTGAGAGCGCATCGCCCCGGAGTAACTGAATTCTTTTGGAAAGACCGGCCCTGGCTATCTTGAGTTGGCCGACATCGAGCATCTCCTTCATAAAGTCGAGACCTACAGCAGTGATTCGGGGATAGCTGAGGCCGGCGCTTATCGCAAGGTCCGCGGTTCCGGTGGCGACATCGAGAAAGCGGTGCGTGGAGGTGAAAGACATTTTCTTCACGGCAAAGCGACGCCAGGCCACATCGCGCCGGAGACTCAGGAAGTGGTTGAGGAAATCGTACCGGCTGGTGACGGTGGAGAATATCTCCTTGACCATGCCGATGCGCTCAGCGTCCGATACCTCGCTTACGGAAGGATATCTCTTTTCGATGTGCTCTTCTCCTGAGGGTTTGCCTTCGAAACCGCGGGGTTTCCTAAAAGGGGCCGGAAGCCCGCTCGCGCACCGGGTGCATGCGCTACATGAATCTCTCGAAGCGGTCCCTTTCGGCCTTGCATATCGGACATATTCCGGGCGGCTCTTCCCTTGCGCACAGATAGCCGCATACACGGCACCGCCAGACAGGATAGGGAAGGGGTGCCTCGGGTCCGGACGAGCCGGCTCTCAGCTCATCGGCCTTCCCTGGCTGAGGTCTCCTTTCCGGGACCGGGCCTATCTTTTTCCGGCCTTCGTTGACTGCCTGGGATACATAGAGGGCGCAGTAGCAGGCCCCATGTTCAGTGAGGTCGGCGTCGCGATAATCGCAGGGGCAGACAATGTCGCGGTCCGCAGCAACGTCGCTGGAGGCAAGCCTGCAAGGGCATGACGGGTAGCCATATCTTTTCCGGTTGGTGATAAGACCCGTGACCAGGTCGCGGGCGAACGCTTCGTCAGGGTTGAGGAAATATCCCGACGCTGTGGCCTCCGACAGAAGCCGCTGGTAGTGAAGATCTATCTCGTCCGGGCCCCCGTCTACTTCCACGGCCGCTGCAGCGCCTCCTTGATCTTGTCCTCCTGATAACCGACGATGCAGTTATTGTTGACGACAAGCGAGGGGAACGAGCAGAGGGGATTGAAAGATTTCAGCTCTTCAAGGACTTTCTCCCTGTTTTCCCCTTCGATGGTATCCACGTCCACATATTCGTAGGCGACGTCCATCTCTTGGAGCAGGGCCTTTGTTTTTTTGCACCAGACGCACGTGCTCAGGGTGAAGAGTTTTATCGCCCCATGGTCGCTTCCTTCAACACGGTTCATCCGCATAAAGAGGCCTCCTCCCGTACTCCAACACGAAGCAAAAGGATTTTATTGACGAGTATAGCACAGATCTGTGTGATTTGTCGTCATCCTGCGGTAGTATCGCGCTTTCTCTATCTCACCCCTTTTACCCTGAATACGAAATCATACGCGAGGATGTCCTCCCAAAGATGGCCTTTCGATGTCGAGCGCGTATCCTCGGGGCCGCTGTAAGACTTGCCCTGGGTGAAGAACCACGTCATCACCGCTTCTCCCGAATGGCGCAGGACTATCCAGTGTTTGCCTTTCCGGAGCGTTGTCTCAGGCGACCCTTCCGGGAATATGAAGGTCAGCCACGAGTATCCCGGTTTTTTTTCGAAGGTGTCCAGAAAAACCGGAAGGGAGCGGCAGCCGCGCAAAGCCGGTTTATTGCCGTCGTCCGCGACAAGGTCCATATAGAGGATGCCGTCGCCTCCGAACTTGTGCATGGCAAGGGAAATGTCACGGACCGTTGCCGGCTCGTCCAGCGTGAATGCCTGCGCGTAGACGTATGCCGAAGTCACATATTCGGCCGTCTCTGCGTCAAGGAGCTTCGACCCGGTGTCCCCCGAGATACTGTATGTTGCGACGAGGCTCGGGAACTCGATATTACCCAGGACTACCTCTCTCGGAGCGAGAGGTCCGGGCGAGGACGGGAGGAAGGGAGCAGGCGCCTTCTCCGTCTCCGGTGTTGTCCCCGGCACCTCCGGCTTGCCGACGGCAGGCGGCGGCCGGGAAGGGCCGATCGGCCCCTGCGGCGTTGCGCCGCGTGCGTGTGCAATGGAAGGCCCTTCGTCGGAAGCGGTGGGGACAGGGGTAAGCCCCGGCTGCTTTTCCCCGGTAGGTCGTAATGATGCCGGTTCGGGTACGCTCTCCGAAACAATGATGGTTGCTTTCAGGTTGTTGCTCATTACGTGGGATCTGGGCATGTTCTGCGCAAGCAGCGGCTGCACCCTGACGTCATCCTCGATAAAGTAGGCGTCGATGGCGCCGGAGTAAGCCGGGGCATACGGCGTGCCCGTCCAGTTCTCCGCGATATCTGCGGAATCGAGTCCGTGGGATTCTTTGACATGTCGCGTGGAGGTAAACTGCTTCGATTGCTTCGGGTCATATGAGAGCCAGCCGAGGTCTGGAAAGTAGACCTCTATCCAGGCGTGCCCCCCCTTGCCCATGGTCTGGACGAGGCTTCTGACGCCGTCCATTGGGACCTTCAGTTGCTTGTCGAGGGTGGTCCCGCCTACAACTCTGGCAGGTATGCCCGCAGCCCGCAGAAGGGCGGCCGAAAGGTGGGCCGCATTGGTGCAGTTCCCCGAACCGGCTCTGAGGGTGGAGATGGCGTCATATCGGGAAGGATTGTACACGTACTTGACGTTATCCGCCATATAATTGATAACTGCCGTGACCGCCTGGAATTCCGTGGCTGCATGGTGCGTCAGCTCCCGTGAAAGTGCTTGTATCTCAGGGCTTTCGCTCTGTACGAGGGGAGTGCTTTTCAGATAGAGCCGTTCAGGGGAGGCGAGGGCTTTCAGGGGGAAGACCTGCGTGCTTTCCATGGTCGACAACACCGCTTCCACGCGTGCGTCGAAGACGATCCGCACTTCGGGGTCCGCCCTCAAATCGTGCCACGTGATTTTCTTACGGACGTTGCCCAGGTCGTCCTGTTCATCCTCGACACGAGCCGGTTCCGGGAGGATGTTGACCTGAAGATTCCGAACCCCTTGAGAGAGGACCTTGTTCGAGAAGTTCACGGGCATCAGAAGGTTCACTGTCAACCGCGAGAGCGGCCGGTCCACGGTCCAGCGCATCTGCTTGGAGATGCGTAAGGTGCTGTCCAGTTTCCCCTCCAGCACTATCGTATCTGCAGAAAGAGGAGACCCGGGGAGCATCGGGATGAGGAGAACTCCGAAAATAAAGACAAGGGTCCGCACAACCCCGTGAAGCTTCCCGGCAGGTCTTGCAAATGTCTCCCGGTCATCACCAAAACCGCCGGCAGGCATCTTATTTCAGCACAAAGGCGACCTTCGCCCCGGCCAGGAAGCCCGTCTTCTGATTGACGGAGAATATTTTCACGGCATCTTCTTCGGAAACCTGCAGGTCTGTCGGACCGGCAACCCCTGCAGCTTTTACGACCATGGGGTTTCTCACGCCTCTGCGCTTGAGGGCGTCCCTGGCTTTATCGATGCTGTTCGTATATTCGCCGCACCCCTTCTCCACGAGAATCTTCTGCTCCACACGCGAGGGATCGTAAAGTACTTCCCCTTTCAACGTGAATATCCGGTTTATCAAGGCCGGTCTGAAGTTTTCTCCGGTCGCGTCGATGATCATCCCGTCATAAGGCTCGACCGGCACAGGGTTCAGGCTGGCCGGCGGGGCGCTGCTCGTCAGGTCCTTCGCAGCCTGCGGGTTTCCCAGGAGTTTCTTGTACATCAGTTCGCCGAAGCTTTCCGGTCCCGTCATACCGACCTTAACAAGCACCATTGCCGATCCCTCCTGGTCGTCGTAATCCTTGTAGATCACCTGGGCCCCTCTGACAAAGCCGTTCACGGCGGCCCTGACCGTATCGTATCGTATCTTCATGTCCTGTGTCGTCGAGTCGCCTACAATGGCCACCCCATTCAGGAATTGGACCAGGTTCCGGTACGCCAGCACCTCGGCCGCGCGCTGCGCCGTCAGCCGCCTCTCCCCACGCGTCGCCGCGCGGGCCGATGGCAGTCCCTCGCCCTCAATGACAATATACCCGTCCCTGAATGCCTGGGTAACGGTCTTCGTGATGGAGATATTCTCTTGATGGAGCCACTGGTTTGCCTTGGCGAACCGGTCGCCGACAGGGTCGGTGCTGGGTTGGGCAAGGGCGTTGCCCGCGAGAACGCCGAGCGCCAGGACCAGGTGAATGAACAGCCTCTTCTTCATGCCTTCCTCCTCACTTTTAATGGACTTTCATCTTTTGCTGCAGCGACCTGAGGGCAAGCACCGCATCGGCCCCGGATACCGGCTCATCTACCCGGAAAGCGCCCCCGGTCTCACCTTCCATGAGCCCCCTCGTGGTCGCGTTCATGGCCGCGTTGTAGAATCGCGAGGTAGGAGATATGTCGGTGAAGGGCGACTTCCCGTGTCCGAGATAGGCGGACGCGATCTTTTCGTCGCCTGCAATCCTGATTACCATGTCTTCGAGAAGGAGGGCCATCTCCCCCCTCTTTACGAGCCTGGCGCTATTGAAGAGGTAGGCGCCGGATGCGGCGTCATATGACGGCTCGAGCCCTCTCAGGTTCCATCTCAAGACGCCGAGAATCTCCTCGCGGATAGGGCTTGAAGCGACGTCGGCCGGGACCGGAAATGGGTGCGGCCGGTTTTCCGTATTTTTCGGCGAAAATGTGTCCAGGGCAAAATCGTGGGTCAGAAGAGCGGTCAGCTCGGCCCGGGTCACCGCGCCCTTAACGGCGATCTTCCTCCCCAGGTCCGAGACGGTAATCCCGGCCATGGCGCGCACGATTCTGTCGGTTTCCTTCCATGCCCGGTCCGCCGGCTCATTCCACTTCCCGTCTTTCTTCGCATTCAGGGCCGCCTCGAACCTGCCTTTCGCTTCCCGGAACTCCTCTGCCTTCCGGTAGGCAACGCCCATGTAGTAGTCGATTGCCTCCTTGCCCTGGTAATAGGGAAGATCCGTCTCGTTTACGTCCAGGCCGTCTGCCTGCCGGTACGCGGCCTTCGCGGTTTTGATGAACGCCTTCTCCCCCAGGGCCGTTTGCGACCGTATCACGGCTATCAAGTGAACGAGCCGGTCTTCGTTATTCCGGGCCCCGGCATGAGCCCTCTTCAAATGGTCTTTCATCAGGCCCATCTCGGCGGCCTTGACCGCGTGGTCCGTCGTATCCGCGGCGATATGAGCTGTCGCAATCCCGAGGCCGTCATAAGCGGGAGAAAAGTCCGCGTTACAGGAGATTGCCCGTTCCAGCCTTTGGCGGCCCGCCCGGTAGTCTCCTTTCTCGATGAGCTCCATGCCGGCCACGTAGTGGAGCTGCGCGTTATCCTCGGGCGAGGTGCACGTCGCGACCTGTCTGGACGCACAACCCCAGCAAGCCGCGAACAGAGTCAAAACGATGAAAATCATGCCATGCATACCATGTGGATATGTCTTCATATGGTCCTCCTTAACAAAAACCTGCTCGGACATCATGCTCCGGTCAGGCGCACCTGATGGGCGCCGCATCGGAAAACTCACCGGAAGTTTCCTGAAGTCGGCGCAAAAATGACGGGTGCGCCTGTCCTACCAGGCGACGCCTCTTGCCCGCAGCGCGCAGCCCGCGTTTTTGTGGCCCTGTCTGGCGGCCCTTATCAGGTCGGCGATGGCCTGCCGCCTGTTGCCGAGTTTGTCGTGGGTGTTTCCCCGGTTGTAGTAGGCAGCTGCAAAGCCGGGGTCCAGCGCAATAGCCCTGTCGAAATCCGTGATGCCCCGCCGGTAGTTGCCAAGCCTGGTGTACGCATTTCCCCGGTTGTTATAAGCGACTGCAAAGCCGGGGTCCAGCGCAATAGCCCTGTCGAAATCCGTGATGGCCCGCCGGTAGTTGCCAAGCCTGGTGTACACATTTCCCCGGTTGTAGTGAGTTGTCGCAAGGCCTGGATTGAGCGCGATGGCGTTATTGAAATCCTTGACGGCTTGTCTGTAATCCCCAAGCCGGGCGTAGCATTTCCCGCGGTTGTTGTAAGCCGGCGCGTAATCCGGATTGAGCCTGATGGCCTTGCCGTAGGCCTTGACTGCTTCTCCGCAATCGCCCGACACGTCGCGCGCATATCCCCTTTCGAACCATTCCAAGGCATTCAGCGCCCCGATATTCTTTTCATATGCGGCCAGTGTCGCCTGTCTTTCTCCATCCTTAGCCAGCGTCAGTTCGTGTTTCAGCTTCTCATTTTCCTTCAGCAGGGCCCCCAGGTTTCTCTGCATTTCCTCCAGTTCCCGGACCCTTTCACTGTCTTTCCGGAGTCTGTCGATGGACTTTATCACGTCATCGGGATCGGCCGCCAGCTTTGCCTTTACATAGTAGACGCGACCGTCCCATTTTTCGACGATTATCTCCGTGCTCACTATGCCGGCGGTGAAGGTGGCCACCTCATCTCGCGTCAGTTGAAAGTCTTTCACCTCTGTCCTGCTTTCAAGGTAGGCGCCAAGCTCCTCGAGGAGGAGCCTTTTTACTTCCCTGAGAGCGATGGTCCTGCTCGAAATCTTGCTGTCGTCATCGCTGGCCTGATATGTGTATTCTTTCTCGAAGGTTTGCCTTTCGGCACATACGGGGCCGGCAAGGACGAGGCAGTGCGAGAAGACGAGCACGGTTAGTAACGCCCCGGCTCGTTCCAAGACGACGCCGGCCGCTCTCTGCTTCCGGCTGCTTCGAATGAATCGGGTTTTGAAAGGAATGCTGAAGCGCCAAGGCAATGAGATTTCGATCACCATCAACCTCATCTCGTTTGAGCGGGTGAAGCCATTCCTTAACTCGCCGCCGTCCGGTATGATGACTGACTGCGGCAGCGCGTGCGCACTTTTGCCAACGCGCAAATGCCTTGAAAACCAGCTAATCTCATAATTCACTACACCACGACCTGTCAAGACATTTCTGCTGTTTTATGACATTTGCGCTGTTATCAAATAAACGTCATCGAATAACTGGAGTTTCCCGGGTTTTTTGGAACAACAACTGAGATTTCCCGGTAATACCAAGGCCGGGAAGTTGGAGACATCTGAGCCGTTCCACCTTTGGTCTCAGAAAAAGGGGTATAATCATCAGTCAAATAAACGTTGACACTTTTTTTCCAATTTTGGTAAAGTGGTGTCAGCTTGTATATACCCTGATTAGTCTACCCATTTGCCCCTTTTCGGACTTTGACACGGCACGAAGAGGCGGTGAGGATGGGAGGCTTTCGTTCTGCAGTCAGCCTGCACATAAGAACGAGAATTTGCCGGCGGATGTCGTGGCCGGTTTTTTTGCGGGCTGCCCCTGGTTGCCGAAAGGAGATACGGATGAAAGGGAAGGCTTGGATAGGAACGGTCCTGTCGCTCTCGCTCGCGTTTGTTGTTTTAGCAGGTAACGGTTATGGGGACGACAAAAAGAAGAATGCTCCCTCGCCGCCGAGACGGGCACCGCAGACGGCACCCAGACCGGCAGCCCGGGCGAGACCGGCGCCCCAGGCGAGACGGGCACCGCAGACGGCACCCAGACCGGCGCCCCAGGCCAGACCGGCACCGCAGACGGCACCGAGGCCGTCGGGGTCGATGCACGTGAATGTGCCGGGACCGGCCGGGGGACGCGCCGGAGGCATGCAGGCGAGCGCAATAGGCACGCGGGAAGAACTGCACCGGAAGATGGCTGTTCAGGTGAGCAGGCAGGAAAATTTACGGGCGGTAGATCGGTATAGGGAGCAGCGGGCAATGTTTCGACTGATGCCGCATGCGGTAGGGTTTTCGCCTGCGGCTCATCGCGCCTTGTTTGCCCGGGTGAGGTTCGCCCCTGCTACCTATCATTACCGGCGGGATGTTTTTTATACGCATTACCACTACGCTCCGCCGCCATACGCGTACAGGATGTACCCTGTTTACGGGATATGGGACACGGTCTTCCTCGGGTTCATGCTGGCGCACGCAATGGAGCGTGAGTACGCGCTCATGTATTACAATCATCAAAACGAGGAAGGCATGCAGCAGTGGCGTGCGGAGCTCGACCGGATGGCTGTGGAGAACACGGGGCTTCGGAACCAGCTTGCCGTTATGGACGGCCAGACTGCGAGCCTTCAGGGTACCCCTCTCGACCCATCCTATATGCCGGAGGACGCCCAGGATATCGCACTTGCACCGGAAGTCGTCGAACAGATGGGCGGCCAGACGCAGGGACCAGGCGCCTGATTCAGCCGTTGCAAAAGGTTGGAGCCCGTTTTTTTTGCAGGTTGACTCTCCCTCTTCCGGGAATTACGTTTGGTATGAAAGGCACTCTTTCCACTTTTTTTATTGTTGTGCCCGTACCATAAGTGAGGCGAAATCAACATCAGCATCCCGGCCGGAATCATTGGAATTTTCCTTATCGTGGTGGTCCTGTGGGACGGTTTTGAGACGATTGTCCTCCCACGCCGGGTGATGCGCCGCCTGAGACTCGCCCGCCTCTTTTTCCGGTCCACATGGTCTCCCTGGTCGTTCCTGGCGCATGCGGCGTGTTCCGGAAGCCGGCTGGACAGCGTGCTTGGTTTTTACGGGCCCCTATCGCTACTTCTTCTCGTCTGTGTCTGGGCCGCCGTGCTCATCTTTGGTTTCGGCCTGCTCTACTGGGCGCTCGGTTCATCGTTGGCTGTGCCTGATCAGATCGGGGGTTTCGGCGCCGACCTCTACATGAGCGGTACCACCTTTTTCACCCTGGGTCTTGGGGATGTGAGGCCGGTGACCTTTGGCGCGAGGGTCATCACGATCATCGAAGCGGG
>Ga0326727_10016371_pt1 | contig 15668 bp, 15 predicted proteins | sample MB2enrmetagenome_FD_207643 | JGI IMG/M metagenome (GOLD analysis project Ga0326727, IMG submission 207643) | Lab enriched peat soil microbial communities from McLean, Ithaca, NY, United States - MB29MY | ecosystem: Environmental > Terrestrial > Soil > Wetlands > Peat | place: USA: New York... | reverse complement strand
CCCGAACCCCACCAAGGGCCAATGGCCCTTGGAACCCTTTTCCTTTAAGTACCAGGGAGTCCCGGATCACTGGTGCGGTCGAGAAGACTCGAACTTCCACGGGGTTTCCCCCACAAGCACCTCAAGCTTGCGCGTCTACCATTCCGCCACGACCGCCCGTGGGGGTGAGGCGCGGGGATATAGCGGATGAGCCAGACGGCATCAATGGACGACCTCACCGGCGGAATCGAATGGCGCGTCAGCGACGGGCTGACCCCCTACCCCGAAGCGCTGGCAACCATGCAAGCCCGGGCGGGCGCCATCCGGGCAGGCAGCGCCGGCGAGCTTGTCTGGCTGGTCGAACACCCGCCGCTCTACACCGCCGGCACCTCGGCCGACCCCGCCGACCTGCGCGCACCCGGCCGGTTTCCCGTCTATGCGGCCGGGCGCGGCGGGCAATGGACCTATCACGGGCCGGGCCAGCGCACCGCCTATGTCATGCTCGACCTGGAACAGCCGCACGGCACGGCACGGCCGCGCGACCTGCGCGCCTATGTCCACGCGCTGGAGGAATGGCTGATCCGGGCGCTGCACCGTCTGGACGTGCCGGCCGAGCGGCGCGCCGGCCGGGTGGGCATCTGGGTGGCGGACCGGATGACGGGACGCGAGGAAAAAATCGCGGCGATCGGCGTGCGCATCACGCGCTGGGTCAGCTGGCACGGGGTGGCGCTGAACGTCGGGCCCGATCTGTCGCATTTCGCCGGCATCGTGCCGTGCGGCATCCGCGAGCACGGCGTGACCAGCCTGCACGCGCTCGGCCGTCCGGTGACGATGGCCCAGGCCGATGCGGCGCTGCGGGCCGCGTGGGCGGAGGCGTTCGGAGCCTGACCGCGGCCGGGATGCGCGAAAACCGTGCCGGCGTTAACCTCGCCTTTCCGGCTGCGGAGGCAGAATAGCCGGCATGTCGGATCGTCCGCACATATTTCTGGCAACGCCCTGCTTCGGCGGGCTGGTCACCACCGGCTACATGCAGTCGGTGCTCGGCCTTGTGCAGACCGCCGGGGAGGCGGGGTTCGACCTGACCCACGCGCTGCTCGGCCACGACGCGCTGATCACGCGCTGCCGCAGCACCCTGCTGGGCAGCTTCATGGACAGCGCCGCCAGCCACCTGCTGTTCGTCGACAGCGACATCGTCTTCACGCCCGGGCACGTGGTGCGGCTGTTGCGTGCCGGCAAGGATTTCGTCGCCGGCATGTACCCGATCAAATCGCTGAACTGGGATCACGCCGAGCGGCACCGCCAGCTTCATGCCGAAAAAGGGGAAGCGGCCTGCCTGCTCTATGTCGGCAAAACCTGCGAGAAAGACGAACGGGAAAACGAGGACGGGCTGGTCACCGCCATTTATGCCGGCACCGGCTTCATGATGGTCACCCGTGCCGCCGTCGCGCGCATGATCGCCGCCTACCCGCAGACACGCTACCGCACCATCCATGCCTGGCCGCTGCCGACCGGGCCCGAGCGCGAGCGGCATGCCCTGTTCGACACCATGATCCTGCCGGATACCGGTGAATATCTCAGCGAGGACTATGCCTTCTGCCATCGCTGGCGGGCGATCGGCGGGCGCATCTGGCTGGATACGCGCAGCCGGCTGACCCATATCGGCAGCTTTGAATATCATGGCAACCCGGCTGCCCGGTTCGCCGTGCCGGAACCGGCCTTCGCCTGACGATGCCGTAAGGTCCCGCGGCCGCGCCCTGGCCTTGCGTCCGGCCGGTGATCCGAAGCTAAGGCCGGGTGTCGATTACCGAGGTAAGGGGTCCAGGGGCCTGGCCCCGGGTGGGGGTTTCAGGGGGGCAACGCCCGTCGTGCCGAAGGCGCGCTCCGCGCGGGGTTGGGTCCGGGGCAACGCCCCGGCACCGGCGCCGTTCCGCCATGGCCGGTCTTGTCGTAGGGAACGTGCATGTACTATGCCCCTCCCGTTCGACCCGCAAGGCGGCGCCTCCGCTGGCAGCTGCTCAAATGGAGTGTCATCCTGGCGATCTGGGGCGGCATCGGGCTTGCGCTCGCGCTGCTGTGGTTTGCCGCCGACCTGCCGCGGCCCGAGGCGGCGCTGGACGCAGTGCGGCGGCCGAGCCTGACGCTGCAGGACCGTAGCGGCCGCATCTATGCCAGTTTCGGCGATGTGGTGGGCGAGCCGCTGCGGCTGTCCGACCTTCCGCCTTATTTGCCGGCCGCGGCGGTGGCGGTGGAGGACCGTCGCTTCTACGAGCATGGCGGCCTGGATGTGATTGGCATCGCCCGCGCCGCCTGGGTGAACCTGACCACCGGAAGGCTGGTGCAGGGCGGCTCCACCCTCACCCAGCAGGTGGCCAAGAACCTGTTTCTCACCAATGCCCGCACGCTGCGCCGCAAGGTGCAGGAAGTGCTGCTCACGCTGTGGCTGGAGCGCAGCTTCACCAAGAAGGAGATTCTCGAGATCTGGCTCAACCGGGTCTATCTGGGCTCGGGGGCCTGGGGGGTGGACGCGGCGGCGCGGATGTATTTCGGCGTCTCGGCCCGCCGTGTGGCGCTGTGGCAGGCGGCGGTGCTGGCCGGTCTGCCGCGGGCGCCCTCGCGCTTCAACCCGCGTGCCGACCCTGCCGCCGCCGCCGCCCGCGCCCGCGAGGTGCTGGCGGCCATGGTCGATACCGGGGCGCTGAAGCCCGAGCAGGCGCAGGCCGCCTCGGCACAGATCGTCTTTCCGCCCCGGCCGTCGGAGGCCGGCTATTTCGCCGACTGGGTGGCCGAGCAGGCGCAGGCGCAGCTCGCTCCCGGCGCGGATGCGGCGGTGCGCACCACGCTCGATTCGCGGCTGCAAGCGGTGGTCGAGGCAAAACTGGCGGCGTTGCTGGACGGGCCGGGAGCCGCCGCTGCGGTGGGCCAGGGCGCGGTGGTGGCGCTGGAGGCGCAGACCGGCGCCGTGCGCGCCATGGCGGGCGGGCGGGATTACCGCACCAGCTCGTATAACCGCGCCGTCCTGGCCCGCCGGCAGCCTGGTTCGTCGTTCAAACCCTTCGTCTGGGCGGCCGCGCTGGAGCACGGCCTGCGCCCGGACGATACGATCCTGGACGCGCCGATCCGGCTGGGTGCGTGGTCGCCTGCCAATTTCGACGGGCGGTTTCGCGGCGAGATCACGCTGGAGGAGGCACTGGCGGAGTCGGTCAACACCGTGTCGGTGCGCCTGCTGCTGCAAAGCGGCGGGCCGGCGGTGGTGGCGGAAGTGGCGCACCGGCTGGGGGTGGCCGGCACGCTGCCAAAGAACGACTCGCTGGCGCTGGGCACTGCCGAGGTGGGGCTGCTGGAACTGGCCGGCGCCTATGCCACGTTCTTCAACGGCGGCAACCGCGTGGTTCCCACCGGCATCGAGTCGATCATGGCCGACCGGCGCGGCGTGGCGCTGCCGCACGGCCCGGCACAGCGCGTGCTGGACCCGGACGTGGCGGCGATGATGGCGCGCATGATGGCGGCGGTGGTCTCCCGCGGCAGCGGGCGGGCGGCGGCCCTGCCCGGGCGGGTGGTGGCGGGCAAGACCGGCACCACCCAGGACTATCACGATGCCTGGTTCGTCGGCTGGACCGGCGGCATGATCGTCGGGGTGTGGCTGGGCAACGACGACAACAAGCCGATGAACGGCGTGACCGGCGGCAGCCTGCCGGCCCGGCTGTTCCATGACATCGCCGCCGAGATCAGGGGCTGAGCCGCTGAAGTCAGCGCAGCGGCAAGGACCAAAACGAATAAAAGTTTTTTGGTTCTTTTTTTCAAAAAAGAACAAAGACTTCTTTTTGAAAAAAGAAGCAAAAACTTTTATTCGTTAAGTGGGCCGTGGCGGAGATCAGCCCACGCGCAGCAGGCGCGGGCCGTGCGCGCGCAGCCATGCCACGGCCTCCATGCGGTGCGGCGTCAGCTCCGCCACCAGCGCCCAGAAGCGCGGGCCGTGATTCATGTGGCGCAAATGGGCCACCTCGTGCGCCACCACGTAATCCTGCACGAAGGGCGGCGCCATCACCAGGCGCCATGAGAACGCCAGGTTGCGGTTGGCGGCGCAACTGCCCCAGCGGCTGCGGGTGTCCTTCACCGTCACGCGGCCGGGCCGCAGCCGGGCTGCCTCCGCCTTGGACGCCACCAGCGTCAGCATGCGCCGGCGCGCCTCGGCGCGGAAGAAATCCGCCACCCGGCGGGGCAGGAACGCCGCATCGCCGGTGACCAGGATTTCGCCGCACTGCACCCACACGCCGCCGCGCCGGTCCGGCAGGTGGCGGATGCGGTGGTCGATGCCGTGCAGCGGCACCAGCGCGCCGTCGGCGAAGGGGAGGGCGCCGGGCAGCGCCGCCAGCCGCTCGGCCACCCAGGTGGCATGGTCCATCAGCAACGCCACCCCGGCCGTACGCCCAGCGCGGGGCGGCAGGGTGATCACCACGGCGCCGCCGCGGGGGTCGATTCGCAGGCTGACGCGGCGCGCCCGCTGGCTGCGCCGCCACTCCACCCGCGCCGGCCCGCCCGGCAGCGCCAGAATTTCGGAATGTGCAGACTCCATCGGGGGAGAGACTGGCAAGTCTTGCGGGCGCCGGCAATGCGGCCGGCAAAGCCTCCCCCCGCTATCCGGCCAGCCGGCGGATCTCCGCCGCCGCGGCGTCGCTGGCCCAGTCCGCCGCCCCCTCCAGCCGGCCGCGCTCACGGCCCTGCCGGTCGATGACGAGGGTGGTGGGGACGCCGCGCGCCCCCCAGGCGCGCGCCGCCGCGCCTTTCGGGTCCAGCCAGACCGGCAGTCCCTCGATGCCATGCCGGCGGTAGAACGCCTCCACCACCGGCGCCCCGCCGCGGTCGGAGGAGAGTGCGAGTACAAGAATGCCCTCGTCCTGCACGCGCACGGCGAGCGCCGCCAGGGCGGGCAGCTCGGCCACGCAGGGCACGCACCAAGTGGCCCACAGATTGATCACCAGCGCCTTCCCGGCGAACTCCTCGATACCGTGCGGCTGGCCCCCGGCATCGACCAGAACCGCCGGCGGCAGCTGCGCCGGCGGATCGGTGAGCTTCAGCGCCTCCATGCCGAGCAGCGGCACCTCGCCGGCCGCCGCCGGTTTGCCTGCGCCCCACGCCGCCGCTAGGGTTCCGCCCGCCGCCATGGAAAACAGCGCACGGCGCCCCACCGCCTTTTGCATGCCAAAACCTCTTTTACAGGGAACGCCTGCCTTGAGCGACACGCCAGACCCGCGAAACACCGACGCCAACCGGCAATGGGGCGGGCGGTTCGCCGCCGGGCCTTCCGGGGTGATGCAGGAGATCAACACCTCCATCGGCTTCGACCGCAAGCTGTGGCGGCAGGACATCTGCGGCTCGCTGGCGCATGCCGCCATGCTGGCGAAGATGGGCATCATCCCGGCCGCGGACGAGGGCGCGATTGCCCGGGGACTCGCCGACATCGCCGCCGACATCGCCGCCGGGCGCTTCGCCTTCGACACCGCGCTGGAAGACATCCACATGAATATCGAGGCGCGGCTGACCGAGCGGATCGGCGAGGCCGGCAAGCGCCTGCACACCGGACGCAGCCGCAACGACCAGGTGGCGACCGATTTCCGCCTGTGGGTGCGCGATGCGGCCGACGGGCTGGACGCGCAGATCGCCGACCTGATGCGCGCGCTGGCCGGGCGCGCCGCCGAACATGCCGCCGATCCGATGCCCGGCTTCACCCACCTGCAAACCGCCCAGCCGGTCACCTTCGGCCACCACCTGCTGGCGTATGTGGAAATGTTTTCCCGCGACCGCGGCCGGCTGGCCGATGGCCGGCGGCGGCTGAACGAATGTCCGCTGGGCGCGGCGGCGCTGGCCGGCACGTCCTTTCCGCTCGATCGCGACATGACGGCGGCGGCGCTGGGCTTCGACCGGCCGGCCGCCAATTCGCTGGACGCCGTGTCGGACCGCGATTTTGCCCTCGAATTCCTCGCCGCCGCCGCGATCTCGGCCATGCATCTGTCGCGCCTGGCCGAGGAGATCGTGATCTGGTGCAGCGCCCCGTTCGGTTTTCTCCGGCTGTCGGATGCCTACACCACCGGCAGCTCGATCATGCCGCAGAAGCGCAACCCGGACGCGGCCGAGCTGGTGCGCGCCAAGACCGGGCGGGTCATCGGAGCGCTGGCGGGCCTGCTCATCGTCATGAAGGGCCTGCCGCTGGCCTATGCGAAGGACATGCAGGAGGACAAGGAGCCGGTATTCGACGCCGCCGAGGCCTGGGCGCTGTGTCTGGCCGCCATGGCCGGCATGGTGCGCGACATGACGCCGGACACGGCCCGCATGCGGGCATGCGCCGGCGCGGGGTTTGCCACCGCGACCGATCTGGCCGACTGGCTGGTGCGGATTCTGCAGCTGCCGTTCCGCACCGCCCACCATGTGACCGGCCGGCTGGTTGCGCGGGCGGAGGCGAAAGGGGAGGCGCTGACCGGGCTGACGCTGGCGGAGATGCAGGCGGAGGAACCGCGCATCACGGAGGATGTGTTTTCCGTGCTCACGGTGGAGGCGTCGGTGGCGTCGCGCATATCCTACGGCGGCACCGCGCCGGCGAACGTGGCCAGGCAGGCGGCGCGCTGGCTGGCGGCGCTGGCATGAGGGCGGCGCTGCTGCTGGTGGCGCTGGCGCTGCTGCTGGGCGGGTGTGGGCGGAAAGGCTGGCCGCGACCGGCCGGACCACCGGATCAGATCACCTATCCGCGGACCTATCCGGCGCGGTAGGGCCAGGGCGCCGCCCTGGCCTTTCGCCGACCCGGTTGCCCGGCGAACCGGAACCGCTGCTACTGGATCTGGCGGAACGCAATGTCTGCCTGGCTGACCCGGGTCGCGAGCGCCACCTTGAACAGATTGGACCCTTGCCGGACCATGTAGGGCGGTCCGACATTGGGTCCGTAGATGTCGGCATTGAGGGAATTGCGGATCCAGACAGCTTCCGAGAACGGCACCGGGGCGGAGCAGAACGGTGTTCCGGATTGCAGGATCATCCAGCAAACCATCGCGAGCATGGCAATGCACCTCCATGAGCGGGCGCCGGCCTCGACGGAGGCTGGCTGTCGACCCGCGTCTCATGCCGCTGGAAAAAGCCTAACAAAATGATACAACGAAAGAGTGGGTCCACGGGCTTTGCCCCCGGTGTAGGCCCAGGCGGCGAAGCCCGTCATGCCGAAGGCGCGCTCGGCGCGGGGCGGGGTCCGGGGCCACGCCCCGGCTTCCGGCGGAGGTTCGAGTTGCAGGGCCATCGCGGCGCCCGGGGTTTGTTTCCCGAGAACACAGCCGAGGGGTTCGTTTCGGCACTGGCGTTAGGGGTCGATACGATCGAGCTCGACGTTGCGGTAACAGCCGACGGGGTACCGGTGGCATTCCACGATGTCGCGCTGCAGGGCGATATCGTGCGCGGTCCGGGCGGTGCCTGGCTGGAGCACGAGGGACCGCTGCTGCACGCGCTGACGCTGGCCGACCTCGCACAATACGATGTCGGGCGGTTGCGGCCGGGCAGTCGGTATGTGGCGGCGCATCCGCAGCAGCGGCCGTATGACGGCGCCCGGGTGCCGACGTTGCGCGAGGCGTTCGCGGCGACCGGACCGGTGCGTATCACCGCCGAGTTGAAGACCCTGCCGGATCGTCCGGCAGCGACCGTATCGCCGGCGGAGATGGCGGCGCGGGTGCTGGCGGTGGCCCAGGCGTGCGGCGCGCTCAAGCGGCTGGAGGTGCGGTCCTTCGACTGGCGCGGGCTGCGCCAGGTGCGGGCACAGCATCCGGACGTGACGCTGGCCTTTCTGACCTCTCCCGCGACGGTGGCGCGGGCGTCACTATGGTGGGACGGCCCGGCGCCGGACTTCTATGGCGGCTCGGTGCCGCAGGCGGTGGCCGCGGCGGCGGTCGTGGCGGGCGCAGGCTGGGCGCCCGCGTATCGCGCCCTGACCGCGGCGCAGGTGCGGGAGGCGCAGTCGCTGGGGCTGCGGGTGGTGCCGTGGACGGTGAACCACCCCGACGACATGGCCCGGCTGATCGCATGGGGGGTAGACGGGATCTGCACCGACCGGCCCGACCTGGCGCGGCGGGCGATGGCGCGGGCGGGACTGAAGCTGCCGCCGGCCGGGTGCCGCGTGTAACGTCCAAAATGCGGCGCACGGGCCGGAGCAAGGAGCGGGCTCAAAAGAAATTTGCGCGCGCCGTTGCACGGGCAAGCAGAGCCTGAAGTCGGGGGTCCTCGTAGGCGGCTTCGGCGGTCAGCGTGTCCATCGGCACGAAATATTCGTGCGGGTGCGGCACCTGGGATTCGGCGAAACCCTGGTAGTGGTTGCGTTTCAGCGCATACATAACCCGGATGTCACGCACCGGCAGGCAGATCGTCGTGGTCGGCTGGTGGCGCAGCACGCCGGTTGCTTGCCAGCGCGGCGTCGGGTCGTTGCCGGTAACCGGGGCAAGCAGCCAAGGCACGGGGCAGACGGCGAGCAGCGAGTGGGTGGACGGAGCGAAGCGGGACCGCTTGTCGAGCAGGTTCGACAGCGAGCTGCACGCTTCGATGGCCAGGATATCCACAAAAGGTTCCTCCGCCGTGCCGCCGAAATTGAGCCATAGCCCGTCCGGCAAAGTGCGCAGGCGGTCGCTGCCCGGCAGCTTGAGGAAAGGGTGGCAAGGACTTGTCGATTCGGTGGGTCGGCCGCGCAGCCAGCCGTCCGGGCCGCTGCGGGGGCCGGCCAGGCCGGGCGGGCGTTGCGGCCACTGTCGAAGCCTGGTCCGGACCAGCGCGTCGAGAGAACGGAATTGCTGCATCAAAATCCTCCTCATGTGGCGGTATGGCAGCGAGGCATCTGCACACGCCGGTAGGCTAGCCATTTGTTGACAAAACAACAATTCGTTATTCCAGTCTGGCCCGGAATGTCATGAAAAAATTGCGAGTCGTGCAGCGTTATACTCATATCAGTAACGTTTTAATGTCATCAACCGATCGTCATTACTCGGCCTTGACTTCCAGTTTTGCCGCTATCTTGCGCCGGAATTGCGTTCCCGCCGAGTGGTTTGAGCGGCATTGTTCGTGTCGGTTATCAACAGCCTGTGGAAAAACTTGTCCACAGGCCGATAACGGCCCCGTGAACGACGCCACCACGCAGATTTGCAGCCGGCCCGCCAACCGCAAAAAGCCCGGCAGACTTGCGTCTGCCGGGCCTGTCACCCGTTATCCGGCCGGTTGGGGCATTAACCCACTCCGCGCGCAGGGCGGGTCCAGGGCAGCGCCCTGGACCTAGTGTTCCGGTCGCGACAAATGCGTCCGTCCCGTCGCGTGAATCGGAACACCAAATCAAGGGGCTAGTGGTCCGGCCCGACGGCACTATCCGTCAGAGTCGGAACACTAGAGGAACATCGGCCTGACTGGCGGCAGCCAGCCGATAAAGTTGCTCGCCAAAGCAAAGAGCTAGAGCGCCTTGACCGTTTACGGTCAGAGCGCTCTAGTGCGTTCCGATCAGCCGCGCTCGCTCAAGGGCACGTAATTGCGCTGTGTCGCACCGGTATAGATCTGCCGCGGCCGACCGATCCGCTGGCTGGGATCTTCAACCTGCTCCTTCCACTGGCTGACCCACCCCACCGTACGCGCCACCGCGAACAGCACGGTGAACATGCTGGTCGGGAAACCCATCGCTTTGAGGATGATGCCCGAATAGAAATCCACGTTCGGGTACAGCCTGCGCTGGACGAAATAATCGTCGTTCAGCGCAATTGCCTCCAGCTCCATGGCGAGGTCCAGCAACGGATCGCCCTTGATCCCGAGCTCGTCAAGCACCTCGTGGCAGGTTTTCTCCATGATCTTCGCCCGCGGGTCGTAGTTCTTGTACACCCGGTGGCCGAAGCCCATCAGCCTTACGTTGCTGTTCTTGTCCTTGACACGCTCGATGAAGCCCTTGATGTTACTGACGTGCCCGATCTCGGCGAGCATCTTCAGCACCGCCTCGTTCGCCCCGCCATGCGCCGGGCCCCACAGGCTGGCAATCCCGGCAGCGACGCAGGCGAACGGGTTCGCCCCGGTCGAGCCGGCCAGCCGGACCGTGCTGGTTGAGGCGTTCTGCTCGTGGTCGGCATGCAGGATCAGGATACGGTCCATCGCCCGCGACAGCACCTCGTTGTGCTGATACGGCTCCGGCGGCACCGCGTTCATCATGTACAGGAAGTTCTCGGCATAGCCGAGGTCGTTGCGTGGATACATGAACGGCTGGCCGATCGAGTATTTATACGCCCAGGCGGCGATGGTCGGCAGCTTGGCGATCAGCCGGAACGCGCTGATGCGGCGGTGGTCGGGGTTATTGATGTCCAGGCTGTCGTGATAAAAGGCCGACAGCGCGCCCACCACGCCGCAAATCACCGCCATCGGGTGGGCGTCGCGGCGGAACCCGTTATAGAAGCTGCGCAGCTGCTCATGCACCATGTTGTGGCGCAATACGCCGAGTTCGAACTCGGCCTTCTGGGCCGCCGTCGGCAACTCGCCGCGCAGCAGCAGATAGGCCACTTCCAGGAACGACGAATGCTCGGCGAGCTGCTCGATCGGGTAGCCGCGGTGCAGCAGCACGCCGGCATCCCCGTCGATATAGGTGATCTTGCTTTCGCAGGACGCCGTGTTGCCATAGCCCGGATCGTAGGTGAACACCCCCATATGGTCGTACAGCTTGCGAATGTCGGCGACCTGCGGGCCAATGCTGCCGGGGATCAGCGGCAGCTTCGCCGATCGGTTGCTGCCCTCCACCGTCACGGTAATCGAATCGCCGATGCTCGTGCCGCTCATTGTTTTCCCTCGTGTCAGGCGGCGATGCGGCCGCCGAATGTGGTGCCGGACCACGAACCGGGGCGCCCCCGAGCATCCCCGCGGCAGCATCGGATGCTAGGGCGACGGCGACAGGCATGCAACCTTCGCGCCCGCAGCATAACACGCCCTGTCGGGATAACACGCCCTGTCGGGCAGGCGCCGCGCCTGTGCCTTCAGCCCCAGAACGGGTCGAGCCGGTGGAACTTTCGCCACGACCGGCCGGCCCGGCTGCGCCGCCGCGCCGCCTGCGCCGCCACGAAGCCGCGCACCACCCCGCCCGCATAGCCGGGCACCGGCTCCAGCTCCGCCATCAGCGACGCCGCCACCGCGCCGTCGTTCATCTGACCCAGCCGCTCCTGCAATACCGTCAGGCGCCGGATGAACCGCCTGGCGCCGCGGCCGGGGAACAGCGGGGCGAAAAACTCGCAGGCATAACGCAGCCGCTTGCCGTGCAGCCGCACCCCGTGCAGCGCCTCGGCGGGCAGCTTCTCGATGTCATCGCCGGGCGCGCGCAGCGGGCGCAGCCGGCGCTCCAGCGCCCGCGCGGCGAAGCCGGCGAGCGGTCCGCCCGCCAGCTCTGCCTGGCGGGACGCGGGCGCGGCCGGTTCCGCTTCGGCTCCGGCATCTTCCCAGGGCCGCGCCGCCGCCAGCACCGCCAGCGCGAGGAGCAAACGGCGGAACGGCGCGCTGTCCAGATAGTGCCGGAGCGCCGCGTAGGACTCCTGCCGGCGCCGCTCGGCGGCGTCCATCAGAAGGCCCACGGCGCGGTCATCGGCGAAACTTGCCGTCACCGCGCGGCCGATGCCGCCCGCGAACACGTCCCAGTCGCGCGCCGGCCCCAATGTGCGGGCCAGCGCCCGCAATTCGGTCTTGCAGGCGGTCAGTTCCGGGCACCGCACGGCGCGGGCGAACAGCCCGATCGCCGACCGCAGCCGCCGCACCGCCACCCGCATCTGATGCGCCGGCTCAGGCTCCGCAGGACCGGCGCGGGGCGCTTCCCGCAGGATCACCGCGGCCAGCTGCGCGACCAGCGCCGCGAAGGCCTCGCCCACCGGCTTGTCGGCGGGCAGCTCCAGCGCGGCATGGCGGCGGACCGGCGCGGTGCCGCCGGCCAGTGCCATCGCCTCGGCGGCCAGGCTTGCCTCGGGCAGCAGCAGGTTCAGCGGCCCGGCCAGCCACGCGGCCAGCGCCGCCACCGAAGCTTGCGGCCCCGCCAACAGCACACGGCAGCACCGCTGCGCGGCGCTTTCATGCAGCGGGGCCGCGGCACCCAGCGTACCACAGATCAGCGTCAACTCCACCCCGTCCCGCGTCCGCAGCATGCGCGAGTGGCCTTCGAAACCGGCCACCGGCGCCAGCGGCGACGGCAGCGCGGCCGCCAGCGCCAACGGTTCCGCGGCCTCGGCCAGCACGGTGCTGAGCATGCCAGGCGATCCCACCGCCCCGGGCTCCGGCACCAGGCGCTCCAGCCGCCAGACGGTCTCGCGCGCGTGCAGGCTCTGGACCAGGCAAAGCCCCTCGGCGGCGAGGCCGAAATCCGGCGTGTCGTACCAGGTCAGCCGCAGCGGCGCCGCGCGCCGTTCTTCTTGGCCGCGCACCACCAGCGGCAGGCGGTCCGCCTGCCCGGGCGGCAACGCCAGTTCCAGCACCAGCCGCCGAGGCTGAGGCGGCGACGGCGTCGGCGCGGGCGGGTCGGATATCGTTTCGGGGGAACCGTCCATGGGCTCAGCCGGCCAGCTCCGGCAGGTCGCGCGGGCTGAGGAAACGCAGCAGCCGTCCACCGCCCTCGTCGAGCGATCGCCAGGACCCGGGCACCGCGAACTCCGCCAGCGCGCCGGTGGGATAGCCGTCCGCCAGACGGCGTATCGCCGGCGACCCGGTGGACATGGCCTGCGGGCCCGCCAGCAGCACGGCCAGATCGTGCAGTCCCGGATTGTGCCCGACCAGCAGCACGCTGCGCGCCGTCTCCGCCACGCCGCGCAGCACCGCCAGCAACTGCGGCGCACTGGCCAAGTATAGCGAGTCCATGGGTTCGACCAGCGGCGTCGCCTCCCAGGGTTCCAGTGCCTCCATCGTCTGCAACGTCCGCCGCGCCGAAGACACCAGCACCACGTCGGGCAGCAGGCCCAGATCCTGCATGGCGCGGCGCATCGCCGCCGCCGCGTGCCGACCGCGCGCATTCAGCGGACGGGCGTGGTCGGACAGACGCGGGTCGTCCCAGGACGACTTGGCGTGACGCATCAGCAACAACTGGCGCAAGGCGACGCTCTGCCCTTCTCCCCGGTCCCGGCCGCTCCGGTTCCGGCGGACAGTCTGACACGTCCGGCACCTCTTGTCCCGTCCGCGACGCCGCCCAAAGTAACGCTTATACGGCCGCGCAGGGAACGCAGGGCATGCAGGCTGGCGCCGACAGGGCGACCCCCTCCCGGCTTCGTCTCGGGCGGCGTTGCCTGACCGCCTCGGTGGCGGCGCTGGCGGTGGCTCGCCAGGCCCGGGCCGATGCCGGGCAGGCCGCGCTCAACCTGCCGCGCGGCAACGCCATCGGCTTTCGCATCCTGCGCGACGGCTCCGAGGTCGGCACCCACCGCGTGGCCTTCGACCGCCGCGGCGACACCACCGTTGTGCAGGTGGCGATCGACATTGCCGTCACCTATGGCTGGATCACGATGTTCCGCTTCACTCATCGGGCAGTCGAAACCTGGCAGGGCGAGCGGTTCAGCGGCATCGGCAGCCACACCGACGAAAACGGCCGTGCCGCCTGGATGCGAACGGTGCCCGACCCCGGCGGCGCGCTGCTGGTTTCGGGCAGCGGCACCGTTCCCTATGCCGCGCCGCCTGGCGCGCTTGCCTCCACTTACTGGAACCCGGCCATTCTCGGCGCGCCGGTCATCAGTTCGCAGGACGGAAGACTGAGCGCGCCGCGGGTCGAGGCCGGCCCGTTGGAACCGGTGCCGTGCGTCGGCGGCACGGTGCAGGCGCGCCGCCATGACATGCATGGCGACCGCGACCTGCAGATTTGGTACGATCTCGACGACCAGTGGGCGCATTTCCGGTTCCAGCGCGACGGGTCGCTGATCACTTATTTGCGAACCTGATCCCCGCCCTAACGAATGGGTCCAAGGGCTTCGCCCCTGATGGGTGCAGAGCGAAGCCCTGCCGGGGGTCGGGGCAGCACCCCGACGCGGGCGGCCCGGTTCGGCGCTCGGCGGGTGAAGCTTGGCCGATGCAGGGCCTCCGCCCGGTTCCTGATCAACGTCCCGGCCCTGTATCGCGAGGCGCTGCTTTGTGTCGCCCGTGCCGCCCGGAAAAGCTGCTATGTTGTCCACTTGCCAGCGCTTGGTATGGTGGCATACCGGAGGTCAGGCATGGATGATGTGCCCGGGCGACTGAATGACTGCCGGGTCGGTCCGGGCGGGCCGCCCCCTCCGGCGGCCCGCTTGCGTTCCCTGCCGTGACAGTGCAAACTGGCTCGCGCCCTGGCGAGCCGGGCGACGGCATCAGGCGGGAACTGCCGGCCCACGTCGCCGATCACCTCCGCGTTGAACTGCGCCGGGCCGTGGCGTGGAACAAGCCCGTGCTGTTTGCCGATTGCGTCGGCTGGGCCAAGGCCGCCCTGATCGGGGCAGGCGTGCCCGCATCCGAACTCGCACGCCATCTGGAGCATCTCACCTCAACCATGCGCCGGCAGCCTGCCGGCGATGCGGAGGCCCGGGCGGAGATTATCGTCTCGGCGGCCTTGCGGGCCCTGCCGGATTTGTCCGCCGAGCAGGTGGTTCTGTCGCCCACGGAAGTCCGGCCGTCGCCGCTGGCAACGCTGTATTTCCGGGCGTTGCTGCGCGGCGACCGCCAACTGGCCAGCCAGCTCGTGCTGCAGTCGGTGAAGCAGGGTACTCCGGTCAAGCATATCTACCTGCACGTGTTTCAGCCGGCCCAGCATGAAATCGGCCGGCTGTGGCAACTCAACCGGATCAGCGTCGCCGAGGAGCATTACTGCACGGCGGCCACCCAGCTGATCATGTCGCAGCTTTATCCGCATGTCTTTTCCAGCCAGCGGATCGGCCGCACCGTCGTCGCGGCCTGTGTCAGCGGCGACCTGCATGAACTCGGGGCGCGCATGGTTGCCGACTTCTTCGAGATGGATGGCTGGGATTCCTATTACACCGGCGCCAGCACCCCGGCGAGCGGGGTCGTCCAGGCCGTGACCGGGCGGCGTGCCGACGTGCTGGCGATTTCGGCCACCATCACCCACTATGTGGCCGACGTGGAACGCCTGATCGGCCTGGTCCGCCGGCAACCCGACTGCGCCGGGCTGAAGATTATCGTCGGCGGCTTCCCGTTCAACCAAACCCCCGGCCTGTGGCAGCGGGTGGGCGCCGACGGCAGCGCGGCGGACGCCGAAACCGCGGTCGCCCTCGCCAACCGTCTGCTTGACCAGAGCGGCGCGCGGCGATGAGCGAGCGCAGCGAGGGAGGGATCGCGTTTCGCTGCCGCGCCGACGGCATCGTCATCCAGGTGGTGCGCGACGATCTCGGCCTGGCCGCGCGAACGCCGGCCGGCGGACGCCTGGAAGCGCTGGTCGATCCGGCCGCGCGGGAAAAGCTCGACGCCTTCATCGACGCGGTCATCCGGCGCGACGCCTCGTTCGACTGGGAGATCACCGTACCGGTCGACAGCGGCCTGCTGCCGCTGCATTTCGCCGGCGTGCGCACAGGCGAGGATCTGCTGATCATCGCGGCGCGCACCAGGAGCGCGCTGCTGCGGATGAACGAGGAGATGATGCGGATAAATAACGAACAGACCAACACGCTGCGCGCGATTTCAAAAGAGCTTGCGGTCGTGGGGGCGCGGGACAA
>Ga0326727_10016370_pt1 | contig 15669 bp, 20 predicted proteins | sample MB2enrmetagenome_FD_207643 | JGI IMG/M metagenome (GOLD analysis project Ga0326727, IMG submission 207643) | Lab enriched peat soil microbial communities from McLean, Ithaca, NY, United States - MB29MY | ecosystem: Environmental > Terrestrial > Soil > Wetlands > Peat | place: USA: New York... | reverse complement strand
TCCTGCTGCTCCCCACGCTGTTCGATCTCGGCTTCTACGTCGCCGACAACGTGGTCATTGCCCTGGGCCAACTGGGTCTCATCCGGAATCCGCGCATCCTCGATACCCCAATACCCATGCCGCCCTTCACCATGCGCCCAGGCATCTTTCTCCATCTCATTTTTCTGCTGGCCATGTGCGTGTTCCTCATCCTGCGCTTCACCCGCGCCCGCCGCCAGGAGGTCAAACTGGCCGGAGAACTCGAAGCCGCCCGCCAGGTGCAGCAGGTGCTGCTGCCCGACATTCTCGACCAGTGCCCAGGCTTCCTTGTCGATTGCGTCTACCGGCCCGCTGACCAGGTGGGCGGCGACTTCTTCCAGCAAATCGGCGACGGCAAGGGCGGTATGCTGGTCGTTCTCGGCGACGTCAGCGGCAAAGGCCTGCCCGCCGCCATGCTGGTCTCCGTGCTGGTGGGAGCCATCCGCGCCGAGGCCGCTCACGGCACTGACCCCATGAATATGCTCCGCTCGCTCAACGACCGCATGATGGGCCGGTCCCACGGCGGCTTTACCACCTGCCTGGCCGCGCACATCACCGCCGGCGGCCTGCTCACCGTGGCCAACGCAGGCCATCTGCCGCCCTATCTCAACGGAATCGAGGTTGCCCTGTCCGGCGCGCTTCCCCTGGGCATCATCGCCCATCCGGAATACGAAGTCACAAACGTGCAACTGGTCCCTGGCGACCGCCTCACCTTTGTCTCCGACGGCGTGGTCGAGGCGCAGGCAAAATTGCTGCCCAGACCGGGCGAACTCTTCGGCTTCGACCTCACCCGCGCCCTCAGCGTCTTCCCCGCCCACCGCATCGCCGACGCCGCCTCTGGCTTCGGACAAACCGACGACATCACCGTGGTCACGGTTGAATTTTCCGGCCCCTCCGCCCCTTCAACGTCCGCGTGACAGGCCTGGAGACGGAGTCAACAGAGGACTCCGCAAGTCTGAGATCACAGGCCTCCGCGTCGCCACCACGCCCACCAGCGAGTCGGCGCAGCCGTAATAAAGAAACCACCGCTCATCGAAGTACACCAGCCCCTCGGCAAACGTGGTCCCGGCCACGTACTGCCCGGTCTTCTCATACGCCATCTCCGGCTTCAAAACCGGATGATCCGTCTGCGCCAGCAGGTGCGCGGGGTCATGCGCATCGAACAGTGCCTCGCCCGCCGCGTAGGCATTCGCCCCCATCGCCGGATCTCCGCCTTGCGCAGAATTCTTGCCGTTGTAGATCACCAGAACACCCGCGTCCGTGAGCAACGGCGGCGGCCCTGTCTCTGGAAACGAACTGTCGAAATGGCCCGCCCGCGGCCGCAGCAGCTCAATCGGGTTCCCTTGTGCATCTTCCACTGGCGTCCACTCAATCAGGTCCGAAGAAGTCGCCAGCCGGATCGCCCCCTCGCCCCAATACATCCAGTATTTTCCCTCAATCTTGGCCGCGATCAGCCGGAACTTCGCCAGATCGAGCCGCGTAACAATCCCCGCCGACTTGTACATCAGCTCCGCATATTTGCCGCCCGCCGCAGTCAGGAACGCAGGTCCATGCTTGGTCCAGTGCGTCAGGTCGCGCGAGGTCGCAATCCCCACCGAATACGTCTTGCGGTTCCACTGCGTATACGTCAGCACATAGGTCCCGTCTTCCCTCTCCACAATACGCGGATCCTCAACGCCGCCCGGCCATTCGCGCGCCTCCTGCGTGTCCGTTGCCGGATAAAACACCGGCTCGGCCAGGCGCGTGAAGTGAATCCCATCCGCGCTCTCCGCAAGCCCCAGCCGCGAGGTGTGCCCGCCAATCGCCATAGCGCCTGTGTCGTCCTCGGCGCGATAAAGCACAAAGATTTTTCCATCGCGCACCACCGCTGCCGGGTTAAATGTATGCAGCGCCTCCCAATGCACAGGCGTCTTCAAGATCGGGTCAATAAATGTCGACACAGGCCGCGGCGCAATCACCGGATTCCCGCTCGCCGGCCGCGTAAACGGCCCAAGCTGCAAGAACGCCGCCGTTGTCTGCGCCTGCAATCCCGCCGCGTAAAGCAGCGCCGCCAGTACAAACTTCCCCCGCATCCGCATTCCCATTGTTCCCCTATTCCTCCGCGGCAACCGCATAAAAACTCAGCGCCGCGTCCCCCTGCTCCAGCAGACGCTTCCGCGCCAGATCGCCATGCCGCTCTTCCAGCCGCTCTTTCTTGCGATGTTCCGCGATCACCACCGCCCCCTCCGACAGCAATCCCTTCGCAACCCCGCCGAGTAGCCCCAGCGTAGCCGCATACTCCTGAATCGCATCGTAAGGCGGATCAAGAAATATCACATCGAACCCTACCCCCGGCTTCATCTTCCGCAGAACCGCGCCCACGCCCGCCCCATGAATCCTGAAACCCTCCGTCACCCCCAGCCGCGCAAGGTTCGCCCGAAGCACCTTCAACGCCGGCTCGGCCCGCTCCACAAACTCCACGCTCGCCGCACCCCGGCTCAACGCCTCGATGCCCACCGCGCCCGACCCGGCATACAAGTCGAGAAACCGCGCGCCTTCGATGCGCGGTGCCAGCACGTTGAACAGCGTCTCCCGCAACCGGTCGCTCGAAGGCCGCGTCGCCAGGCCGGGCGGAGCGGCCAGCGTCCGCGAACGATATCTTCCCGCAATGATGCGCATCGGAAGTTCAGCATACCGCGCTCCGGCCCGCTACAATCGAACCATGCGAGGCTGGTCAATCCCGCTGGGCCGTTGGATGGGCGTCGAGTTGCGCGTTCACGCCTTCTTCCCACTGCTCGCGCTGGTGTGTCTCGCGCTCAGCGCCAATGACGGCCTGGGCCGCGGCCTCGTCCTGTTTTTCGTGCTCATTGCCGCGGTCCTGGTGCGTGAGACCGCCCGCCTCATGGCCGCCGCCTGGCTCGGCCTGCGCCTGCGCGCGGTCCTGCTGCTGCCCATCGGCGGCCTCTTCGCCTACGCCAATCCCGAAAGCCAGGAGGGCGCAAGCCAGGGGAGCACCCAGTTCATTCTCGCCTTCACCGGACCGCTGGCCAATATCGCCACCGCGCTGATGCTGGCCGCCACATTCGAAGGCGCAGGCGGCGACATCCACCTCTTCGACATGCCCTTCATTACCGCTGCCCATCTGCTGCGCAGCCTGGTTTGGATGAATGTCGGCCTGGCCCTGGTGCACCTGCTCCCCGCCTACCCGCTCGACATGGGCCGCCTCATCCGCGGCAGCTTTGCCCGCAAGCATGGCTTCGCGCCCACCGGCCGCGCCGCCTCCGGCATCGGCCAGGGGCTGGCCCTCGTCGCCATGATCGGCGGCATGGCGTTGCACAATTACTGGCTCATCATCGCCGGCTTCTTCATCATGATCGGCGCGCAAATCGAAGATCAGGGCGTCTTCTTCCAGTCCGTCGTCGACACCGTCCGCATGAGGGAAGTCATGCTCACCGATTTCGCCACCCTCTCGCCATCCGACACGCTCGCAGACGCGCTGGGCCGCTGCGTTCATTCCCTGCAGGAAGATTTTCCCGTCGTACGCGGCCCGCAACTGGTCGGCATCGTCTCCCGCCAGCGCATCGTCGACGCCCTGCGCAACGACGGCAACGGCTACGTGCAGTCGGTCATGTCCCGCGCCTTCCAGGTCGCCCGCCCCGAAGACACGCTCGGCACCACCATTCGCCGCCTCACCGCCGGCCATGGCCTGGCTCTCATTCCCGTCGCCGAAAGCGGCCGCGTCGTCGGCATCGTCAGCGTGCAGAATCTGATGAGTTCCATGTCCCTGCTCGCCGAGCAGCGCCGCATCGAGCGCGAAGAATCCGGAAGCTGATCCCCGCATCAGAGCCCGGGTGCTCCAGTTCTTGATTTACCAACGAAGGAGGGTGGCCACGGTCCGACGGCCTTCCCAAATTGCGCCGAGGGTGCCCCCGGTCCCTCGCCTTTGGGGACCGGGGATGGACGCTCCCAATAAAATCAATGGACACTCACCCCCGGCCTCTACCTCGTCGCCACGCCCATCGGCAACCTGGGCGACATCACCCTCCGCGCCCTTGACATCCTCAAGCGCGTCGACCGCATCGCCTGCGAAGACACCCGCCAGACCCAAAAACTGCTCAACCACTTCGAAATCCAAACCCCCACCGTAAGCTGCCACCAGCATAACGAGCGCCATCGCGCCATGGAACTGATCGAGGCACTCAAAGCCGGCGCGCGCGTTGCTCTGGTCTCCGACGCCGGCATGCCCGGTATCAGCGATCCCGGCTCCTGGCTCGTCGCCGAGGCCATCGCCGCCGGCGTTCCCGTCATTCCCATTCCCGGCGCCAACGCCGCGCTCAGCGCGCTGGTCGCATCAGGTCTGCCAACAAGCGAGTTCCACTTCATCGGCTTTCTCCCCGAGAAAGCCGGCGCCCGCCGCAGCCGCCTGGAATCCCTGGCCGAGGAAACCCGGAAATCGGAAACGCCGCGCACCCTGGTTTTCTACGAAGCCCCGCACCGCATCCTGGATACGCTGGCCGATCTTGAAGCCGTCTGGGGTCCCGATCTGCGCGTCACCATTGCCCGCGAGCTGACCAAGATTCACGAGGAGTTTCTCCGCTCCACCGTGGCCGAAGCCGCGCGCACGCTGGCCGCCCGCGATCGCATCCGCGGCGAAATCACGCTGCTCGTTGAAGCTCTGCCGCAATCGCGCCACCACTCCGGCGCAGTCTCAGCAAGCGAGCGAACCGAAAAAATCGCAACCCGATTAGCCCGGCTGCAAACCGAAACCGGCATGGACGAAAAGGACGCCCTCAAGCGCCTGGCCCGCGAACTGGGCCAATCGAAGAGCGACCTCTATCGCGAACTGCAGCGCGAGCGCGCGCGGCTCAAGACCGGCTCGCGTTGAAGCCAAAGGACTCCGTGTACAAAGAAGAGAAGCACCACGGCGATTTCCAGAATGGTCATTGCGCTCTCGCGTCCGCGTTCCTTGATGCAATCAGCATCTCCTTCAGCATGGGAATCGCCGCGCCAAACTCCGGAAACAGCTCGGCAGCCTCGCAGGAGAACCGCCGCTCGCGCGCGGCCGGTGGCGTCAGCGCAACCTCTGCCAGCGCCGGCAGTTCAGAATCTTCCTGAATCCGGTAGGGATGCACGCGGACTCTGGCCAGGCAAAACCACGGATACTGCGTTAATTGAATCTGCTCCACTTCCACGGCATTGGAATGCGCGTCCACTCCTCGAAGGGCGAGCTTCAGCGCGCAGGAAATGGCTTCCTGCGAGGTTTCGCCCACCCCGCTTTTTATCGCGCCCTCGGCGATGCTCAGGAAATTCCACCCGCGCACCTGGACCTTTTTTTCCAGGCGCACCACCCCGCCGGACCGCATCCGGGTCCATCCCTCGAGAAACTTCTCCGTAGCCACCTTGAAGCCAACCGGCAGATTCGTCTGCCCGCGTAACATGACATTCGATTCAGCAACGATGCACATGGTTGGAACCCTCTTTTCCGGTCTTCAGCAGTTGATGGTTTGCAGGTCGCCAGGAGCCGGCGATGGGCCCGTCAGTCCAGATTGAAACGCCGGCAGCCTATCCTGTTCGCCGCGCCGCCCCGCCGCAAAGCCATCCTGAACTCGCGGCCCCTGGACATTGGCTTCCATCATCCTCAGCAACAAGCCCATCCCGCTGCCCTTCTGATAGAACGCGTCAGCGGCAACGCCGCAAGGAACTTCGTCGCCCGAGAACGCGCCACTCATGGCGATTGTTCGCAGATCGGGAAACCGGCTGCGCACCTCGGCCAGCAACTCGAAGCCCGACATGCCGGGCATATGCAGATCGGAGAGAAAAATTTCGGGGATTTCTTCGCCTATCCGGATCAACGCAGACCGGCCATCTTCGGCCGTCCGTACTCGGTAACCGATTTCCTCAAACAAAAAGGTAAGCGTCATCCGAATGGAAGGCTCGTCGTCAACAATCAACAGATTTGCTTTTGTGTTTGGCATCTTTCACCCCACGGGAAACTCGACTCAAGGAAGTAGAGCGAGTATCCCATTCAACGTGGGGTAAAGCTGTTCAATATCGACCGGGGGAAGAAAAATCGTTTACCGGCTGCGCAAAACTGAATTCAATCGCCTTCCATTTCCTGCGTTTGCGGCTCTTCTGCCGGCAGGTGATCGTGCAGAATCACATTCAGCAGCGACTTGTGAACCCGAATGCGCCCGCTGTATTCAATCAGGCCCAGTTTGCGGAAGCGATTCATGAAAAAACTCACCCGCGACCGTGTCGTCCCGATCATCTCTGCCAATGTCTCCTGGGAAATCTTGGGAATGAACTGGGCCTGCTCACCCGGCTTGCCGAACTCCGCCATCAAAAGCAGAATCCGCGCCAGCCGCTTTTCGCTGGAGTTGAATAGCTGATCCACCAGGTCGGCCTGGACGCGCATGCTCCGTTCCAGCAGAAACTTCAGGAACATGTCGGAAAAAGCATGCTCCTCATGCATCACGCGGAGCATTTCTTCGCGGCTGATTTTGAGCGCGGTGCATGCGGTGATGGCCGTGGCCGACGACAGGCGCAGCCCGTTCGCAGCCGCCAGCGCGCCTTCGCCCACAAATTCGCCCGCCCCTACCAGCGTGATGGTTGCTTCCTTGCCCGCCTGCGAAACCACCGTGAGCTTGGCCCGCCCCTTTTGCAGAAAAAAAACGGCGTCCGCCGGGGCCCCCTGCATGTACAAAGGGTGCTTGGGGGGAATCTGCACAATCCTACGTCCCAGCCCGGCGCTTGCCAGGAAGGCCGCGACGTTGAACGTTGGCTTGTGCAGCTCAATCATCGGCTTGCGTCCCTCCGGCTGCGGCTCGCTGAGAGCACACTGCTGGTGCAAGCCACCGTCCACCCATCGGTTGAATGCGAGGATAGGCAAAGCCCTGAAGAAACTCCATCGGTGGCCTGCTGCGAATTCCTCTTCGACACGAGGCTCCGGGTCGATGTGCTCGCCTGCGCGCTCTTTCGAGCACTATAGCAGAGTTTTCCATTACAGTCGGCACCATGCTGTTCAATATTGCTCACTTTCTTGGAATTATTTTCGGGATCCTGGCCATTTGCTCCTTTCTCCCCTGCCAAATACAACCTCCCCCCCACAATTGACGATGAGCCGTATTGCTCAGACCCCGAACCGAAACCGCCGTAGTGTGGGAGTTGCCTAGTGTGACTTGTTTACGCGTAAAGATTGAGACGCCGCGCATAGGTAGAAAAAGGTGAATTGCATGAAGAAACTTATGACACTCGTGGCAGTACTCGGCATGACCAGCATCGCCTGGTCGGGATCGAATCGCGAAGCAACCGACGACCGGCTGGATCACGCCGGCCGCGTCATCCATGAAATCATGTCCGCTCCCGACAGGGGCATCCCGGAAGAAGTCCTCGAACATGCCAAGTGCATTGCGGTTGTGCCCCACATGCTCAAGGGCGGCTTTGTCTTCGGCGCGGAAAACGGCCGCGGCGTTGCCACCTGCCGCACCGCTGCCGGCTGGAGCGCTCCGGCGTTCTTTACCATCACCGGCGGAAGCTGGGGATTGCAGATCGGCATCGAAGGCGTCGACCTGGTCATGATCATCCAGAACGAAGACGGCATGAAGCACCTGATCAACAGCAACTTTGAGCTGGGTGGCGACGCCTCAGCGGCAGCCGGCCCGGTTGGCCGTCATGCTTCCGCCGACACGGACTGGAAGCTCAACACCGAAGTCCTCACCTACTCACGCGCCAAGGGCGCATTTGCCGGCCTCACCCTCACCGGCGCAGCCATTCGCCGCGACGACGACTCCACTGAGGCCATCTACGGCCACGACGTTTCTACCCGCCACATTTTGAATGGCGAAGAAGCCGTGCCGCCAGCCGCCCGATCGTTCCTCGATGCCGTCATGAACGCCAAAGCTCAAGCGCTTGCTTCAAACTAAGCATCCAAACCAAAAGCGCCTGTGCTCCCGGATTCATGCAGCAAGATTCCGGGAGCGCGCGGCGTAAAGGAGAACATCATGCTCTGGACAATTATTGTCATTCTGCTGGTTCTGTGGCTTCTCGGCTTCTCGCTCCATATCGGCGGCGCCCTCATCCACCTTCTCATCGTGCTCGCCGTCATCATCCTGATCGTCAACCTGATCTCCGGCCGGCGTGCTCTCTAAAGATGGTTCGTTTGGAAGTCATGGCCTCAGCCGGGCAATCCCTCCCCAGAAGCCTGCAGCCGCTCGATCTCCGCAATCAACTCAACCAATCGACTTCGCTCGAGCGGGCTCAAATCGAGGAAGCGGATTCCCACCGTACGGCGCTCATGCACCATCTGCACCACGCCGCCCAAGAGAAACTTCGACCCGATCAGCTGAAACACCGTCTCGACCTGCGTGTAAACTCCCACCAGGAATCGCTCATCGCAGCGAATGCGGCAGCCATCCAGGCTCACATCCAGGATGCGGCCACGGAATTGCGCTCCACCGTTCACCAGGATGATCGCGGCAGTTGAGTCCACCGGGTGCCGCACCCGCGAACGGCGCTCGCGCCCTCCTGGAATCGCCGCATAATCCATCACAGCCATCAGCATACTCGTTTGATTCATGCTCAGCGAACGTCAAAACCGTAGGGGCGCTGCTCCGGCAACAATCAGTGCCCCCCGGCCGACTGCCACGGCTGCACCGGCGCGCTCTCGGCGGGGTCCCGGCCCTTCAGGCGGTCATACTCATACAAGTCGCTGGTAGTGCCCAGCGCTTCGTTGTAAAGGCTGATCGTCCCGATCAACTGGCTCAGCTCCTCGCTGAACAGGTGAATGGCCTGCAACTGGGCGGACGTCGCCGGAAACTCGTACTTCGAGGTCTTCAGGAACTTCTGGTAGCCGCGGTCGAGCAACCGCGCTACTTCCCCGCCAAACACCGCTCCGGGGCGCTCCACAAAAGCCACCGGCGTTCCCTTCCCCGGCGCCAGCACTGCGCCTGCCCCGTGCTTGGTCACCAGCACTGCTGCCGCGACTCCAGGGTACGGTGCAACATCGAACGACTGCGCGCGCAGGTTCTCCAGCATCTGATCGAAGTTCGGATTGCGGGATTTTCGGGCCATTTTCGTCTTCCAGTCTGCGAGGATAGGGTTGCAGGATGCAGCAAAAGCACCTGCACCCTCAGTCTACAGAATTCCTCCGCAAGAGGAGCGCAGAGCGCTATTCTCCATGGAAATCAAGCCGCCCTTGCCCCCGATTCAGACCCAGCCCGGCTCCTCGCTCCCTGAGCGCATCGGCTCCACCCCGCTCATTCGCATGGACCGGGTAGTCCGCGATCTACCTGGCGTTACCCTGCTGGCCAAGGCCGAGTGGGCCAACCCCGGCGGCAGCGTAAAAGACCGCGCTGCAGCCTCCATGGTGGCCGACGCCCGCGCCCGCGGCCTGCTCACCGCCGGCAAAACCCTGCTGGACGCCACCAGCGGCAACACCGGCATCGCCTTTGCCATGCTCGGCGCTGCTCTGGGTTTTCCCGTTCAGCTTGCCATGCCCTCCAGCGTCTCGCCGGAGCGCAAACGCATCCTCACGGCCTTCGGCGCAAAGGTGGATTGGACCGACCCCGACAAAGGCTCCGACGGCGCCATCCGCAGAGCCCGCGAACTGGCCGGCAACGATCCCGACCGGTTCTACTATGCCGACCAGTACTCGAACGACGCCAACTGGCTGGCTCACTACCGCACCACCGGCCCGGAAATCTGGCAGCAGACCGCCGGCCGGGTCACGCACTTCGTCGCCGGCCTGGGAACCAGCGGCACCTTCATGGGCACAACCCGCCGCCTCAAGGAGTTCAATCCCGCCTTGCAGGCCATCAGCTTCCAGCCCGACTCGCCCTTCCACGGTCTCGAAGGCCTCAAGCACATGGGCACTTCCATTGTTCCGGCCATCTACAACCCTCACCTCGCCGACCGTAATCTCGAAATAGAAACCGAAGCCGCCTACGACATGGTCAAGCGCCTGGCCCACGATGAGGGCCTTCTGGTAGGCATCTCCGCAGCCGCCGCCATCGTGGCCAGCCTGAAAATCGCCGAAGAAGAAAGCACTGCCGGCCGCCAGGCCCTCATCGTCACGGTGCTACCCGACAGCGCCGACAAGTACCTGTCCGAGCGCTTCTGGGAGGAGGATGGATGGGCATACTCAATTTGACCCGCGCCGTCTACAACCAGATCCGCGCCCATGGCGAGCAGACTTACCCCCATGAGTGCTGCGGAGCTCTCCTCGGCCATTCCACGCCCGAAGGCTGGCAAGTCCACGCCGCCATACCCGCCGCCAACACCCGCACTGACTCCGCCCACAACCGCTACCACATCGCGCCTCTCGAACTGGTCAAGATTGAGCGGGAAGCCCGCCGTCAGGGTCTGGGAATCGCCGGCTTTTATCACTCCCACCCCGACCACCCGGCCATGTGGTCGAACACCGACTTTGCCGAGGCCCATTGGCTAGGCTGCTCCTACGTCATCACTGAAGTCGCCCTCGGCACGGCAGCCGTCACCAACTCTTTCCTGCTCGCCGGCGCCAGCGAAGAAGACAAGCGCTTCGAGCACCAGACCATCCAGGTGGATGAAGAGCTAACTCAGCCGCCCCGCAATTCCTGATTGGACTCTGAAGAATTCACGTTGCTTGCTCCACCCGCGCGTGACTCAATACGCAGCCCGTGGAACGAACTACAAATGTTGCGTGAATTCTATCGAAGAGCAGCGATCGGCCTTTACATGCGCCGCCTCCCGCGCACGATAATTGCCGCACTCTAAGAGCGACGCGCGCGCTTCCCGTCCCTCCCCCATCGCGGGTGTTCTCCGAGCAAGCCAAGGAGGAATCTGTCTATGAGAAAAATCAGCCCCATCCTGTTGGGATTGTCTATCGCCATCACCGGCACATCGCTGGCCGCAGCGCAAGACGCGGCAACCGCACCCAAGGTCTTGCAGATCACCCGTGAATTCCTCAAGCCCTACAAGAACGGAATGGCGCACGACAAAACCGAAAGCGCCTTTATCACCGCTCTGGGCAAGGCCAAGTTCCCCGCGTATTACATCGGCTTGAACTCGCTTTCGGGCAAGTCCCGGGCTCTTTACCTCACCTCGTACGATTCGTTCGCGGATTGGGAAAAGGATAACAAGATTGTTGACAAGAATCCCACGCTGAACGCCGATTTGGATCGCGCCAGCGTTGCCGACGGAGAAAATCTCGAGGGGGTCGACTCCGTTGTCTACACCCGCGACGAAGACTTGAGCTACCACCCGCACGCGGACATCTCCCACGCGCGCTACATGGAGATTGAAGTTTTCAGCATTCGCCCCGGCCACGACAAAGAATGGCGCGAAGCAGTGAAAATGGTCAAGGACGCCTATGAAAAGGCAGGTACCAATGCGCACTGGGCCATGTTCGAGAACATGTTCGGAACCGAACGCGGCACGTTCATCGCGATCAGCGCTGACAACTCCCTGGAGGAGCTCGATTCCAACATGGCCAACGGCAAGAAATTCCTCGACGCCATGGGCGATGAAGGCATGAAGAAACTTGACGCCTTGACCGCGGTGGCAATGGAAAGCTGGCACAATGAACTTTTCTCCATCAACCCCAAGCAAAGCTATGTGAACCCGGACTGGATCAAGGCCGATAGCTTCTGGAACCCCAAGCCGGCAGCTGCTCCTGCAGCCAAGGCCGCCGCAGCCGAGAAGAAAGCGACGCCGTAGTCTTCGCCCCTCAAACGAAAATCCAACTGATGATCAAGTCGCCCACGGCTCCGGCATCCCCGGAGCCGTTGCTTTCGCAACAGACAAGTGCCACAATTCCCAAATCCAATCCGAACCTCGCTTCATCCAATCAGCTGGAGCCTGGGAACCAAAGGACATGACCATTTTCATTCCCACCCCGTTGCGCCTCTACGCCGGGGGTCTCGACGCGGTTGAAATCGACGCACCCAACGTAGCCGCGGCTCTCGAAGCTCTTACCCTGGTGCATCCCGATTTGCGCAAACACCTGTTCACACCGGAGGGCAAAGTCCGCGCATTTGTTAACCTGTATCTAAACGACGAGGACGTCCGCTACCTGCCCGCCAAGGAGGCCACCGCTGTTACCGCCGCCGACACGCTCTCCATCATCCCCTCCATCGCCGGCGGAGACTAGCCGGGAGCGGGCAGTCCGTCCAGAAGCACGCTCCAGGTGAAATCCGAGCTGCCCACGGACCACTGTTCACCAACCACTAACCACTGATCGCTAACCACGAACGAGACCCCATGCCGACCATCACCGAACCCGCCGCCCTGCCCGAGCTCACCACCGACGACCTTTCGCGCTATTCCCGCCACCTCATTCTGCCCGAGGTGGGCATGGAGGGCCAGCGTCGCCTCAAAGCCGCCCGCGTCCTCTGCGTTGGCACCGGCGGCCTGGGCTCGCCCCTTGCCCTTTATCTCACCGCGGCCGGAATCGGGACTCTCGGTCTAGTGGACTTCGACGTCGTAGACGCCAGCAACCTGCAGCGCCAGATCATCCACTCCACCAAGGACATTGGCCGCAAGAAGATCGACTCCGCCGAAGAGAAGCTCTCCGCCCTCAATCCGGCAATCAACATCGTCAAGCACGAGACCATGCTCTCGAGCGCCAACGCCCTCGACATCCTCAAGGACTACGACATCGTCGCCGATGGCACTGACAACTTCCCCACCCGCTATCTGGTCAACGACGCCTGCGTGCTCCTCGGCAAGCCTAACGTCTACGGCTCCATCTTCCGCTTCGAAGGTCAGGCCAGCGTCTTCGCCACAGAAGCCGGCCCCTGCTACCGCTGCCTTTACCCCGAGCCGCCGCCGCCCGGCCTCGTTCCCAGTTGCGCTGAGGGCGGAGTCCTGGGCATTCTCCCCGGCCTGGTCGGCGTCATCCAGGCCACTGAAGTCATCAAGCTCATCCTCGGCAAGGGCGATTCGCTAGTCGGCCGTCTGCTGCTGGTCGACGCCCTCAACATGCGCTTCCGCGAGCTCAAGCTGCGCAAAAATCCCGAGTGCCCCGTCTGCGGAACCAATCCCACCGTCACCGCGCTTATCGACTATGAGCATTTCTGCGGCATCGTCCCCGAAACCCCACCAGCAACCAGCGAGGGCAAGATCTTGAAGAACGGAATTCCCCAGCTCACCGTGAAGGAACTCAAGGCCCGCCGCGACGCCGGCGAAGACATCTTCCTGCTCGATGTCCGCGAGCCTTATGAAGTCCAGATCGCCCAGATCGGCGGCAAGGTCATCCCCCAGAACGACGTCCCCCAGCGCCTCGCCGAAATCCCCCGCGACCGCGAGATCGTCGTCCACTGCCGCAGCGGCGTGCGCAGCCAGCGCATCGCCGAGTTCCTCAAGCAATCCGGCTACCAAAATGTCGTAAATCTAGCCGGCGGCATTTTGGCCTGGTCCGACGAGATCGATCCATCTGTGCAAAAATACTGACACGGAGCGGAGTTCTCCGCCGCATGAGCACATTCCTTGAAATCCCGGCGCTGTCCCCGCGCAGCATCGCGCTGCACCCTCCTTTGAGTGACGAGGAGTTCGAGCGCCTGTGCGAGAGCTGCGAATTTGGTTCCGTTGAACGAAGCAGGGAAGGAACGATCATTGTGAACCCGCCAGCGGGAAGCATGACCAGCGACGGCAATAGTGAGATCAACCAGCAACTGCGGGCGTGGTGGAAGCAGCACCGCCGGGGCCGGGTTTATGACTCTTGCGCCGGCTTCATTCTGCCCGACACCTCGGTTCTGAATCCGGATGCCGCCTATGTCACCGCCAGTCAACTCGAAGGGCTGAAGCGCGGCGAACTGGCCCACTTTCTGCGCCTCGCTCCCGCATTCGTCCTCGAACTCCTTTCGGTGAGCGACAGCCTCCCAAAGACGCAGAAGAAGATGGAAGCCTGGATCGCCAATGGCGTCGAAGTTGGCTGGCTGGTCGACCCGTACGCCAGGCAAGTGCACATCTACGAGCCAGGCGCCGCCGCGCCGCGCATCGAGGCAGGAAGCAGCGTAACCGGCTCCGGCCCGGTCGCGGGATTCGTTCTCGACCTCGAAGAAGTGTGGCGCTGCTTCGAGTAGCCAGGCGTCTCGCTTGGCTAAGCCGCGGCCATCGCCGCCGGGACAAATGAACGCCACGGAGCAAGCATGATCAAGGTGTCGTTTCTCTACCCCAGCAAACCCGGAAGCCGCTTCAACGCCGATTACTACATCGACGTCCACATGCCGCTGGCAATCCGCCTGCTCGGACCCGCGCTCAAAGGCGTATCCGCGGAAATCGGCATCAGTGGCGCCATACCCGGCACGCCGGCGCCTAACGCCGCCATCGCCTCATTCACATTCGAATCGGTAGAAGCTTTCACGGCGGCCGTCATGCCCCATTACATGGAGCTGCAGAGCGACATCCCCAACTACACGGACATCGAGCCCATCGTCCAGATCAGCGACCTGAGAATCTCGGAATAGCCTGCTAACGGGTGCCCCAGGCTCGCCTTTGAGACCTGGGAACGCTTGCTACCAGTACTAGTGCGCCATCTCCACCTGCCCCGATCGCAGCGCCTCGCTGCTTCGTCCATTCTCATCCAGCTTGCCGAAGATCATCTTCCCGCTCGCCGTTTGCAGCACGCTGGTCACGGAAATCTCCACCGCCTTGCCGATCAGCTTGCGCGCATGATCCACCACTACCATGGTCCCGTCGTCCAGGTAGCCAACGCCCTGGTTGAACTCCTTGCCCTCTTTCAGGATCAGCACGTTCATCTTCTCGCCCGGCAACACCACCGGTTTGAGCGCGTTGGCCAGATCGTTGATGTTCAGCACTTCCACATGATGCAGGTGAGCCACCTTGTTCAGGTTGAAGTCGTTGGTCACCACCTTGGCCTCCCACTTTTTGGCCAGTTCCAGCAGCTTCAGGTCCACCTCGCGAATCGACGGAAAATCGTCCGGCACAATCTGCACCTGGATGTTCGAGCTCGATTGCATCCTCTGCAGCATGTCCAGCCCGCGCCGCCCGCGCTGCCGTTTTGACCCATCCGTCGAATCGGCCACCACCTGCAGTTCCCTCAGCACAAACTCCGGCACCACCATCATGCCGTCAATGAACCCGGCCTCGGCGATGTCGGCGATGCGCCCGTCGATGATCACGCTGGTGTCGAGCACCTTGGCGCTCTTGCGGCTCGGTCTCTCACCCGAGAAGATCGTCCCCAGCGCCGCCGGATTCAGCAGGTCGCCCTTGCTCGCGCCCACCAGCAGCCCCACATAAGTCATCAGCAGCAGCACAAAAATCTGCAGCGTAGCGGAACTCGCCGCTCCCAGCGGCGCGGACTTCAGCACCAGGCAAAAGAGGAATGCGCCAAAGATGCCCAGCACGCTGCCCGCCACGGCCCCGATCAGCCGCCGCAACGTCAGCGCCCGCACCCGCAGTTCGAACACAATCACCGCAGCGGCAGCCGCAGCGCCCGCACCCGCGCTCACCCATCCTGACAGGCCAAATGGATGAAGGAAATAGCAAACCCCGGCAAGAAGGGCGACAAAGAGGAAGCGAAGCAGAATGAGGTCCATAAAAGCCAACTCCCGCTAGCGCTGGAAGAAGAATCTCCAGCCTGGGCATAAGTGGCGAGTATGCCCACTTCCCTGCAGAGTCGTCAAGAGAAGACTTGCGTCCATCGCCCAGAAGGCATCCAATTAGGACAATGAA
>Ga0326727_10016366_pt1 | contig 15674 bp, 14 predicted proteins | sample MB2enrmetagenome_FD_207643 | JGI IMG/M metagenome (GOLD analysis project Ga0326727, IMG submission 207643) | Lab enriched peat soil microbial communities from McLean, Ithaca, NY, United States - MB29MY | ecosystem: Environmental > Terrestrial > Soil > Wetlands > Peat | place: USA: New York... | reverse complement strand
AGGTGGAATATCGATCGCCCGAATATGCGGAATCGAAGCCGGTAAAATGCTGCTGGTCACTTTACAGGCCTCCCAACTCCTGAGTGGAAAACGCATCAGGTCGGGAATGTTGAAGGCGCAGACCTGAGGCATGGCAGCACGCACAGTCCTCGCATCTGCCAGCAGTTCGGCCTCGCCTCGGGGGATCAGTTCGACGGAGACTCTCATCCGCCCAGTGTCGGCGGACCACGCTTCAGTTTCAACGGGCAGTTTCGTGCCGGGTGGAAAGCGGCGGGCGTGCGTTGCGGGCCGGCTATTGCGCGTCCGTCTCACTGAATTCGCGTTGTGTCTCAGCTAATGTGCGTCAGACAGCCGCTTCCGTCTCAAATAACGCGCGCCGGAAACGACGCTCCATTGCGCGTCGGGGCGCTCATCATTGCGCGCCGCTACAAATAGACTGCGCGGTGGCTGAGCATCACGCCGCGTGGACGCCGGCTGCGTTACGGTTTCGCCGGCGCGGTTGGCGGGAGCAGCGGTGTGGGTGCGGTCGCGACCGGCGGGGCGGGAGTGGACGAGGGCACGGGTGCGGCCTGCGGCGGCGCGGCTGTGGTCGGCGGCTGTGACGCCGTGGCGGCTGTGTTCGGCGGTTGTGCCGGCGCGATCGCGACGGTCGCGTCCGTCCCGGTCTGCGATGACGCTGAGGCCGGGGTTGCAGGCGGCAGGACGGGCGGTGGCGCGGGCGGCGCCGGGACCGGTGGCACCGCGACTGTTGGTGGCGTCGGCACGGCGGGGACCGGCACGGCGGGCACGGGAACGGTGGGGGCCTCGGCCGAGCCGCCACTCTGCGGCGTCACCGGCACCGTGTAGTCCGGCACGATCCGCGCCTGCTTGCCGGCAATGACCAGGACGTGGTCGCCGACCTTCAGGGGCGTCTTGTCCTGCTGGGTGACGCTGATCAGGTCGCCCTTGGTCTTGCGCACGATGTATTCATAGGCCTGGGCGTCGCCCTCGACGTGCTGCGCGGCGCTGCCTGCCAGGCCGCCCAGCAGGCCGCCGCCGATCGCACCGAACGCGCTGGTCACGCCACCGCCGACCTGCGAGCCAGCGACGCCGCCCGCCGCGGCGCCGGTGACCACGCCGACCGTGGTGTCGGCACTGACGCCCACCTCGCGCGCGCCGACCACCACGCCCTGGTCGACCGGATTGGCCTGCTGCACGGCACCGCTGGCGTATGTGTCGGGGGAATAGTTCGATTTGCAGCCGGCAAGCGCGGCCAGCGTGGCGGCGCCCAGCAGGGCGGCATGCAGCAAGCGTCTCATAGTCACGGCGATCCGGTCCTTTCTCGGTCCGTCGCCTGTGTTAACCGAAGCCGCCGCGATCTGCCACCTTGCGGCCGGTCATCTCAACGATACTCATCGTAGCATGACTTGTTGCCGACACGTCATGGCCAGAACGCAGGACTGACGCGTGGCGACGCCTGTCACCCGGCCTTTGGCTGCCGGATCTTCTTGTGGTCAGGCTTGGGGTGCCCGACCGTTGGGCAATCACGCTTCGGGTGTTCCGCCTTGGGAGGCTCGTCAGGCGGGGCCAGGGCACGCAGGGCCGCCTCCGGAACGTCGTGCAGGTCGATCACCGCCAGCAGCCGCTCCGAGACCATCGGCTGGGCCTCGCGCATCGCCTCGCACCAGGCGTCGGCCGAGGCATGCCGGCGCAGCCGGTGCGCCGGCACCGGCCATTTGCCGTGCAGCACGCCGGTCGCCACGTCGTGGCGATGCTCCGGGCAGAGCGCCCCAGCGATCCGCCGCGCCAGTGCCGCCGTGCGCAGCGTGACCACCGCTCCGTCCGGCGTGGGATGGAACGCAGCACCGGACAGCGCCGCGGTGAAGTGGCGCAGCGCATGGAACCAGGCGGGTGTCGCCGTGCGGGCGGCGAGGATGGCGGTGCGCCCGATGCGCTCGGCGGCGGCGCGGGCGATAAGCGACGACGCCAGCCGTTGCCCGCGGACCCTCGGCGCCACGCAGGCCATGTCCAGCTGGAGGAACGCCCGGCCCTCCGCGGTCGCGTCGCGCGCGCCCAGCAGGCCGAGATAACGGCCTCCGGCGCAACCCTTCGCGTCCGGGTCGTGCTTCGCGCCGGGGTCGTGCTTCGCGCCGGGGTCGGGCAGCGTGGCGAGCACGACAAGGTCCTGAACGCACAGCCGCTCCGGCGTGAGGAAGCCAGGTGGCGTGCCGTCCGCCAGGTCATCGACCAACTGGTCAAGGTCCAGCGTCTCGATCAGGTGCGGTTCGCTCAGACAGGTGAAGCGGATCCGCTGCTCTGTCAGGATCAAGCTCATTGGTGCCCCCGTGTTGCCCATGCGGGATAGGGCCCCCGAGTGGGATACGCCCGTGAGGGATACGCTACGGCGCGGGGGATGGATCATGCGGTGACGCGGGTCACACCCTGGTGCAGGATTGGATCGCGGGGGCGCGGGCCGCGGTGTCGCGGATCACACCTGAGGCGGATCAGAGCGCGGTGTCGTGGGCTTGTGGCGGCGCGGTACATGGACGGTTGGCCGCGGCACATCGTGACAAGGCGCGGCGGCCGACCGGAACGCGAACCGCCAACGCGCCAGGACTCCAGCGACCGGCCACAACCGCAATGGTGCCGGCAAATGCCACCCACCAACGGCGCATGATCCACGCCTTGGCTCTTGGCGGTTCAACCGCCTTCCCACCCCGCCTCCGACAGGTGCTCGAACCATAGGCTGCTGGTGATCCGATACGGGCGAAGTTCCGCCTCGATCGCCTCCAGCCGGCCGGCGTAGCTCAGGATGGAGCGCACACCGACAGGCCCCGCGGCGCGCGGTTGCCGGGGGAGATCGCGATCTCGACGCGGTCCACGCAACGCCATCCCGCCGTCATCCGGTCGAGGACGGCGTTGGAGAGGGCTGGCGTCCAGCTTGCCCCGGCAAGTGCGACCACGCCGGCCTGGCGGGCGGCCGGGTCGAGGGCAGCAAACCCGGCCACGAGCGCGCGCGCGTCGGCCAGGTCGATGTAGTGGATGCCGGCGGCGATGGCCGCGTGGGCCAGGCGGAGATCACCGTGCTGGAACGGACCCCGCGGCATCGACCACCGCGAAGGCGCCCGTGCCGCCGACAACCAGCACGCGCCGAGGCACGGGGTTCGCGGCATCCGCGACGGGTTGTGGCGCTGGGTGGTGCATGTTGCCTGGCCGCTTTGCCCCTCGGGACCTCGGCGTTGTGCCAAGGGCGTGCGGCGCCCTGCCCACGTCCTGGCCGCCCCCTGGGTCCGGTCTCTGCGCCGGGAAGTCAACCGCTTCCCCACCGATCGTCACACCGCCAGGTGCGTCACCGTCTGGCCGGTCTCCGCAACGATCATCTCCGCCACCAGCGCGCGGTGGCAGGTGGTGTGGTCGCGCTCGAAGCACAGCAGGCAGGCCCGTGTGCCGCGCGCGAGGCCGATCGCCTCCGCCAGCTCGGCCCGCGGGCGGTCGCCCTGCATGTGCGCCATGAAGATCGGCTTCATCCGCTCCGGGTGGCCGGCGCGCACCGCGTCGCGCCCCGGCTTCGGGGTGCCGAGGCCTTGCAGGTGGACATAGCCGATGCCCGCGCCGTCCAGCCCGGCGGCAAGCTGGCGCTTGGAGAAGCCCGGCTTGCGTGAGGCGGCGACGGCGCGCACGTCGATCAGCAGTTTCACCTCCGCCGCGCGCAATCGATCCAGCACCGCATCGATCGTGGTGCCCTCGTAGCCGATCGTCTGCAACGGCGGCGATGCGGTCGCCATTGCGCGGTCAGAACCAGCCGGCGCCGTAGCGCGCCCGGCCGACCGGCTCCACCCCGCCGGGCTGGGCAATCCCCGCCGCCGAGAGGCAGGCCGAAACTGCGTTGCGGCGCGCGCGCTGCAGGCTCGCCTGCCACGCCGGATCGGACCCGAACGTCGGCGCCTGAACCTGGATCGCCTTGACGGCGGGATCGTCGTTGGCCTGCTGTTGGCAGCGGCCCTGGACGGTGGTCGGCGGCGGCGAGGGGCTGCAGGCGGCGAGGGCGCAGACGGCCAGCGCCGCCAGCACCCTGGGGCTCATAACCGGAGGGCGCATCATTCGAGGGCCATCCAGTCCTCGATGAGGCGCCGGGCGATGCTGTCGACGCGCGGCAGGACGAAATCGTGCTGCGCGGGGTCGCGGATCTCGGCGCGGGAGAACCAGCGCACGTCGATCATCTCCTCGGTGTCGATGGTGATCGCCTCGGTCAGGGCCTCGGCGTAGAAGCCCAGCATGACGTTGCCCGGGAACGGCCAGGGCTGGCTGGAGTGGTAGTGCACCGCGCCGGTGCGGATGCCGGATTCCTCGAACACCTCGCGCCGGACGGCTTCCTCCAGGGTCTCGCCCGGCTCCACGAAGCCGGCCAGCGTGGAATACATGTTGGCGCGCGGGAAGCGCTGGGAATGGCCGAGCAGCGCGTGGTCGCCGCGCGTGACCAGCATGATGACCGCGGGATCGGTGCGCGGGAAATGCTGCGCCTCGCAGGTGATGCACTGCATGACATGGCCGGCGCTCTTGGCGTCGCAGGGCGCGCCGCAGACGCCGCAAAAACGGTGCCGGGACCGCCAGTGCAGCAGGCCGCGGGCGTGGGCCAGCACGGCGGCTTCGGGCTTCGCCACGCCCCAGCCGACGGCCCGCAGGTCGACGAATTTGCCCAGCGTGTTGGGCAGCAGCGGCACCGGGTCCTCGGCGGCGCTGATGTCGATGCCGAACACGGCGCGATCGTTCGGCGGTTCGTCGAGCAGGCCGAGGAACACCCAAGGGCCGCCCGCCATGCGCAGCGCGGTGGCGGCTTCACCCGAGATGTAGACTGCTTCCGGCGCGCCCTCGTCGAGCCCGTGCACCAGGTTGCGGCTGCGCCAGACCGGCACGAACAGGCTGTCGGGGTCGTCGAGGCGCTCGGCGATCCAGGCCTGGTCCTCGCGGCGCAGGCCGGCGCGATCGAGCGGGCTCGACGAGTAGACGTTCGGGCGGCTGGCCAGGATCAGGGTCACGCGGGCATTCCGGGCGGCTGGGGTTTCGGGGCGCGGCGGACCGTGCCACGCGGGCGCGCCAGGGACAACCGGTGGCACCGAATTGCCTACCCGCGTGTGCAGCGATCGGTTGCCCATTGAATCGAGGAAGCGAATCGAACGGGGCACGCCGAGATCAGTGCACCGCGGTAACCATCCGTCAGTGATTGGCGCCTACACCGGGTGGGTTCCCACCAATCAGGTTGGGGATCATCGGAGGACCCAGGATGCGATTTCGCATTCGCTGGCTAATCCGGTGGGGCAGGTGGCGGGTGCGAGTAGAAATCGCACGCCGCCGTCAGCCTGCTCACCGGAGCCGGGGGGCGCAAAGTGCGCTCCCCGTGCTCCGTCTACCACAAGTCCCGCGCGCGCTGCGAGAGCCATTTTACGCCCCAGCATCAACATACTTTCGTATGTCGCAACCAACCCCCCAAATCAGTGCAGCCCAGCAACGACCCCGGCATGCGCGCGCAACACCAGCAGCCGCCGGATCTTCTGCGTCGGCGTCAGCAGGCCGTTCTCCACCGTGAACGGCGCCACCACCGCATGCTTGCGGATGCGTTCCGTCACCGACAGTCGCATGTTCACCCGGGACACCGCCAGCGCCACGGTGATCGCATCATGCCCATCCGCCGGCACCACCAGCGCGCTCAGCCCCGTGCGCCCCTCGCCGGTGATCACCGCCTGGGCGATCTCCGGCTCCGCCATCAGCATGCCCTCGATCCGCGCCGGGGAGACGTTCTCGCCGCCCGACAGCACGATCATGTCCTTCTTGCGATCGGTGATGCGCAGATAGCCGTCGGCGTCCTGCTCGCCGATGTCGCCGGTGTGCAGCCAGCCGTCGCGGATCGTCGCCGCTGTGTCCTCGGGCCGGCCCCAATATCCGTGCATCAGCAGATCGCCGCGCACCAGGATCTCGCCGTCCTCGGCCAGCCGCACCTCGACACCCGCCAGCGGCGGCCCGACCGTTTCGATCCGGATCGCGTTCGGCGGGTTGGCGCTGACCACCGGGCCGGCCTCGGTCTGGCCGTAGCCCTGCATGATGCGGATGCCCAGCGCCAGGTAGAACCGCCCCACCTCCGGCTCCAGCCGCGCCCCGCCGGACATCGCCGCAACCAGCCGGCCGCCGAACCGCGCCCGCACCTTGGCGCGGACCAGCCGGTCGAGCGGCCAGTCCAGCAGGTCCTCGACGAACGACAGGGGCACCCGATCGACGCGCTTCAACCCGATCGCCAGCGCGCGGTTGAACAGCGCCTGGCGCCACGGCTTCTCGCGCGCGACCTGGCCGAGCACGCGGGCGCGGATCACCTCCAGCACGCGCGGCACCGCGGTCAGGATGGTCGGCCGCACCGTCAGCATGTCGGCCGCCAGATGCTCGACGCCGCGGGCGTAAACGATCTCGGTGCCGATCGAGGGCAGGAACAACTGCCCCACCGTGTGCTCGTAGCTGTGCGAGATCGGCAGGTAGGACAGATACACCTCGTCCCGTAGGTGCAGCGGGCGGACCAGCTCGAACGCGCCGCGGCAGTTCGACAGGATGGCGCGGTGCGACAGCATCACCCCCTTGGGCGCACCGCCGGTGCCCGAGGTGTAGATCAGGCAGGCGAGCGCATCAGGCGGGATGGCGGCGGTCTCGGCGGCGATATCGTCCGGCGGCGCGGTGTCGGCGATCAGTTGCGACCACGGCAACAGGCGCGGCGCCCCGCCCGAGGCCTCCGGCGCGCCGTCCATCACCACCAGCAGGTCCAGCCCGCGGGCGTGCGCCCCGGCCTGCCGCAGCCGCCCGGCGAACTGGGCGGAGGACACGATGGCGGCGCGCGCGCCGCTGTCGCGCAGGATGTGGGCGTGGTCGTCGACGGTGTTGGTGGTGTAGGCCGGCACCGGCACGGCCCGGATGGCGGTCAGCGCGGTCTCGGCGATCGGATATTCCGGCCGGCTCTCGGCGACGATCACCACCCGGTCGCCTGGCGCGATGCCCACCGCGCGCAGGCCGCGTGCGACCGAGGCAGCCTGGCGCGCGAAGTCACCCCAGGTCGTGCCGTGCCAGGCGTTGCCGCGATGGACGCGCAGCATGGGCTTGTCGGGCCACTCCCGGGCACGCGCGAACATCATCGCCGCGAGATTTGGCCAGGTCGGATAGGTCTGCACGTTTCCCCGATGCGGCAGGCTGCCCTTTGCCCGGCGTCCCTACATGCTTACATGCAGCACGGCCAGAGTGACCCAAGCAAAGCGCCCAGCCCAAGCCCCTGAAGGACCAGCCACGTGATGCGGCAGACAGTTTCCCCGATTTCCTTGCCTTGTGCATTTTCCCCCGACGCCGCCGGCGCGGCCGCAATCGAGGCAGACCTGCCCGCCTGGGACCTATCGGACCTCTACCCCGGCCCGGACACCGACGCGGTCCGTGCCGACTTCGCCGCCGCCGAGGCGCAGGCCATCGCATTCGAGACCGCGCATGCCGGCAAGCTGGCCGACCTGTCCGGCGCCGAGCTTGCCGCAGCGATCGCGGCGTATGAGCGCATCGACGAGACCCTCGGCCGGCTCGCCTCCTACGCGCAACTGCTGTTCGCGGGGGATTCCACCGACGCGGCGATCGGCCAGTTCTACCAGACCGTGACCGAGCGGGTGACCTCGATCAGCAGCCACCTGCTGTTCTTCACGCTGGAGCTGAACCGGCTGGACGACGCGGTGCTGGAGGCCAAGCTGGCCGACAAGGCGCTGGCCCACTGGCGGCCGTGGCTGCGCGATCTGCGGGTGTTCCGCCCGCACCAGCTCTCCGACGAGCTGGAGAAGCTGCTGCACGAGAAGGAGGTGACCGGGCACGCCGCCTGGAACCGCCTGTTCGACGAGACGATCGCTGGCCTGCGCATTCCGATCGGGGACGAGGACCTCACGGTGAGCGCCGCGCTCAACCGGCTGTCGGACCGCGACCGCGCGGTGCGCGAGGCGGCCGGGAAGGCGATCGGTGCGACGTTCGGCGCCAGCATCAAGCTGTTCGCGCTGATCACCAACACGCTCGCCAAGGACAAGGAGATCATCGACACCTGGCGGCACTATCCGCGCCCCGGCAGTTCCCGCAACCGCGCGAACATGGTCGAGGACGAGGTGGTGGACGCGCTGGCGTCGGCCGTCACCGCCGATTTCCCGCGCCTGTCGCACCGCTATTACACGATGAAGGCGAAATGGCTGGGGCTGGAGAAGCTGCAGCACTGGGACCGCAATGCGCCGCTGCCGGAGGACGACGACCAGCTCATCCCGTGGGCCGCGGCGCGCACGCGCGTGCTGGAGGCCTACGGCGCGTTCAGCCCGGAACTGGCGTCGATCGGCCAGCGGTTCTTCGAGGCGCCGTGGATCGATGCGAAACTGTCGCCCGGCAAGTCGGGCGGCGCCTTCGCGCATCCCACGGTGCCCAGCGCGCATCCCTACCTGCTGCTGAACTACCATGGCCGCGCGCGCGACGTGATGACCTTGGCGCATGAGCTCGGCCACGGCGTGCACCAGGTGCTGGCCGGCGCGCAGGGGCATTTGATGGCGGGCACGCCGTTGACGCTCGCCGAGACGGCCAGCGTGTTCGGCGAGATGCTGACGTTCCGCGCCATGCTGGACGCGGAGACCAGCGCGCGGCGGCGGCGCATCATGCTGGCCGCGAAGGTCGAGGACATGCTGAACACCGTGGTGCGGCAGATCGCGTTCTATCTGTTCGAGACCCGGCTGCACGACGAGCGGCGGTCGGGCGAGATCATGGCGGACCGGATCGGCGCGATCTGGCGCGGCGTGCAGACCGAGAGCCTGGGTCCGGCGTTCGAGTTCAGCCCGGAATACGATGTGTTCTGGGCCTATGTTCCGCATTTCATCCACACGCCGTTCTATGTCTATGCTTACGCATTCGGCGATTGCCTGGTGAATGCGCTATATTCGGTGTTCCAGACCGGGCATCCGGGTTTCCAGGAGAAATACCTCGACATGCTGCGCGCCGGCGGCACCAAGCGGCACAAGGAGCTGCTGGCGCCGTTCGGGCTGGATGCGTCGGATCCGGCGTTCTGGCGGCGCGGCCTGGATGTGATCTCCGGCTTCATCGACGAGCTGGAGGCCGAGGGATGAGACGCGACGGACGCTTATTTCATGTCTGACGAATCGACGCTGTTTGGCGAGCTCCGGCGCATGGCGCGGACCTCGGGCGCCGTGGGTGGGATCGCGGCGCGCGTCGCGGGGGCGCGGATGTTCGGCCTCAAGACCGATCGCGCCGCACATGCGGAGGATCTGCGCGCGATCCTCGGTGGGCTGAAAGGTCCGCTGATGAAGGTGGCGCAGTTCCTGTCGTCGGTGCCGGACGCGCTGCCGGCGGAATATGCCGAGGAACTGTCGCAGTTGCAGGCCAACGCGCCGGCGATGGGCTGGGCTTTCGTGCGCCGCCGCATGGCCAGCGAGCTCGGCCCGGACTGGGAGAAGCGGTTCGGCAGTTTCAGTCATGCGGCGGCGGCGGCGGCCAGCCTCGGCCAGGTGCATCGGGCGACGTTGCACGATGGCACCGAGGTGGCGTGCAAGCTGCAGTATCCGGACATGCCGAGCACGGTTGAAGCCGATCTGCGGCAGCTTCGGCTGGGGATGGCAGTCTATCACCGCATGGACAACACCATCCAGCAGGGCGAGATCTACAAGGAACTGACCGAGCGGCTGCGCGAGGAGCTCGACTACGGGCGCGAGGCCGCGCAGATGCGTTTGTATACACTGATGCTGGCGAACCAGCCGGCGGTGCACGTGCCGGTGCCGGTGGAGGGCCTGTGCACGCGGCGGCTGTTGACGATGACCTGGCTGGACGGTCGGCCGCTCATGCAGCGCCTGGCCGAGGACCCGCCGCAGGACGAGCGCAACCGTATCGCGGAGGCATTGTTCCGGGCCTGGTATGTGCCGTTCTACCGCTATGGCGTGATCCACGGCGATCCGCACATGGGCAACTACCAGGTGCGTCCGGATGGCAGCGTGAACCTGTTGGATTTTGGCGCGATCCGCGTGTTCGGCGCGACGTTCGTGCGCGGTGTGATCGATCTGTTCGAGGCGGTGCGCGACAACGACGACGCGAAGGCACTCCACGCGTATGAGGCCTGGGGCTTTACCGATCTGTCGAAGGAGAAGATGGCGGCGCTGAACATGTGGGCGCGCTTTCTTTATGAGCCGCTGTGTGACGACCGGGTGCGGCGCATCCAGGAGACCGACGATCCGCAGTTCGGCCGCGCGGTCGCCCAGCAGGTGCATGCGGGGCTGAAACGCACCGGCGGGGTGATGCCGCCGCGCGAGTTCGTGCTGATGGATCGTTCCGCGATCGGTCTGGGCGGGGTGTTCCTGCGGCTGAAGGCGGAGTTGAACTGGAGCCGGCTGTTCCAGGGGTTGATCGCGGATTTCGACGTGGCGGCGCTGGCCGAGCGGCAGGCCGCCGCGTTGGCCGAGGCGAAGGTGCCGCCGGCGGGGTAGCGGGGGCGTGATATCTGGCCGCGCTCCGCCCTGTAGGGCCGCCTGGGGGATTGTGACGACATGAACCGAGACATTAGCTCCGTGGTCAGTGCCAAACGCATCATCGATGATGGTGATATGCGACTCTACCGCGCGCTGCCCTCCCCCGGGCGCACCGCCGTTGGCCCGTTCGTGTTCTTCGACCATTACCGCCACCAATCGTTGCGCGGGATTGGTGACAAGCCGCATCCCCACGCGGGCATCGAACTGATCAGCTATGTGCTCGAAGGCGGCATGGAGCATCGCGACAGCATGGGCTTCCGTGACCGCCTGGGCCCGGGCGACGCGCAATGGATCCGCGCAGGCCGCGGCATCCTGCATGCCGAGCAGCCGCTGGGCGGCCGGCACGGGTTGCAAGTGTGGGCCAGCCTGCCGCCCGGGCAGAAATTTGCCGAGCCAGCCTACAAATCCTGGCGTGCTGCTGCGATCCCACAGGTCGACTTGCCGGGGACACGCATCCGCGTCGTCGCCGGCTCCGTGGCTGGTGTCGACGGTCCGGTCCGTCTGACAACGCCCGCGACATTCGCCCATGTGCGGATTGACCCCGGCGCCACGATCAACGTTGCCGTCGACGCGGACGCCGAGCTCGGCGTCTATGTTCTGGATGGCGGTCTCGGCGCAGGATCTGTCGGACCGGTCTGCGAAGGATCCCTGGCGCTGCTTACGCCAGGCGACGCCGTTGTGCTGACGGGCGCGACCAATCAGTCAACCGATCTCGTTATTATTGGCGGGGCGCCGGCCGTGGGGCCGATCCTGTTCTCCGGACCTTTCGTCATGGGCACGGAAGCGGAGATGGCGGAGGCCAAACGAGCCTACGCGGCCGGCGATATGGGTCGTCTCGAGGGCGTGCCATTCTGATGGTGGGCATGCTGTCAGGGCCGGTTTGTTGCTTGGCCCAAGCATGGGCGCGACGGGCACAGATCGCAAGGTAATATAAGGCTGCGCACGGATCGACTCGCCTCCGTCATGGCCGGGCCGAAGTCCCCGGATCAAGTGCCCGGGACTTCGGCCCGGCCATGACGCCTTGGATGTTCCGGGTAGTACGTCAATCATTACGCTGCCCAGTATTATACGTCACGATTTGACCGTCTGATTCCCGTAGCGCGCGTCATGATAAGAACCTGGATCTGGCGCATGAAGGCCGCAGGCATTGATCCGTACAGGCAGGTTTCGGGCCGACCGGGGACGGGTTGAAGGTCATAACCTGGCCACGCGAAGATGTTCAGGTCGTCAATCACGACCCATGATCGCGCGTCGTCAAGTTCCAGTCGCTGTTTGGTCGCCGGCCAGATTTCGAGCGCGCCTCCAAGGTCGCGCGGTGGTAGATTGAGTGACCGGAGCGACCGTTACGAACACGCGGCCAGCCGGGTCGCGCGCGCTGGCCAAGACGATGACGCAAGGTCGGTTCTTCCGCCCGGTCCGCTCGCCGCGCTGATACTGATGCCGCCAGACGTAACTGAAGCAAATGACCTGCCCGACCCGTGGCTCCGGTATCTGCAATATTGGTCAGCTTGGCGCTTCGTCATTGAACAACTCGAGCTCCGCATCGATCGGCGCGGTCGCGATCGCCCGGATGACCTCCTCCGGCAATTCCTTTAGACTGAATGCCTCTCGCTCGCGGCGCTGCATGATTCGATACCGTTCGTACTCTGTCGCGGGCAGCAGGCAAACATCCGGGGCGCCACGGGCGGTCACGACAACCACTTCGCGTTGCGCGGCCTGTCGGTATCGACCGGTATGCCGGCCAAATTCAGCGGCAGAAACAATAATGGGCATCGATGACGCTCCAGTAGTCGGCGGAATGCCAATCTAGCCGCAAACGGCGGTTGGCACAAAGAGACGGTCGAGTGGGCAAGATCGCTCATCCGCGGCCGTTGGCGACGGGCGCCCGGCCGGCGCGGTGAGTTTCACCGATCTGCCATAGCCGCCCGCGAGCACACACCGTAAACTACCGGTCCAAATGAAACGCCAGGGAGGCACCGCCCATGTCCGCCGATCCCAACCGAACCATCCTGACCGGGGAAAATCCGTTCATCCGCCTCAGCGACACCGACGGCGGCCCCATCACCACCAACGCCAGCTTCTGGCGCATCATCTTCAGCCCCGCCGGCCCCGGCCATGTGCTGTATCTGAAAAGCGAGCTCACCAGCGACCGCCTGCGCATCTACTCGGACAACATCGCCATGGCGCGCTGGCTGCAATCCACCGTCCAGGGGATGCTCAACCCCGAGACCGCCGATCTGTCGATCCCCGTCATCGACGCGGAATTCGACCGTTCCGGCGACGTGCGCGACTTCTGGACCGAGAGCCTCGTGACGCATGACGAGGAGATCGAGCTCACCTGGTATAACATCGGCGAACCGCTGCTGATCCACACCCAGCCCAACGCAACGCCCGGCCGTCCGTACGGCGTGTGCACCATCCTGATTCCGGCGCTCGGTGCCCGCCTGACCCGCAACGGTGTTCAGGCCACCGGCAGCCCGTTTGCCACCCAGCGCGAGGGACGCCCGTTCAGCACTTGTGCGCTGGCGTTCTCGGAAAGCTGGACCGAGGCGCGTTAACGTTCGCGCTTCTCGTTGGGCAACCCGAATAAACAAGTCATCCGGGTGGATTCATGGCGGCCAGACATCGACATGGCCGGGCAGGTCGGCCACCCTAGCCTTGCATTGGTGCAACAGGAATAGTCGTGGATGGCCGGCCGGCGCCGGCCATGACGGGTGAGAGTGCTGTCGGGGATGATCCGATATGTCACGCGATCGTAGTGGATACGCGCGGCGTCCCAGTAGCCGGGGAAACGCTCCACCGTGATGTGGTCCTGGGCCACCCGCTCGACGAAGCGGAACGGCCCGGCACATACCGGATTCAGACCGAAATCCTTGCCACCGGCCTCGGCGGCGCGGGGCGGCAGCATCATCCCGGCACGGTCGGTCAGGATGGCAACGAAGGGCGAGAACGGCTGCTTCGTCACCACGCGCACGGTCAGGCCGTCGACCACCTCGGCATGGTTCATCGCGCCGATCTCGCTGCGGCGGAAGCTGCCAGGCGCGGCCAGGTGGCGTTGCAGCGTGTAGACCACCGCGGCGGCGTTGAACGCCTCGCCGTCGTGGAACGTCACGCCTGGGCGGAGATGGAGCACCAGCGTCCGCGTGTCGGTCCACTCATAGGACGTGGCCAGCACCGGCACGATGTTCAGCCTGGCGTCGAAGTCGAACAGCTTGTCGCACAGCGCCGTCATCACGACGGTGCCGACATAGGTGCGCGAGTAGGTCGGGTCCAGAATGTCCGGATCGTCGCGGATGCCGATGCGAAGCTGGCCGCCGGCGCCAGGCACGGGCTGCGCCGAGGCCAATGGCGCCCCGGCGATCAGGATGGCGCCGATCAAGATGGCGCCGATCAGACCGGTCAGGCTGGCGAGCAACGGCAGAAGGCGCATGTCGGCTCCCCTGGGCGGGATTGAAGTGCGGCGCGGCGGTGCACCATCAGGCGGAACCTTGCCCGCCGAGGCAAGGGTGGAACCAGCAACGAAAGCCCGCCGGGCAGCAGTACTCACGATGGCCGGTGTGCCGCCCTGCCTTTCACCTATCCCTTTGGGCGTAGAGCCAACCCCCGGTCTTGTTCCGGGTGTCGGAGCGCATCAGTGCCCGGCGGGAAGGACTTGGCGCGCACCCTATCGCTGGCAGGTGCGGCGGCACCCTCACCCGCCCCTGCGCGTCGACCACAACCGCGAAGAGCGGGAGAGGTGAAGTCGCGGCGCCGGCAGCCCCTTGCACATGCAGCCCGTGCGGTGCATTTGGTGCCCGCCCAATTCGGCCCGCGCCATCGATCCGGCTGGGCCATCGACCAGGCTGGGCCGGCGATTGGGGCTCGGCCTCCCGGTATGAAGGATCAAGCGGATGCGCCTTGCGGTGCTGAAGGAACGGCGCGATTACGAGGCGCGCGTCGCGGCGACGGCTGACACGGTGAAGCGGCTGCTCGGCCTCGGGCTGACCGTGACGGTCGAGACCGGCGCGGGCGTCTCCGCCGCCATCCCGGACGCCGACTACGCCGCTGCCGGCGCGGAGATCGCCCCCGACGCGGCCGCCGCGCTGGCCGGCGCCGGCATCGTCTTCGCCGTCCAGGCCCCGCTGCCCGAACAGCGCGCATTGATCCCGCGCGGCGCCCTGCTGGTCAGCGTCGCCGGCGCGTTCGCCGACCCGACCCTGATCCCGGCGCTGGCCGAGGCCGGCATCGACTGCGCGGCGATGGAGCTGCTGCCGCGCATCACCCGCGCGCAGTCGATGGACGTGCTGTCCAGCCAGGCCAACCTCGCTGGGTATCGCGCCGTCGTCGAATCGGCGACCTATTTCGAGCGCGGCTTCCCGATGATGATGACCGCCGCCGGCACCGTCCCGCCGGCCCGCGTGTTCGTCATCGGCGCCGGTGTCGCAGGCCTGCAGGCGATTGCCACCGCCCGCCGGCTGGGCGCCATCGTCTCCGCCACCGACGTCCGCCCGGCGGCGAAGGAGGAGATCAAGTCCCTCGGCGCCACCTTCGTCGGGGTCGAGGACGAGGAGACCGCCGGCCAGACCGGCGCCTACGCCAAGGAAATGAGCGACGCGTTCCGCCAGAAGCAGGCCGAGCTGATGGCGGTGACGGTGGCGAAGAACGACATCATCATCTGCACCGCGCTGGTGATGGGGCGCAAGGCGCCGGTAATCGTCACGCAGCCGATGGTCGATGCGATGCGCGCCGGCAGCGTGATCATCGACCTTGCCGCGGATGCCGGCGGCAACTGCGCCGCCACGGTGCCGGGGCAACTGGTCACCACACCGAACGGCGTGAAGGTGGTCGGGTGGTACAACTGGCCGGCCCGCATCGCCGTCGCCAGCTCGGCCCTCTATTCGCGGAACCTGTTCACCTTCCTCAGCACGTTCTGGGACAAGGACGCCAAGGTGCCCAAGCTGCCGGCCGAGGACGACATCGTGAAGGGTGTCATGCTGACCCGCGGCGGCGCCGTGGTGCACCCGAATTTCCAGCCCGCGCAAGCCGCCTGACGGAGCATTCCGATGGACCCGCAACAATTCGTTCAGGAAGCCCAGAACCTCGCCGAGCGCGCCCAGGCGCTGGCGGTGCAGGCGAAACTCCTCACCGCCAGCG
>Ga0326727_10016364_pt1 | contig 15677 bp, 12 predicted proteins | sample MB2enrmetagenome_FD_207643 | JGI IMG/M metagenome (GOLD analysis project Ga0326727, IMG submission 207643) | Lab enriched peat soil microbial communities from McLean, Ithaca, NY, United States - MB29MY | ecosystem: Environmental > Terrestrial > Soil > Wetlands > Peat | place: USA: New York... | reverse complement strand
CTGCGGCGCCGTGTTCGGCAAGGTGCGCGCCATGCAGAACGACCGCGGCGCGCAGGTGCGCAAGGCCGGGCCGTCCATGCCCGTCGAAGTCCTCGGCCTCGAGTCGCTCCCCGAAGCCGGCGACGATTTCCAGGTCGTGACCGACACGGCCAAGGCCAAACAGATCGTCAACTTCCGCGACCAGAAGCAGCGCGAAGCGGCCCTGGCGAAATCCAGCCGTCTCACCCTCGAGCAACTGCACCAGCAGATGCAGGCGGGCGACGTCAAGGAACTGCCCATCATCATCAAGACCGATGTCGGCGGCTCGGCCGAAGTGCTCACCGAGACTCTGCAGAAGCTTTCCAACGACAAAGTCAAGATCCGCGTCATTCACTCCGGCGTGGGCGCCATCAACGAGTCGGACGTCCTGCTGGCATCGGCGTCCAACGCCATCATCATCGGCTTCAATGTGCGTCCGGAGCGCAACGCCTCGGCCCTTGCCGAGCAGGAGAAGGTCGATATCCGGCTGCACACCATCATTTACAACCTGACCGACGAGATCAAGAGCGCCATGAGCGGTCTGCTGGCTCCCGTGTTCAAGGAAGTCTACAAGGGCAAGGCCGAAGTGCGCGAGACTTTCCGCATCACCAAGGTGGGCAGCGTGGCCGGCTGCCAGGTGCTCGACGGCGTGATCCCCAGCCGCTCCGAAGTGCGGCTGCTGCGCGACAACGTGGTGGTCTACACCGGAAAGATCGGCTCGCTGCGGCGGTTTAAGGACGACGTGACCGAAGTCAAGAGCGGCATGGAGTGCGGCATCACGCTGGAGAATTTCGGCGACGTCAAGCAGGGCGACATGATCGAAGCGTTCGCCACCGAGCGCGTCGCGAGCGAAGTATTCGCCTGATCGAATGGCGGCAATTGGCGTTCTGACATTGGAGTTGCGTCTCGAAAACTCGCACTCGCTGAAAGACAAGCGTCACGTGGTGCAGAGTCTCAAGGACCGCTTGCGCTCGAAGTTCAACGTGGCGGTGGCGGAGATCGATTACCAGGACGCCTGGCAGCGCGCCGCCGTGGCTGCCGTAACGGTGTCCTCCGACCACGTTCACGCGGAGAAGGTGCTGCGCTCCGTGGAAGACGAAGCCGCCCAAATCCTCGGCGGCGAACTGGCCGACGCAACCGTGGAGTGGCTGGCGTGAAGAGCGGGGGTTGGGGGTTAGGGGTTGGGGGTTGGGGATTAGTGCTCCGCGGAGTTCCCCGTTTCCTCCGCCCGAGGCGGTCTCGTCTGCGGATGCACACAACCCCAACCCCCAACCCCCGATCCCCAATCCCTGGTTTCCATGGATGAACGTCGCACATTACGGGTCTCCGAAGCGGTACGCGAGGAGCTTTCCGAGATCATCGGCTTCGAGACCGCCGATCCACGCCTGCTCGCCGTCGAGGTGACCGAAGCGCACGTCAGTCCCGACGGGCGTCACGCCAACATCCGCGTGGTGATTCGGGGGGACGAGCGGGAGCAGAAAAAGTCGCTGGCGGCCCTCGAACACGCCAAGCACTATCTGCGCCACGAGCTGGCTGCGCGCCTGAGCCTCCGCCATGTGCCCGAATTGCACTTCCAGACCGATCGCAACACGGACGTGGAAAGCCGTATCGAGTTCCTTCTCAAGCGCGCCAGCAAATCCCGCGCCCGCTCCGACACCTGACCTTCACCGCTTGACGAACAGCGAAATCGCCATGCCGAATCCGATGGCGATGACGATGCGCCTCACCGCCGTGCGCCCCAGCTTGCGGGCCATGCCCGCCCCGCCGTAGCCGCCGAGGATCGCCGCCACCGCCATGATCAGGACATCCGGCCAGTACACCATGCGCGCGAACACGAAGTAGAGGGCGGCGATGCCGTTGATGCTGCCGCCGAAGACCACCTTCATGCTGTTCATCTCGTGAATGTCGGTAAGCCCGAGAATGCTCAACGCCGCCAGCATCAGGATCCCGATGCCCGCTCCGAAGTAGCCGCCGTAGATCCCCACCGCCAGTTGGAACAGAACGGCGCCCACGAACCACTTGGTCGACCGCCGCGATTGCGGGTCGGCGGTCTTCAGCATCCGCTGCACGGTCTCCTGCGCCATGAACAGGAAGGTGGCGAACAGAATCAGGTAGGGCACCATGCGGTCGAATGTCGAAGTAGGCGTCCAGCGCAGCAGCACCGCGCCGGCCAGCCCTCCCGCCAGGCTGGGAACAATCAGCCAGCGGAACCGCGGCTCGGCCGATTGCAGTTCCCGGCGGTAGCCCCAGGCGCTGCCCACCGCGCCCGGCCAGATGGCCACCGTGCTGGTGGCGTTGGCCGTGACCGAATCCAGGCCGAGCCAGATCAGGGCCGGGAAAGAGACCAGCGTTCCGCCGCCGGCCACCGAGTTGATGGCGCCCGCGAGGAACGCCGCGGCAAATGCCACCGCCGCCCGCCAGACGTCCAGAGTAGGGTGCAACTTCGAGGATACAACCTTTCTGGAACTTTCCGCCCGCCGGAGGCAATCACCAGTAGCGGACAGAAACGCGAGGAGGAATAGACTCGATGAACACAAAGCTTGTGATCGGCGGATTACTGACGGCCCTCACGCTGGCGGCGCAGCCGCCCGGCGGCCCCAGAGGGCGCGGACCCATGGGATTCGGACCCGGCGGCCCCGGTCCTGGAGGACCGCCCCGGCAAGTCGTGACTGGCACGCCCTACTCCGGCGTCGAAGTGAGGTCGTCGGTGCAGACGCTGGCCAACGGCAACGTGATTCAGCGCCAGGAGCAGACCACCGTGTATCGCGACAGCCAGGGTCGCGTCCGCCGGGAATCCACGCGCACCACTCCGGACGGGCAGACCCACACCATGATTTCGATTTCCGACCCGGTCGCCAACACGGTCACCGAACTGGACCCCGTGCACAAAGTTGCCCAACAGCGGCCTGCCCGATTCCCCAATCAGCCGCAGACCAACGCCGCCGGCCGCGCGCGCGGGCCGATGAATCCGCCTAGGAATGGCGGAGCCCAGGCCAACATGCGAACGGAGACCCTGTCCACGCAGAGCATCAACGGGATCTCGGCTTCCGGCTCCCGGGTGACCCGCACCATCCCTGCCGGTCAGATCGGCAACTCCCAGCCCATCGAGACCGTGCATGAGACGTGGATGTCGGACGATCTCAAAGTTCCGGTCCTGGTGAAGACCACCGACCCGCGAACCGGAACCACCACCACTCAGTTGACTAACATCAACCGCAGCGAGCCGGATCCCGCGCTCTTCCAGGTGCCTTCGGACTATACCGTGCGGAAAGGCCCCGGCGGCCCTCCCGGACCAGCCCGCCAATAGACTCCGGCCGCGAGCGCGCGGAGTACACTGAGGCATGCGTGCACTCACTCGGTTCTCAGTGATCTCTGTGCTGGATCTAGCGCTGTGTATCTCCGCGCACTCGCAGCAAAAACAGTCTTCGGTCGAACGCGGTAAGTACATCGTCGAGACTGTGGCCAGGTGTGAGTTCTGCCACACTCCCCGTGACGAGAATGGAAAGCCCGACCGCGGACGCTGGCTGATGGGCGGCCCGCTGCAACTGAGGGCCACCTATCCGGCGCAATGGGCAACCGTGGCGCCGCGCATCGCGGGCCAGCCGCCCGGGACCGATGCCGAAGTCGTCAAGCTGCTGACCACGGGCATCTGGAAGACCGGACTCCAGCCTAAACCGCCGATGCCGCCCTTCCAAATGACCCAGCCGGATGCTCAAGCCGTGCTGGCTTACCTCAAGTCTCTCCCCGGGCGGGAGTAAGCCGCCGCAGCGTTTCGCGCGGTAGGCTAGTCACTCACTCCGCAGAGCTTTCACGGGATCCGCGGTGGCCGCCTTCCATGCCGGGCCGGCGCTCGCCAGCGCTCCCACGCCCGCCAGCACGGCGGCCGAACTCGCGTAGGTCAGCGGATCGGCGCCGCTGACCCCGTACAGCAGGCTCGAGAGCAGGCGGTGCAGCAGGAGTGCGGCGACCGTGCTGGCGGCCAGTCCCGCGGCCACCGGGAGCATGGTGTCGCGCAGGATGACAGCGACCACCTCGCGAGGCCGGGCGCCCAGCGCTACCCGGATCCCCACCTCGTGCGCGCGCAGGTTCGCCGTGTAAGCAATCACGCCATAGACGCCGGCCGACATCAGCAGCAGCGCCAGGCCACCGATCACCGCGAGCACCCAACTGGAGAAGCGCGGCCGCCAGATGGAATCGGCGATCACGTCCGACATGGTCTCCACCTTGACGATGGGCTGGTCGCGATTCACCGCCCAGACTTCTTTCTGGAGAATTCCCGCGAGCGCCAGCGGATCGTCCACCGTGCGCACCACCACGGCCGCCAGGAACGACCCGAAGATGAGTTGCTGGTACGAGAAATAAACCTCGTCCTGCGCCGGCGCTTCGTAGCTCATCTGCGGCGCGTCCTTGACGACGCCGATGACGGTGCTGCTCTTGCCGCCGCCCGAGACGCTGCGGCCCACCGCATTCCCGTCGGGAAACAAGTGCCGCGCCAGGTGCTCGTTCAGGATGACAACGGCGGGCACGGTGGAATTATCCGCCGCGGAGAAGTCGCGCCCGGCCAGCAGCGGAATTCCCATCACCGCAAAATAGCGCGGGCTCACGCAGCGCGCCCGAAGATTCCCCGTGGTCTCGGCCGAGGCCGATCGAAGTGGCTCGCTGAGGGTGGTATTGGCCGGTGAAAGCGGCAGGTTGTTGACCACCGCCACGGCGCTCACCCCGGGAATGGTCTGTAATCGCTCGACCAGTTGCTGGAAGTAGGCCATCTGCTGCGGCCTGGTGTCGAATTGCTTGGGACGGTGCAGGGCCGTTCCGATCGGCACCTTCAAGGTCAGCACGTGGTCGGGATGGATGCCCATGTCCGCCTCCTCAAGCCGGATCAGGCTGCGCACCATCAGGCCCGCGCCCGCGAGCAGGAGGAAGGCCAGAGCCGCCTCGCCGGCAATCAGGAATGAGAACAGCCGGGTGGACCCCTTGGCCGCGCCGGCAGCACGTCCGCTTCGCAAGGCGGTCTCGAAGTCGAGTTTCGAAGCCACCAGCACCGGCACCAGGCTGAAGAGGCAAGCCACCAGCAGGCACACCGCCGCGTTGAATGCCAGCACGCGCCCGGTCACCGTCACCTGCTGCAAGTGAGGCATGACGATGGGCAGCGCTGCGATGCGCCTGGCCAGCACGCGCAACAATCCGGCGGCCACGGCGATGCCGGCGGCGCTTCCCACGGCGGCCAGCACCACGCTTTCCGCCAGCAGTTGCCGCATCACCCGCCAGAAACCCGCGCCCAGGCAAGCGCGGATGGCAATCTCCTTCTGCCGTTCGACCGCGCGGCTCAACATCAGGCTGGCGACATTGGCGCAGGCGATCGCGAGCAGCAGACCGACCGCGGCCAGAATCAGAAGCAGGGTCTGATTGGCCTTGCTTCCCGCATCTTCGGTCCACACGGAAGCCAGCACGCGCAGGCCCGCCCGCTCGATGGGATCCAGTTGTTCGAACTGGCGGGCCATCGCGACCATGGCGGCGTTCACCTGGGGAATCGTTACGCCGTCCTTCAGCCGTGCAACCACCTGGACGGCGTCAGTCGAAGCGCTGGTGAGGCGAAGAGGCAGCCAGATCTCTTTGTCCGGGGCGGGGAATTCGAACTCCGGCGGCATCACGCCCACGATGGTGAATATGTCCTCGCCGGCGCGCACCGATCGGCCGATCACCGAGGGGTCGGCATGAAACAGACGGCGCCACAGCTTGTCGCTGAGGACCGCCGTCTGCGGCGAGCCGGGCACGTCGTCCGACGCCACCAGGGTGCGCCCCAGGCGGGCCTGTACTCCCAACAGCGAAAACAGCGAGGAGGTCGCGCGGATTCCCAGCACCTGGTCGGGCGTGTCGATGTCGGTGAGCGTGAGCGCGTCGGAGCGGTAAGCCGCCAGGCCGGCGAACAGATCGCCGCGCTCCCGCCACCGCCAGTAGTGCGCGGCCGGGATCCAGGTGGACGGCAGCTTGGCCGTGCTCTCTTCGATCTTCACGAGCCGGCCGGGAGTACGGTAGGGCAGCGGCCGGAGAAGCACCGCATCCACCACGCTGAACACGGCAGTGTTGGCGCCGATGCCCAGTGCCAGGGTGACAGTGACGACCGCGGTAAACAGAGGATTCTGGCGGAGCCATCGCAGCCCGCAGAGCAGGTCTCGCATCATACTAACGAATTAGTATACACGCTTCCGTTCGCAATGAGGGCCGCGACCGCGGCCACTTCGTGCTCCATCGGACGGTCCTTGTCCTGGAACGCCGCCACTTGGCGCACGGTCTCGTAGACGCGGGCGGATCCGCGTCCCAGTTTCGACGGGCCGCCGCGGAGATCCACGGCCTGGGCGGAGGCCAGCAGCAGCATGGCGGTCTCGTTGCGCAGGCACTCCAGCGCATCCATGGCGGTGACGGCGGCGTGCATGCCGAGGCTGACCACGTCCTGGTTGTACTGCTCGGTGGGAAGCGAGTGGATGGAACTTGGTCCGGCCAGTTGCCGCACGGCGCAAGCCAGGCTGGTGACGCTCAATTGCATCCCCTTGAAGCCGCAATTGACGCCGGGCTGGGGAGTGAGATTGGCGGGCAGGCCTCCGCTGAAACGGTCGTCTACCAGGATGGCCATGATGGCATTGCCCCAGTTGGCCATGGCGGCGAAATCGATTTTCCAGGCGTCGAGCAGGCGGGCGATGTGGCCGCCGTAGAAGTTGCCCGCTTTGTAGAGGGTGCCGGTCTCGGGGTCGATCAGGGGATTGTCGTTGGCGGAATTGATTTCGCGCTCGATCGCCGCGCGCGAATCGGTGAGCGCCTCCCACACCTGGCCGAGCCCCTGCGGCGGACAGCGCAGCGAGTAGCAGGACTGGCCGCCCGAGGGCTGTGTATAGGCGGACCCTTCCAGCAGTTCCATCAGGTATGCGGCCACGGCAATCTGCCCGGGATGGCCTTTCAATTCGTGCACCCAGGGATGAAACGGCAGGTCGGGCGCTTGCATGGCTTCGATGGATAGCGCCACCGCGCCCAGCAAGGCGCGCAGCACGTGAAACGCATCGACCCACAGGAGAGCCGCGACCGCGGTCATGACCGTAGTGCCGTTCATCAGGGCGAGCGACTCTTTGGGAGCGAAGCGGATGGGGGCGAGCCCGGCGGCGGCCAGCGCCTCAGTGGCGGGCAAGCGCCGGCCCTGAAATTCGGCCTCGCCCATCCCCACCAGCACGCGCCCGATGTAGGCCGCGGGCATCAGGTCGCCGCTCGCGCCCACGGACCCGTAGCGCGGCACGACGGGAGTGACTCCGGCGTTCAGCAGACCGGCCAGTGCATCCACCAGTTCGTTGCGCACGGCCGACGTGCCGGGCAGGAACGTGGCCACGCGCAGCAGAGTGGCGGCGCGGACCACGTCGTTGGGCAGAGGCGCGCCGGTGGCGCACGAGAGATGGCGCACCAGATTGTGCTGGAGCAGTTCCATCTGCTCGGGAGCGAGCGAGATTCCGACATTGCCGCCCACGCCGGTGTTGACGCCGTAGATGCGCTCTCCGCGCGACAGCAACTCTTCCAATCGGGCACGGCCCCGGGCGATGCGCGCCCGCGCTTCGGCGGCGATGACGATGGAGGCATTCTCGCGGGCCACGCGCACGACGTCTTCGATGGAGAGGGGGTGAGCGCCTAAGACGACTGTCATGAAACTTAGATTAGCAGCGGTCACTCGACGGTGAAGGTGTACTTGGTCTCGCAGGTCTGGTTGCCGGTGGCATCCTTTACCTGAACGGCAATCGTGTACTCGCCCGGGCGGATGGTGGGAGTCAGGTTGATGCCCATGGATGCGGGGACGTAACGCTTGGGATAAAACGACTCGGACCGCTCCGCCGCCGGCTCCGGCTGAGTCCAGAGCACTTTCCCGCTGGGCGCGATCACCGAGGTCACGTAACTGACATCGACCTTGTTCTTGTCCCCGTATTTGTATCCGGTGATATCGAACTTCGCCCACACGCCGTCGCCGGGCTTGTAGGCGGGCTTCGAGAGCGGCGCGTTGTCCTCCTCGCTGCGGAAGAAGCGGAAGTTGCGGACGGCCAGCGTATCGCTGGGTTCGACTTCGTGGCCGCGTACTTGAACCGGCACGGCGAGCTCGGCGGACGTCTTGGCGATCAGGTCGTCAACCTTGACCACGATCTTGTAAGTGCCCGAACCGACCAGCGGCGGAATCCCGATTTCGGTCGAGATCTTAGGCAGCCAGTCCTTGTCCTGGACGCTGAGCTCCTCGGAGATTTCGTTCTTGTAGATTTCGACCACCGGCACGCCCTGGGGATCGAACGGCTGGACCGAGTACGCCAGGCGGACCTTCGCGTCCGGCGATTTCGCATAGCCCGCGATGCGGCACGAGAAGAACAGCACCTCTCCGGGCACGTGCTCAAAACCGGGCGGATCGGCCTCGCCGCCATCCATCTGGCTCACGATGGGCCTGACTATTTGCAGGGCCGGAGCGGCGGGGAGAAGGGCAGGCAGAAGTGCAAGGAGCAGAATCGGTCGCATTACGGACCCTCTTGTACGATTCTACGCCTGACGCATCCTGCCGAGAGTCTCCATGATTTCCGGTTGCTGCTTCACCTCCGAGAGTGGCGCGAGATGGGACTCGATATACGGCCAGTCGAGGACGCCACGCTGCCGCACGACGACCGTCTCCACGTCGGCGACATCCCGCGGGCGATAAGCGAAGAGCTTCAGAATCACCAGATCTTCCGCCGAGCACGTCCGCAGCGGGCAGCCCGGTGCGAATTCGAACGAGGTAGTGCAGCGGGGAAGTATCGGAAATGACGACGCGTAGCATGGCTCACAGGCTGAGCCGAAGGTGAGTCTCGCGGTCCCGCTCCAAATCCTCCCAGGAGTATTCCAGCCAGACCTCGTGCTGTTTCAAGAATCCATCCAGTTCGTAGCGCGTTTCAAACCCCAGGAGACGCCGGAGTTGGGCAGTGGAAAGATTGCGCTCGCGGTAAGCCTCGATGGCAATGGCTTCGAGTGCGGCACGAGGGAGATCCTGGTGTCCGGAAGCTGCCAAATCAGCGGAGAGCTCGTCGGGTAAGTCGAGAGTGAGCCGCATGGGTCGAGTATGGCGGTAAGGCCGTGACCAGCGGTAATGCTGATACACAGGAGCCACCCAGATGATCTTGAACATCTCGAGGAAACCAAGGCCCAGGTAATCGCCGATGCCCGAGCCCAAGGGCTCGATGTTGACGACTACTTGCGGCGATTGATGGAGGATTCCGAGGAACAGCGCGCCTTTGCGGTCGCGGTCGAGCAGGGCCTTCAGGATGTAGAGGCGGGGCGGGTGCGGCCGGCGCGCGAAGCGCTTGCGCAACTCGGGGCGAAACTTGGCTTTTCGCGTTGATATTACGAACGCGGCGCTAGGCGACGCCGAGGAGTATCGTTGGCGACAGAAACCCAACACAGGCAGGAATGCCTGTGCCACTGAGCTAACCCTTGCCTGTCACGCCTCCCAATACACGACGCAGATAGCGGCCGGTGTAGGACTCTTCGACGCGCGAGACGGCTTCCGGTGTGCCCGCCGCGACCAGGTAGCCGCCGCGGTTGCCGCCTTCCGGACCGAGATCGATCACCCAGTCGGCGGCTTTGACGACGTCCAGATTGTGCTCGATGATGATCAGGCTCCCGCCGTTCTCGATGAGCCTTTGGAAGGCTGCCAGCAGCTTGGCGATATCGTCGAAATGCAGGCCGGTGGTGGGCTCGTCGAAGATGAAGAGCGTGCCCGCCACGCTGGCCACGGAAAGATACGCGGCGAGTTTCACGCGCTGCGCTTCGCCGCCCGAGAGCGTGGTGGCGGACTGGCCGAGCCGCAAATATCCTAGCCCCACGTCATCGAGGACCTTGAGCTTCTGCACCAGCTTGGGCGTGGAGCGGAAAAAGTTCATGGCCTCGCGCACGGTAAGTTGCAGCACCTCGTGAATGTTTAAGCCGTTGTAACGGATTTCCAGGATGCCGCTTTTGTAGCGCGTGCCTTTGCACTCTTCGCAGACCAGTTCCACGTCGGCCAGGAATTGCATCTCCACGGTTACCGTTCCATCGCCCTGGCACACTTCGCAGCGGCCGCCCGGAATGTTGAAGGAGAAGTGACCGGCGCCGTAGCCGCGCCGCTCGGCTTCGCGCGTGGAGGCGAACAGGCCGCGGATAATGTCGAACGCCTTGAGGTAGGTGACCGGATTGGAGCGCGGGGTGCGGCCGATGGGCGACTGATCCACCATGACGGTGTTGGTGATGCGCTCTGCGCCTTCGACGCTCTTGCAGGCGACTTGCGGAGTAGGGGTTTCGAGCGCATCGGCAGCCTCACCCGCGGTCCGCTCGTCGTCCGATTCGCGCGCTTTGTGGAGCGCTTCGAGCGACCGGAACACGACGTCGTGCACCAGCGTGGATTTGCCCGAGCCCGAGACGCCGGTGATCGCCACCATCATGCCCAGCGGGATCTCCACATCGATGTTCTTGAGGTTGTGCTGGCGCGCTCCGCGGATTCGCATGACGCGCCGGGGATCGACGTGCCGCCGGGCGCGCGGTATCGACACGCGCAGATCGCCGCGCAGATAGCGCGAGGTGAGCGACCCGTTGCCGGCGGCCACTAACTGATCGAGCGGACCTTCGAAGACAATCTGCCCGCCGTGCTCGCCCGCCCCCGGTCCGAGATCGACGATATGATCCGCCGCGCGCATCACGTCGGGATCGTGCTCCACGACCACGATGGTGTTGCCCAGTTCGCGCAGTTCCTCGAGGATGTGGATCAGCCGGCCGGTGTCGCGGGTGTGCAGGCCGATGGAAGGCTCGTCGAGGACGTAGCACGCGCCCACCAGGCGCGAGCCGAGCGAGGTGGCGAGCTGAATGCGCTGCGCCTCGCCGCCCGAAAGGGTGGAGGAAAGGCGGTCGAGCGTGAGATAGTCCAGCCCGACATCGTTGAGGAATTTCAGCCGCTGCTGGATCTCCAGCAGCACCTTGTCGGCGATGGCGGTCTCTTCGGGGCTCAACGGCAGCGCGTCGAAGAACTGCTGCGCTTCGGCGATGTTCATGCGCACGATTTCGCCGAGGTTCTTTCCGCCCACCTGAACGTAGAGGGCCTCTTTGCGCAGGCGCGCGCCCTTGCACTCGGGGCAGAGCGCGTAGCCCCGATAGCGGCTGAGGAAGACGCGCACGTGCAGCTTGTACTTCTTGGTCTCCAGGTGGTCGAAGAAGCGGCGGATGAAATCGTAGACGGTTTCGCGCTCCTCGGCGGTGAGGTCGCAGAAGGGGGTCTGGAAACGCACGCCGCCGCGCGCATGCTTCTTGAAGTTGCCGAGCCACGAGCGGTGCTTGGGCTTGGTCCACGGCTCGACCGCGCCCTGATCGAGGGTCAGCGACTTGTCGGGGATGACGCGGTCCATGTCGAAGTCGATGGTGTTGCCGAAGCCCTGGCAGCGCGGGCAGGCGCCCACGGGCGAATTGAAGCTGAACAGGATCGGCTCGGGCTCGGCGAACTGCGCGCCGCAGGTCTTGCACTGGAACTTCTCGTTGAAACGCAGGCGTTCGGGCGGCTGCGCGGCGCTCTCGAAGATCAGTTCGCCGGCCTCGCGAAAACAGATCTCGATGGTATCGACGAGGCGCTGGTGCAGGTCGGGCGCGGAGCCGCCGGAGGGCAGCGCGAGGCGGTCCACCAGCACGAAGAGCGGCTTCGAAAAATCGATATCGAGCAGCGATTCCGGCGTCGAAAACTCGAACAGGCGGCCATCCTGAAACAGGCGGTTGAATCCCTTTTTTCGCAGCTCGAAGAGATGGTCGCGCAAGGCCTGGGTGGAAGCGTGCTCGCCACAGGGAAAGAGGGCATACCAGCGCGATCCCGCAGGCAGCGCCAGCAGGCGCGCGGCCACCTCGTCCACCGTGTCTTTGCGGACGCGGGTGCGGCACTGGGAACAGATAGTGTGTCCCACGCGCGCATACAGCAGGCGCAGGAAGTCGAAGCATTCGGTGGAAGTGGCGACGGTGGAGCGCGGGTTGCGGCTGGTGTTTTTCTGGCGGATGGCCACGGCCGGCGCGATGCCATCGATCTCGTCGACCTCGGGCTTTTCCATACGCTCCAGAAACTGGCGGGCGTAGGCGGAAAGCGACTCGACGTAGCGCCGCTGCCCCTCCGCATAGATGGTGTCGAAGGCCAGGGACGATTTCCCGGAACCCGAGACGCCAGTCATCACGGTCAACTGGTTGTGGGGAATGGAAAGCGAAATGTCTTTGAGGTTATGGACCCGCGCCCCGCGGATCCGGATGTAATCTTGCACGTATATCAGCGCCGCATCAGGGCGGCTCTACCAGTATATGATGCGCCGATTCCGAAGGGGCGGCGGGGTGGGGTGTTAACCCGGCGAAGCCGGAACCAAACAGACAAAGAGCAAACTCACCGCGGAGCGCGGAGAAGCGGAGCCAACGCGGAGAAGAAGCAAAATCTGAGCCCGCAGAGACATCAGAGACCGCGGAGAAACGGTTTTCCGCGACTGAGCCGCGACATCCCCAGAACGGCTAAGCACCCGGCGTCGTGCTATTTTTGAAATATGAGCACCGTCCTGGTATCCATGGAGGAATACCTGAACACCGCTTACTCGCCCGACCGGGAGTACGTGGACGGCGAGGTAGTGGGGCGCAACGTGGGCGAGCGACCGCATAGCAGAGTTCAGCGGAATCTAATCGTTTCCTTCGACCGCAGATGTCCGCACCTGTTAGTCTGGCCCGAACTGCGCGTGCGAACCATCCCCGGGCGCCGCTGCCGCGTGCCGGACATATGCGTCACGCTGGAAGACCCGGGCACCGATGTCTTCGAAGCCCCGCCTCTGATCTCGATTGAGATTCTTTCCAAGAAGGATCGGCTCAGCAGAATCGTCGCCAAGTGCGAGGAGTATGCCGCGTTCGGAGTGCTCTACATCTGGGTCCTCGACCCGCGGCGCAAGAAGGCGTTCGCATTTGAAAACGGCCGCCTCGAAGAAGTGCTCGAAGCCCTCGCGGCCGCGTCCCACTTGGTGTATCTGCCTCTCGACGAAATCTTCCGCGGCCTCTAGCCGTGCTATCCTGTCTCACATACGAGGGAATCGCGGAAATGCCGCCGCGTGTTGAACTTCCCATCAATTCGGTAGTTTCTGTAACTCGCGGCAGCGTTGTGCGTCCATATACTGATCGCGACGTCCCCTCGATGTGGACTCCATGTTTGAAATTCTGTTCAAGTATCCGGCGAGCCTGTTCCACAAGGGCCAGTTCGTCTTTCTGACGCCGTGGCCTCTCTGGATCCTCGGCATCGCAATCCTGGTGGCGGGCGCGCTGCTCTTCTGGCACGTGCGCCGCAATCACGGCATGCTGAGCGGCCTGCGGCCCCTCGCCATCTGGGTGCTGGAAACCTGCATGGTAGCTCTCATTCTGTTCCTGCTCTGGCACCCGGCGCTCAGCGTCGCCACGCTGCGGCCGCAGCAAAACGTGGTCGCGGTGCTGGTGGACGATTCCCGCAGCATGTCCATTGCAGATTCCTCCGGCACGCGCGAAGCTGCCGCCAAACAGGTGCTCGATGGCGGCCTGCTGAAGGCGCTCGGCGACCGCTTCCAGGTGCGGCTCTACAAGTTCGGCAAAGAGCCCGACCGCATTCAGAAGACCGACCAGCTCACCGCATCCGCGCCGGCATCGCGCATCGGCGACACGCTCGAACGCGTGATGGCCGAGTCTTCCTCGCTGCCTTTGGGCGCGATCGTGCTGTTGAGCGACGGCGCCGATAACTCCGGCGGGATCGATCTCGAAACCATCAGCGCCATCCGCCGCCAGCGCATCCCGATCCACACCGTGGGATTCGGCCGGGAACATCCCGACCGGGACCTGGAGATTGCCGACGCCATCGTGCCGGCGCGCGCCCTGCCGCAATCCAAGCTCACCGCCGTGGTGACACTCGAAAGCTATGGCCTCGCCGGCAGCAAGGCCAGGCTCAGCGTGCGCGACAGCGGGAAGGTGCTGGCGGCGCAGGATGTCACGCTGAAAGCCGATGGCCAAGTGCAGAGCGAGACCATCGTCTTCAACTGCGGCGACGCCGGGCCGAAGACCCTGGAGATCGGCGTGGACCCCATCCCGGGCGAAGACAACGCGCTCAACAACGAGGTGACCCGCCTGGTGGATGTGCAGGCGCGCAAGCCGCGCATCTTTTATTTCGAAGGCGAGCCGCGCTGGGAATACAAATTCATCGGCCGCGCGCTCGACGACTATCCCGATATCGAGCTGGCGCGCATGCTGCGCACCACGCAGAACAAGCTGTACCGCCAGTTCCCCAAGGGCATGGGCGAGCACGATCTGGAAGACGGCTTTCCCTCCAAGCCGGAGGACCTGTTCCAGTTCCAGGGGCTGATCATCGGCAGCGTGGAGGCCAACTACTTCACGCCCACGCAGCAGCAGTTGATCCGCGATTTCGTGGACCGCCGCGGAGGCGGCCTCTTGTTCATGGGCGGGCGCGCCACGCTTTCCGACGGCGGCTATCAAAACTCGCCGCTGGCCGACCTGGTGCCCACCAAGCTGCCCGATACGCGCCCCACGTTCCACCGCGATTTCACCGGCCAGGAACTGACCTCGGAAGGCGCGCTGAGCGTGATCTGCCGGCTCAACGACGACCCAGCGCGCAATGCCGAGCTGTGGAAGAAGATGCCGCAGATGGCCAATTACCAGGAGGTCGGCGAGGCCAAGCCGGGCGCCACCGTGCTGCTGCGCTCGACGCCCAGCGGCAAGCCCAAGTACCCGCTGCTGGTGACGGAAAACTACGGCCGCGGCCGCACCATTTTGTTCGCCACCGAGGGAAGCTGGCGCTGGAAGATGTGGCTGCCGCACGAAGACAAGACGCATGCCACCTTCTGGCAGCAGATCTTCCGCTACATGGTGACCGATACTCCCGGCCAGGTGGTCTCCAGCACGCCGCACGTGGTGCTCTCGGACGAGACGCGCGTTCCCATCCGCGTGGAAGTGCGCGACAAGCAGTACAAGCCGGTGACCAACGCCAAAGTGCAGGCGCGTTTCACCGGTCCGGATGGCATGAGCGCCACCATGGAACTGACGCCGGTTCCGCTGGAGGAAGGCATTTACGGCGGAGAGTGGACGGCCGAGAAGCCGGGCACGTACATCACGGAAATCATCGCCGGCCGCGAGCAGGAAGAGATCGGGCGCGACGTGCTGACCTTCCGCCGCGAGGACGGCGTGGCGGAGAATTTCCGTACCTCGCAAAACCGCGAGTTGCTGGAGAAGCTCTCGCAGCAAACCGGCGGGCGTTACTACAAGCCGGGTGAAGCGTCCAAGCTGTCGAGTGACATCTCATACTCGGAAGCGGGAATCACTACGCGCGAGACTCGCGATCTTTGGGATATGCCCATTGTTTTTCTGCTGGTGATGACGATCCGCGGAGGCGAGTGGCTGCTGCGGCGAAGGTGGGGCGTGGTATGAAGAACAGGGGCCGGAAAACCGGGGGTTGGGGGTTGGGGATTGGGGGTTGGGGTTGTGTGAAGAACGGGGGCCGGGGGCCAGGGGCCGGGGGCCGGGGGCTCGCAACGTTGCTGCTGTTGGCGGCGGCCGCTCAGGCTACCACCTTTTACGTCACGATTTCGGGACTCGGGGGCGAGCCGGATTACGAT